>Ga0310124_10000308_pt1 | contig 33449 bp, 31 predicted proteins | sample CB11b_AW_Bot5_MG_FD_203507 | JGI IMG/M metagenome (GOLD analysis project Ga0310124, IMG submission 203507) | Marine microbial communities from Western Arctic Ocean, Canada - CB11b_AW_Bot5 | ecosystem: Environmental > Aquatic > Marine > Oceanic | place: Canada: Western Arctic Ocean | collected...
CGGAAGAGAATCCCGCTTTCGGTATCGGCTGGCAGCGCGCCGCCGGTGAACGCAGTCACTGGACATTTGGCGACCATGCGAGCCCCAAGGCCTTTGGCCACGTCGGCTGGACGGGGACGCTCACCGTGATCGATCCGCAATACGACCTCGTCATCGTGCTGCTGACCAATCAGAAACACTCTCCCGTGCAGGAAGGCAGGCGGCGACTCTACTTCGAAGGGGACCGCTTTCCCACCTCTCGCTTCGGCCAAACCGTCACCAGGATCTATGAGGCGCTAGAAGATGTTCAGGCTGACTGAGGAGCAGACGCTCGCACTGCATGAGCAGGGCTTTGTCGGGCCGCTGACGCTGTGGGATCCGGCTGAGACCATTACGATCCGTCAGTTGCTGGAAGGGTTCTATCTGCGCGACCCGGATCCGTCCGTGGGGCAGAATATCCGCTTCGTCAAACATCCGGAGATCATCGAGTTGTGCCGGCGCCCGCAACTGACGGAGGCGATGGCCAGTGTCATGGGGGAGGATCTGTTTCTGTGGCGCATTGGCTTCTTCAACAAGGAGCCTCACGAAACCAGGGGAGAGATTCCCTGGCACCAGGATCGAAACTACTGGCCCCTGGAGCCAGTGATGGTCTGTTCGGCGTGGGTCGCGGTGGACGATGTCGACATCGACAACAGCGCCATGCATGTCATCCCCGGATCACACCGGCAGCTGGTGCCACACATCGCAGCGACTGAGGGGCAGGTGTTTCAACAGCAGGCCGATCCCGATCACTTCGACAGGGATCAGGCGGTTCCGATCGAGATGAGAGCGGGTCAGTTCGTGTTGTTCAATGAGAGATTGTTGCATTGGAGCAAACCGAACACGTCAGATCGAAGACGTTTTGGTCTGGCCATTCGCGTCCTGCCGCCACAGGTCCGGGTGCTGCGATACGACTCGGATGCACACGCTCTAGTGCAGCTACGTGGCGGTGACCCTCTGGGATTCAATCGGCTCCTCAACTCCGATGGCTGACAAACTCCACCAACCGTCGTGCATACGCGTCATTGCCGTAGCTGTGCAGAATGCGCTGCTGGGCGGCTGCAGCCGCAGTTCGTCTCTTGTCGTCGTGACGTAACCACCAGCGTGCCTTGTCGCGCAACTCGTCGACACTCGACCACGTGTCGATCTCGGTACCCACGTCGAACTCCTCCTCGATGCCGTCGACGTAATCGGTCAACATGAAACCTCCCGAGCCGGTGATGGCTGTGTCGCGCTGATTGAGGTAACCATAGGAGCGCGGCGAGTTGTGCTGGTTGATGTTGATCTTCGCCGCCTGGTAGACCCCGGGCAGTTCAGCATAGGTGCGGAAGCCGCGATAACAGGACCGCGGGATCCCGGCAAAAGTACCGAAACCAAGTCCGCCGTATACGTGAGTGCGACCCGCCTCGGCGATGGTGGCGACCACGTCCTGCCGCATTACGCTCTGATCCGGGAAACCGATGGGATGGGTGATTCTGGTTATCGGATCCGGCGACGACAGGTATTGGCTACCATCGCTGTCATTGCGGGCATAGATCGACAGGATGGTGACCGAAAAATCACAAGCTTCGTGCGGGGCTGGCTGGGCGATGCCGTGTAGCTGGCGAGCGGGTGGTGGATAGAGCGTGATCGCTTGGATACCGCGCTCGCGGTAGACGGCGACACTCTCTTTGCAGCAGGTGACGACGTATTCGAACTCCTGCGAATATTCGGGATGACGCAGTGCGTCCCAGGGATCGTCCTGGGTGTGGGTCACCGTCTTCAGCCAGGGGAATTGCTCGCGTAGCGCAGCGACGAGACCGGCCGGGCAGTCGTCCTTGCTGAACCACCACAACAGCAGTTCTGGCCGGTGTTGTTCGATGAGATCTGCGAGGCCGTCGCGAAAGCCATCGGTGTCTGGGTAGCGGATGTCCCACTGATCCGGCGGTGGGATCAGATCCGCTTCCTCCCTGGCCAAGTCGACGTCGGCCTCTTTCTGCGTTTCGATACAACCGCGGCTCGGGGCGTAGATCGTCCGGTAACCGGCTGCCGCAAAACCTTGCTGGATGCTCCACAGAGACTGGCCGGGAGCAAATCCGCCGACGAGGAGCACGTTGCTGGTATCAGATCTTTGCAGCATGGGTATCACGCTACTTGCAGCGGTGGTGCCATGTCAAGGAATGCACGTGGTTAGCTGTCTCCCCACAGACGCACTGAGCCGCAAGAGAAATCCTGACAGCGAGATTCTCCATGCCTGCACCAAATATTCTCTTTCTCATGACAGACCAGATGCAGGGGCGGGTGCTGGATCCCGACCATCCATGCATCACCCCCAACTTCGATCGACTCGCGGCGCGTGGTGTGCGGTTGCCGAAGGCGTACACGCCCAATGCGGTTTGTTCGCCCGCACGGGCAAGTCTGATGACGGGACGACTGCCGCACTCTCACGGTGTGCTCGAGGTCATCCACTGTGTCGATGACGATCAGTGCAATCTGCGCACAGATCTACCGCATTGGGCGCAACGACTGGAGGCGGCTGGCTACCAGACCGGGTATTTCGGCAAGTGGCACGTGGAGCGGTCTGACGATCTGACCCGCTTTGGCTGGCAGGTGGATGGCAACAGCAAGAGCGACAGATTTCGCGCCCATGCGTCGAAGACGGGTCCCGGGGGCAAGTCGGCGGGGGTCTTTTCACTGCGTGGTACGAATGGTCTCCCCGAGGGGTATGACGACTCCCTGCTCTACGGTGTGACCGATGTGCCGCCACAACAGCGAGGGCTGGGCATCACGACGGATCTGGCACTGCAATTCCTGCAGGACGCCACCGCGGATTCGCCCTGGTGCTGTTTTGTCAGCATCACCGAACCGCACGATCCCTTCGTCACAGGGGAGGAAGCATTTGCACAGTACGATGTGGACAGCGTCGAACTGGCACCCAATGTGGGCAATGATCTGGCGGGCCAGCCGGGCCTGTATCGCAAAGCCGGGTTGACGTGGAAGGGCATGACGGATAGAAAAAAAAAGGAAGCCGCCGTCTGCTACTGGGCGTCGATCACGGAGATCGACGCGCAATACGGGAGGTTGCTCGATCACCTTGAAAGTTCTGGACAACTCGGTGACACGATCGTGGTGATGTCCAGTGATCACGGCGAATTGCTCGGCGCCCATGGCATGTATTGCAAGAATGTGAGTGGCTTCGAAGAGGTCTACAACATTCCGCTCATCATCAGCGGTCCTGGCATCGAGCAGGGGGTGGTCAGCAAGGCGCGGGTGGGGTTGCACGATCTTTGCCCGACGTTGCTTGAACTCGCTGGCGCCGTGACGATCGGTGCGCCCGACGCCAGCTCTTTTGCCACGGCCCTGGGAGATCGGACCGGATCGGCGGGGAAGTTCACACAAGGTTTCGCCGAATACCATGGCGGGCGCTATCGGTTGACACAACGGGTGATCTGGGATGGGGCGTGGAAGTTGTGCTGGAATGGCTTCGACTTCGACGAACTTTATCATCTGGCCGATGATCCATACGAGATGAACAACCGCATCGATGATGCCGACGCCGACGAGCAGCTGCGCCGCCTCATGAAATACGCCTGGCAGGTCGTAGCCGACACGGGGGACGCAGCGCTGCTCAACTCACACTATCCGATTCTGCGGCTGGCGCCATATGGACCCGGGGCAGCATGACACAATCGGCTGACAGGTGGGCACTCGAGCCCGCCAGATCAGGGAGCGGACTCACCGTCGAAGCCTGGGTGACGACACAACGAGATGGAGCGGAGGCCATGCAACCCCTCGTCTCCCAGTGGCGTCCGCTGGCAGAACCCAGTTGGAGTGCATTCGACGCGACACAGACCGAGGGCCTGGTCTGCGCCGGTTACTACGGTGCGGTCTTCGATGGCCGCCACATTTACAACTGTCCGATCCGCTCGCATCGGGATCGAAGCAGCGTGCACGGTCACGTGTTACGCTGTGACACGCACGGTGACTTCCACGATGCCGCCACGTGGGAAGCTTTCGATGCCGGTGGCACGGATGGGCTCAATACGGTCTGCTATTATGGCGCCGCTTTCGATGGCAGATACGTCATCTTTGCGCCACGAGACGACTCGACGGGGTACCACAGCCGCGTGCTGCGCTACGACACGCGGGGGCCATTCAGAGAGCGGGATGCCTGGAGTGCGCATGATGCCGATCTGCCGCACTCGGCCCAGGGCGCCGCCTTCGACGGTCGCCATGTATACTTCTGCCCCGGGTATGAGAGCACCCCCGGTCAGCCGCTGCAGGAGGATCAACACAGTGGTACCGTGCTGCGCATGGATACGGGCGCGGACTTTCACGATCCGCGGAGCTACCGCCGTTTCGACACGAAAGTCCTCGGTGCGCAGGCGGTCTGTTTCGACGGTGGGGCCTACGACGGTCGGTATGTCTACTTCGTGCCGCTTTTGCACGGTATCGTAGTACGTCACGACACCCAGGGCGACTTCGAGGATGCCGACAGTTGGGAGGCCGTCGACGCCAAACCCCACGGTCTCGGTCTGAATGTGGGTGCCGTATTCGATGGTCGCTGGCTGTATTTCTGCGCTTACGGTCACAGTTCCATGGTGCGCTACGACACCCGACGCCCCTTCGCCGCTGGCGACAGCTGGGAATGCTGGGATGCGGCAGCCACGGATGGTCTGGATACCGGCGGCTTCGACGGGGGCTTCTTCGACGGTCGTTACGTGCACTTCTGTCCCTGGACACGGCAATCGCCGCCGGCGGACTCAATCTATCACTGCAACTTCCTTCGTTACGATACTACAAGAGCCTTCGGCGATGCTGGCGCCTGGTCAGCCCATGACGCGGGCAACACGGACGGACTGCGCAGCCTCGGGTACAATGCGGGCGCCTTCGACGGGCGCTTCTTCTATGGGGCGCCATTGTATGATGGTGAGGGTGGAGAGGCATTCCATGGCAAGGTGCTGCGTTGTGACACCCTGGGTGCGGATGGCGCCTTCAGCCTGCGTTACTGCGACTACGGTCACAATGGTGGCCTCTGTGCGGCAGTGCCTGGGCCGAGTTTTCTGGTGAACACCGATGCAGGTGTGCGCAGCATCGCCAGCCATCATCCGTTGACTGGCGGGCGACATCATCTGCTGGGTACGTACGACGGAAATACACTGAGACTGTGGATCGACGGAGAGCTGGTGGCCAGTCGGGAAGCGACGGGCAACCTGGTAGCGACCGCTGTGCCCGTCACAACGGCAGAATTCAGCGGCGGTGGTGCGCGCTTTGGCGGCGATGTCGAGCGCGCCAGGGTGCTGCACGAAGCACTTGATCGCCCTGCGCTGGAGTCGACCTATCGCGATTTCGCATCAGCGAGTGACGGGCATTCATGACTGCACGTGCAAATGATGAACCCATCCGGCTCGCCGCGGTAGGCGTCGGCCGAATCGGCAAATTTCACGCCCGTCACGTGCAGGAGGTGGCTGCTGCGGATGAGACTTGTCTGCTGACGGCCGTGGTGGATCGACACGCCGATACGGCCAAGCGTGTCGCCGCCGAGTTGAGCGCCGGGCAGGCGCACGAGATACTGGCTTTCGACAGTCCCGAGGCACTCGCCGCAGCGGGCGTGGCGGAGGCGGCCGTCGTCGCCTCCCGTACCGCCGACCATCGCCGAGACACGCAGGCGCTGGTCGAATCGGGTCTGCGCGTGCTGCTGGAGAAGCCGCTCGCAGACACGCTCAAGGAAGCGAAAGAACTGGGTGCCTGGCTTGAGGCCGAGCCAGGGCGGAACCAGTCGGTGATGCTCGCCTTTCAGCGACGTTACGACGAGCCACTGCTACGCGCCAAGGCGCTACTCGATGCGGGCAGGATCGGTACCCTCTTCAAGATCGTCTCCATCCTCGAGGACCCCGAGCCGCCGCCACCCGGTTACCAAAGCAGCGGTCTGCTCACCGACATGGGTGTGCACAATGCCGACGAAGTCTTGTGGTTGAGTGGGCGCTCGCCAACAGCGGTGCTGGGCATGGGGGGTGGACTATACAACCAGAAGATCGACAGCGTCGTGGTGGAGGACTTCGACGATGCCTTCGTGCAGTTGTGGTTGGGAGAGGATGTGGTGGCGCAGATCCAGGTGAGTCGCAATCACGTGGCCGGCTATCGCAACGAGACGACGCTGTATGGCACGGAGGGCCTCATCCACGTCGGTCACTTCGACGACGACCCGTTGAAGGTCTGGCTCGAGGCATATGGCAAAGAACATGTGGTGATCGAAAAGCAGGCCTTCCCAACTCGCAACTACGAGCGTCCCGTGCCGGTGTTCATCCGGCGGTTTGGTCCTGCCTACAAGGCGGAAGTGGCGGCCTTCGTCGCCTGCTGTGCCGCCGCAAAACCCTTTGCCGTCACGCACCAGGATGGGCTGCGGGCAATGGCGGTGGTGGCTGCGGCGGCAGCGGCGCTGCGGACGGTGGGGCAAGCGCAGCCGCTTTAGTCTCTAGGAGACGCTCCGAGTCAATCGCCGGCGGCAAACGGGGAGCAGGCAGCTGTCGGTGCAGGTCACCATGTACTACCAGGCGATTCCGCCGTCCTGGCTGCACCAGCGATTTACCACGGCGCCGGGCGGCCAGGCGACGAAGCGGCTGTACTATCTGGCGAGCCGCCTGGACCTCGACGGGACATCGATGGAGCACTGGAAGCTGCCCCTCGTCTCTAGCGCGAGAGGGTCGAGTAGCGTCGCATAGCCAACGCACTCACCGGAATCACTTACGCACTCTATTTCGACGCCTTTCTCCTGGCGCGACCTTCCTGTCGTCGCAGCGTCGCGCCGTCCTGCACCGCCTCCCAGATCTTAGCGAAGGCCTTCGATCCGTCGTCCTCAACGGGCACACACTCGGAGCCGGCTTCACTGATGGGCATGGCCGCTCTGGGGTAGGCACCGTGCAGCACCTGCTTGCTGCAGCCGAAATAGGTGACCTCGCCGTTGGCCCGTGCGTGGCGGTAGACGTGGCGCGGGGCATCCAGCCAGCAATAATCGACGGTGAGTCTTTTTGCCACCCGTTCGTTCAACTCGACACCGAGTCCGGGCTTTTCCGGTACGGCATGATAACCGCCGCGCAACTCGATCTTTGGCGTGATGAGTTGTTCTTTCCAGATGTTCATGCAGGTGATGGCGGGCCATTTGGCTTCGGGGGAGACAGCGCCGAGATGGGCCGCCCAGGTGGTGGTGATGCCCGTTCCCACCAACTGTAACCAGAAGGGCTTGTTGGCGGCATTGGTGATCGCCGACTGTGAGCGGATCGCCGAGGCGCCGGCGCAGACGACGAAACCGTCGGCGACATCCTCCTTCATCGTCGTGGCGATGGGGGGTTGACCGAAGTGCATGGCAATGGGGCGGTTGATCCGCTCACGAATGTGTCGGTTGCCGGCGACATCGTCCTGTGGGATGGGTGACTCGATCATGGCGACCTGCTCGTAGCGCTCCAGCGATTTGAGATGTTCCACCGCATTGGCGGCGTTGTCGAGGGTGCCATTGTAGTCGAAGTCGAGTTTGAATTGTGGCGGCACGACCTTGAGGATGGCCTGGATGCCGGCGTGCATGTCATACCAGGTGCGGGCTTTGAGTTTGGCTGACATGTAGCCCCCTTTGACCGCGTCCGAACACTGCCTGGCCCAGTCCCTGGCGGGCATGTCCATGCCCCACCAAGACAGTGGCACGTTGTCCCGGACCTTGGTGCCGAGCAACTGGTATATGGGAACATTCTCGTTCTTGCCGACGGCGTCGAACAAGGCCATCTGTACACCGGCGCCGAGACTGTCGTCCCACAGCAGGCCTGCTGCCTGCCGGCCGACGACACGCTCCTTGATATCATCCGGCACTTTCGACCACGTGTAGTTGGGAATCGTCTCACCGAAGCCGACGATGCCATTGTCCATCGTCAACTTGCAGATCTGCACGATGCGCCAGTGCGGCAGCCAATATTTCATATGCAGATTGGTATGCGCCGTAAAAGGAACATCGAGATGGGTGAGTTCGATGGACTTGATCTTCATGGGGGCTCTCGTTTTCTGTGGCGGAAGTGGAGGATTTCGGCGGTGGAAGAAGGGCGCATCAGGCGCGAAAGGCAAGCCCGGGGCATGGCGGCCTACCAGCTCTGTAGTTGTTCCTTCCACGCGGGGATCCTGCGTGACAGCAGTTGTTCTACCTGGGTCACCTTGGCTGTCAGCAACTGCTCGGTAGAGGCTGTGCCCATATCGAGTCGCAACGCCAGGTCGAGGAAGTCGACACCGGCGACCAGCTTCAAGGCCTGTTCAGCCGCCACCAGCTCCTCGTGCGCCAGCTGCTCCATGCGTGCCACATCGCGCAGATTTTCCTGCACATGACCGGAGCGGACCCACAGTCGGCCGCTATGATCGACGACGACATCACGTAGACGGAGGAACTCCTCTACTCGCGCCGCCGAACGCCAGGTGAGGGCCAGAAAGCGCACCAGCGTGACCTCGCGGTTATACCGCAGGCGCGCAGTGCGCGGCACGTCCTTACGGGCGGCCTCGATCCGGGTTGCCCCCAACTCCCACAGCCGGGCCAACTCCTGCAGTTCTTCCAGCGCCACATCCTGCCCCTGGCGGCTACCTCGACGGGCGAGGGCGCGGAAGAAGGGTCGGGCATAGAACAGCGGCTTCTGTTCGATCATGGAGGTCGCGTCGTGGGTGGCAGCATTCTCCCACTGCCAGTAGAAGACACCGAAGAAGGCGTCGTCGAGCGACTCCGGGGCGACGCCTGGTTGCGCAGCGCTGGTGTGGTCGAGGACGAGGGGCTGTGAAGGGCCGATGAAGAAGGACCCCTTGTAATAGTCGAGTTGGGGATGGTGGCGCATGCCTTGCGAGCAGAGTGTCCATGCCTGACGCACACGGCGGGCAGCCTTGGCGCCGAAATCACGCTCGGCGATCGCAGTGAGAGTGTGATCGAGATCGTCGAATTCGGTGCCCCTGCCCCAGATCGACCAGTATCCCAGTTCTTCGGAGGGTGACTTGTTGGCGCCGTCGAAGAGCCAGCGGGAGTGAATGGCCTGCGGGCGCAGCCGTCGCGCACTTTCCCAGATGGCGCGCTGATTTTCCAGGGTTGGCAGATACGGCACGTTGAGGCACTCGATAGAAGTGTTGATCTCGAGTTTGGTGCTGAAGGGCAGACCCCGCTGCTTGCACAACGAGCGTTGACGCAGACAACGGTCACTCGGCGTGACGCGGCTCATCGAGTAGTCCCAGCAATCCTTGGCGTATCCGGCGTCGCGCCAGTCGACGGAATCCTTGTCGATCTCGGTCTGAAAGATCACATGCTCGGGATCGAGGGCGGCGATGTAGTCTTCCTGGTCGCGGTCGAGAGACCAGTGCGTCGCCGAATAAGGCCAGGTCGTGAGACGTGCTTCCGGTTGGGCGCGGTGCATACTGCGCGCCACGTCGTTGACGAATTCAGCTACGACCTCGGGCCCGTGGCGTTTGCCACAACGCGGGCAATCGGCCGCCCGGGAGGAACTGCGCATGAAGCAGTGGTAGAAACCTTCCCCTCCAGTGATTGCGACAATTCCACCGAGTTCGGGGATTTCGGCAAATAGCGACGCCCAGCCATCGGCAAGGAATCGGCGCGTCGCCGGGTCGCTCGTGCACAGGGTGCGAAATGCGCCCCCTGCCTGCAGGGCACCACGGGAGCGCGGTCGGCGGCTGAAGAATGGGTCATCCGGTTCGAGTTTGGGGTTGTAGCCCATGAGCATGATGTGCACCCCACAGCCAGCGGCTGCACGGGCGAGTTTCTTCAGGCGTCGTCGGTTGCGAACTGCCTGTGCGTCACCAAGCTGGGCAAATGGGCCGTCACCCCCGGGAATGAGATAGTCCTCGAGCACGGCCATGATGGGCACGGCATTAACGCCGACACGGGCGAGTTCGAGGAAATTATCGTCTGACTCGCGGCCGTAAATCCAGCCCTGCGTCGTTGAGAACCCACCCCATAGATCGGCACCCACATGCAGATCGACTCTGGGTCGCACCCGGCGCGTACCGATTTGCAGGTGCGCGTTGCGGCGCAGGCAGAAATAGTTGGACAACCACAAGCAGGCGCGCAGCAGTGCGACTTCGGAGGGGGCGATGACTTCGACGAGGCGGCGTGACACCTGCAGTCGAAAATCGCCTGTCCAGCGCTCCACTGACCTTTTGCCGGGTTGCAGGCGCAAGACGAGGCGTGGCCCTTCTGTGCCGCCACGCGTAGGCAGGCGTACGCCAAGGCGTCGTGCCAGACTGGCGCACAGGTCTCTGGCCCCACGTGCAGCGGGCCCATCGGCATGGAGGTCGCCCTGCAACTGCAGAGTCCAGGTGGCATCGATGGCTACTTCGCCGCGACGGGGGCGTGTCCGCGCGGGTTGCACCCGGGCTTGCGGCGGTGTGGAGACGGTTTGCCAGAAATCGGAAGCCCGCACACGCCGCACTTTACGACGCCACTCACGCTCAAAGTCTGGATTCATTCATCACCGTCCTCCTGTTGCAGTGCGCTGAGGAAGTTACGCTGCACGCGGGCGAGGACTTTGTGCGTGTATCGCGACGAGAACACTGCGGGCAGGGCCTGGCGCAGCAGGGACGACCAGCTATCAGCACCCGACCATGACACAAGATCGACGCGTCGAGCACAGTCGCGGTAGTGTCGATCGGTAAACAACAACATGAGCAACGCCGAGGCGCGAGCCATACTGACACGGTCAAAGTCGATGGATTCGACAATGCGCAGATAAGCAGGCACACGAATCAGGGCGAGACGAAGAAACCCCAGGCGCACGCGACGGATGATATCGGCATCGACTGAGCCATCTTTCAACAAGGGTCCCAGGTCGGGGTGATAGGCGACACCGCGTGGCAGATCCTTTTCAATGTCGCGAGTGATGTTCGCCAGTTGCACCATCTCACCTACGACCATGGCCTGCTCGGTGAGCTCCGGGGCGAGTTCGTCATCATGCAGCAGGTGCATGGTGAAGAGCACGGGGTTGCCGATGACGTTGCGACAATAACGCAACAATTGCGCCTCGTCTTTGAGCACGCCGCCCTGGTCGACGAAGACCCGCGAAGACCAGCACATGCCCTCTGCCATGGCGGTGACGACCTCCCGCACAGCCTGCCGTTGTCTGCTGTCGAGAGTTAGATAGACCTGGTCTACAAGGTCGCATCTTTCCACGAGCAACAGATGCGTGGCGTCCCGGGCGTCCTGTCGAACCGCCTGGGGAATGGCCGCTGTTGGTCCCAGTGGCTCGGCGTCAAAGCGGGCTGCAAAGTGGCGTAGTGCGGTCTCGCGTGCGTCGGGATCCGGGTGCAGATCTTCGTAGGTGTCGAGGATTCGGCAGTAGAGATAACCAACCGCCGCCGCGCGGGCGATACGTGGTGGCAAGATAGCGATGCAGGCGGCGAAGGTGCGTGCTGCATGAGGCAAGATCTGCCAGAGGAAGGCTTCGGGATCCTGTTGCGCACGTAATGCTCCCAGATCGGGTCGGCGGCGGTCGATTCTGGCGCCGCTGAGAACGAGCCATGAGCGACGCCACCCCGAGAGGGCGGAACTCATGCCTCCACCCGGAGTCGGGCATATCCCAGGCCAGACCCCCCAACGCTGCCGACGATGTCGATGATATCACTCGGCGCGGATCCGCCACGCACCGTGTTGGTCAGGAAGGTGCCATTCATGGGTCGCGCGAAAGGCACGTCGACCCACGCCGGTGTCGACGTCGGCTCCAGGGGCGCGATGCGCCAGCGTACGTCGCCTTGCGGTCGTTGGTGGAACTGCGCCAGGACCACGGGTTGTCCCGCAGCGGTGATGTGGATGCGTGCCTGCCCGGGGCTCAGACCTGCCGTTGTCTCGGCCAGGCAGGCCAGCGAATGACGTTCGACAACCTGTGAATCTCGAATGATGGCGTACTCCAGCGACTGGCGCAGTTCGGTATCGGGGAAGAATTGATCGCGGATGCGGGCGTCGGTGCTGACATCGATCCACAAGGCATGGGCCGTGCCCGCTGTATCGATCCACAAATCACAATTGCGCGTGGAGCCTGCCGTGGCGTCACGATTGGCCAACTCCAGCCAGCGGCCAAAGGGTTCGTTGGCAATATCCGGCGACGCCGCATAGAACAGGCGACGAAAGACATAATCCCAGTCACGTCCCGTGATCTGCTTCTTGGCAGCCTGCCATTCGGCGACGGGTTCGACAATGTCGCCGACGCCGAGAAAGTGAGCGGCGCCATCACGCAGCATGACATTGGGGTAACAGAGTCGCAAGGGTTGAGGCTTGGCATACCCATCACCATATGGCCAGCGGATCTGGCCGCGGCCGCTCCACGTGCCGCCCCGACGCAGGGACAGATGGGCGATCTCATACCCCTCGTTCTGCAGATAGAGCACGGCCCCTGCGGCACCATCGGCGACGACGGTGCGATAGGAGTGTTCACGGAAGGCAGGTGTGCCCTGCCAAAGGGGGTGCTCGATCTGCTGTTCAAACCTCGGCTCGCGGCTGTCGAAGCGAAACAGCATCGGCTCCGCGGGCCCGCCGTATTCGCCCGGGTCGGCGAGAGTGGGATTGGCGGAGACGAGCAGGTCGTCGCCATCGAGGACGATGGGAGAGGGCTCTCGGGTGCAGCCCGTCAGGTCGCGATGCAGGAGATGCCAGCGGCCATCCTGCTCGCGCTCAAACAGCACCCAGCGGGTGTTGTTGAGTGGCACCTGCTCTGCGATCGTCTCCAGACCGGCGACGAAGACTCGATCGGCGGCGCGCACGACGATGGTGGAACCATGGCACCAGAGGGGGCCGGCACCGTTGTCAGCGGGCTCGTAGGTGTAGATCTCGTCTTCGACTTCGACGGTGGCGAGAATCGTCACAAGCGTATCTCCCGGGTTCGGCAAAGATTCAGCGGCGGCCACCGCCTGTCAAACCATGATCGCACGCACTAGTAAGGTGACTTCGGTGACTTCGCTCCCTGGGAAATCGTTCCAGCAGTTCGGCGGTGATCTCGTCCCGTTTTACCGCACTCAGCACCTTGGCGAAGGCGTCGATGTTGTGGTCGAAGACCGCCTTGCCTTTGGCTGCAGTCGATTTGCCGGCGTCACCCACATACATGTTGGGATACATCATTGCCACGCTCGCTGCTGAATGGCTCGGGTACGGAGTCCATGTCGACGAGGTCGGGATCGAGGTGAAGAATCATGCTCGTCTCGTTGGATGATGATGGACCCGGGCAGGTGAATGGGGCTCGCCGACACCGGCACATTCTTGCACAGCCGGTTCAAAGGCCTTGTAGCTCAACTGTTCCCATCACGGCCACCGATGACATAGTTTCCCCCTCATGGAGATCCGCGACCTTGCCGAACGGGTTCTTTTCGGCGACACCCTCAAAGAGAAGCTGATCCGGGTCGAAGGCCTGACCGACGAAGATCCCGGCCAGGCACAGGCCACACCCGATGCCCCGGGCCGTCCCGTTGAATTGGGGCTGGATCGGTGGTCGGAGAGTGAGCGTGTCACCTTTCCGGACGTGCGAAGTCTGGAGAGGGAGCAGGAACGCGGCCTGGTGCTGCACTTCTTCGCCAACCATGAACTGCTGGCGGCGGAGTTGATGGCGCTGGTGCTGCTGAAGTTTCCGGACGCACCGGCAAAGTTTCGCCGGGGTGTGGCGCAGACGCTGAGGGATGAGCAGGAGCACGTGCGGCTGTATCTGGCACGCATGCAGCTGGCAGGGGTGGAATTTGGCCAGATTCCCGTCAGTGATTTCTTCTGGCGGGCCATCGCTCCCATGCCGACACCGATGGACTTCGTCGCCCGTCTGAGTCTGACGCTGGAGCAGGCCAATCTGGACTATGCGCCGCACTACCAACGGTTGTTCGCAGATCTCGGCGATGGCGATACGGCAGCGCTGATGGGTCGCATCTACCGGGACGAGATCGGCCATGTCAAACACGGGCTCAACTGGTTCAATACGTGGCGGTCACCGACCCAAAGTGAGTGGGAGAGTTTTCAGCAGGCACTCGCCTTTCCCCTGAGTCCGAGTCGCGCCAAGGGCATCGGCTTCAATCGGCAGGGGCGTCTGCTGGCAGGGCTGCCTGCTGAGTTCATCGACGAGTTGGAGGTCTTTGCCCGTTCCCACGGTCGTTGTCCATACCTCTACTGGTTCAATCCCGTCTGCGATCTCACCGCAGGCAGAGGCGCCGACTTTACGCCGACAGCGGCGGTGCGTGATCTGGCACATGATCTGGCGATGGTGCCGGCCATGCTGGCAGCAGCGGATGATATCGTGGTTGTGCCCAAGCGGCCTTCGGTGGCTTTTTTACAGCGGCTGAAGTCCGCAGGTCTGCCCGTGCCGGAATTGGTCGAGTGGGACGCAGCGGCTGCCCCTATGCCGCCAACGCTTTCGCGGCGACTCACCGGCCTGCGTCCCTGGGGGTGGTCGCCGGACAGTGTCGGTGCGCTGCAACCACTCGCCGCGCAGTTGCCTGCGGGGACCCCCGCTCCCGCCGCACTGTGGACCCAGGCGCGCCGGCAACTGTATTCGAAGAGTTGGAGTTCGCAGTGGCTGGCGCAGATCATCGGCGACCTGCGCTCCCAGGAGGGAGACGGGTGGTTGTGTGATGCCGCCGTCGTCGGCACAACTTGTGAGGACGAAGCCGGCGCGTTGCAAACCCTCGGACAACTCTTTGCGGCGGGCTGGGAGCGGGTGGGCGTCAAGGCGGCATTTGGTGCCGCAGGGGGACAGCAGATGGTGGCACAAAAGGCAGAATTGCCCCAACATCAACAACGCTGGCTTGTCCGCACGTTGCAGGAAGTGGGCGCCGTCGTCGTCGAACCCTGGCTCGATCGTGTCCTCGATCTGTCGGCCCAGTACGAAGTCGACGAGGATGGCTCGATCAGATACCTCGGCACAACCCGCTTTCTCGCCGACGATCGGGGTCGTTTCCAGGGGGTGTTTGTGCATGATCTGGTGGCGGGGCTGGACGCCGATAGCAAGCGTCTATTGTATGGTGACGGTCGCGATGGGCGCCGGTTGCAGCGACTCTTCGGCCGGCTCGGCGAACTGATACACCCACGTCTGCCCGAAGGATTTTGTGGGGCCTTCGGGATCGACGCCTTCGTCTACCGTGCTGCGGACACCACCTTGAGACTGAAGCCGATCGTCGAAGTGAACCCGCGTTATACGATGGGGCGTATCGGGCTCGCTCTGGGTCGGCGGGTGTTGGCTGCGCGCACCGCCGTGTGGCGAATCGTGCGCGTCAAGGACCTGATCGATGCCGGCTACCCGAGCGCCGAAGCCTGGGCACAGGCCCTGCAGCTACGCATGCCATTGGTTATGACTCCGGATGGCAGACAGATCTCCAGCGGCGCCATCTGCACCAATGACCCGCTGGCGGCGCGCGCATTTATCGGTGTGCTGAGTGTAGGCGAGAGTCTCGACGATCTCGATCTTGTTCTGACCGGCAACCACGTCCTATAACACCAGCGAAGGTACTATGACACGTGATGAAGCCCTTGAGTTGATGCACGAATACACGCAGTCCGAAGCCCTGCGGAAACACATGTATGCTGTGGAGATCGCCATGCGCGCCTGTGCTGTGGCTGCCAGTGCGGATGCCGAGGCGTGGTCCACCGTGGGCCTGCTGCACGACTTCGATTACGAGCGCTTTCCCAACGAGGCGCTGTCGGCGACCGCTGAACATCCCGCGCAGGGGGTTGCCTTGTTGCGCGAGCGCGGTTATGCGGAAGAGTTGTGTACGGCGATTCTCGGGCACGCGCACTACACGGGGGTTGCACGGGAGACACCTGTCGCCAAATCCCTGTTCGCCGTCGACGAACTGTGCGGATTCCTCGTCGCCTGCGCCCTGGTGCGCCCCTCTCGCAGTCTGCTCGATCTGACCGTCAAGAGTGTCAAGAAGAAGCTGAAGGACAAAGGATTTGCCCGGGGCGTGAATCGCGAGGATGTCGTGCAGGGCGCCGAAGAACTGGGCGCGCCACTGGAACAACACATTCAGTTCGTCATCGAAGCCCTGCGCCCGGAGGAAGGGCGTCTCGGACTGGGTCTAGCAGAGGCCTGATGCTGAATGAGGCAGAGAAGTGGCTCTTCGATCTGCACGGCTACCTGGTGCTGAAACAGGCCGTGGCTCCTGAAGATGTACGGCTCATGGTCGAGCTCAGCGATGCATGGCACGCCTGCGATGATGCCGACCTGCCGGCACCATTGAAGAGTTACAGCGATCCGAGCACGAAGCCGACGACGCCCCGTTCCATCAATCAGGTGGAATATGTCGACGGGGTCTTTCAGCGGCTCGTCCTCAACCCCGAGATCATGCGCGTCGTGCTGGCGCTGACACACAACTCACCCCAGCACCTGGGCTGCGCGCTGACGCGCAATACCCGACAGAGTGATGAGCTCGCCTTTCACGGGGGTGTCAGCGGTGGCATCCACCACCCCGCCAACGACTACCAGGCAGCGGACGGCAAGGTTTTCGCGACCTTTCTCAACGCCGGTGTGTCGTTGGTCGATGTGCCGCCAGGCACGGGGTTTGTCTGTATCCCCGGCAGCCACAAGTCACATTTTCCGCGACCGGCGGATGTGACCATCACCGATGGGCCGCCCGTGGTCGACAATGTTTCGGTACAGGCGGGAGATGTGGTGCTGTTCACGGAGGCTCTGTGTCACGGCGCCTTGCAGTGGACCCAAGCAACACCGCGGCGCACCGTGTTCGTCCGCTACTGCACGTCGTACGCCTCCTGGTCACCGGGCGCCGGTCCCCTGGAGGCGTATCGCGACCGCATCCCCGAGGAACTTTACGAGCTGAAGCAGATGACCGGCTTCCGCCATCGGAAGAAGGTGGTAGAGCGGCTGCTGAGCGACATGGGAGAGGAATGACGAAAATGCCCCAGACGCACATTACGGACGTCGAGGTACACATCATTCAGCCGCCATTTCAGGACTTCAACGCCGCCGCCATCGCGCGTTACCATGGCAAGGTCTTCCAGCATCGTACGGTCTTCGTCCTCAAGACGGATCACGGCCTGGAGGGCATCGGTGAGTCGGTGGGCGCAGTCGACAATGATGACGCGTTGCGCGAGAAATACATCGGCACGAGCCCTTTTGACTGGGTCAATGCCGAGACCGATCTGGCCCTCAACAGCGCCCTGTACGATCTGATGGGAAAACACCTCGGACTGCCGGCATGGAAGCTGATGGGGCCTCAGGTCCGAGCCTGGATTCCAGTGGCGGCGTGGTCGGTCTCGCGCGAACCCGAGGCCATGGCCGAAGAGGTCGTGCAGGCGGCGGGGCGGGGCTACACATGGCTGAAGTACCACGTCGACGAAGTGCAGAATGTGATCCGCCAAACGGAGGCAATGCAGCGCGTGGCGCCACCGGGGTTCAGGATCCACTACGACTTCAATGCCAATTCCGACTACTACTCGATCCGCCCGATCCTGACCGAGTTGGAGTGTTTCTCCATTGCTGGTCGCTTCGAAGACGTTGTACCAAGCAGCGACGAAGACGGTTATCGCATGCTGCGCGAACAGTGCACGCTGCCCATCATCCTGCACCACGGTCCCAGTCATCTTCTGGTAGAGAAAATCGTCGATGGCTACATGGGTGGCCACGCACCAATCGGTCCAGCACTAAAGGCCGGGGCACTGGCGGAGGCGACGAACACGCCGATCATGTATCAGCAGTCCGGCGGCACGATCAATCAGGCCTTTCTCGCGCAGGAGGTCGCCGTCATAAAGAAGGCCACAATCGATCACGTCAATATCTGCCATCTGTGGAAAGAGGATGTGACGACGGAGTCGATGCCCGTCGTCAGCGGAAGCGTGCAGGTACCGGAAGGGCCCGGTATCGGAGTGACACTGGATCGCGAGCGACTGGAAGCGTGCAAGGCGCCGCAGCCGTCACCCCCACCGTCGTTGGTGCGTATGCGTTACGATGATGGGCTGACGATTTATCTACGCCATGAACCCGATCAGCCCGGACATCATGACGACATGCGATTCCTGGAACGGTTGCACGGTTTCAAGGTGCCTGGCCCGCCGCCATCCTACGTCAGCGACATTGTCACCGATTTCTGGGAGGGTGAGGATGACCGTGAGCGATTTGATCGCCTGTGGATCGACACCGAAAAAGTCCCGGTTTGGACGACAGCAGCGGACAACTAATCGTCGATGCTGAGTTGTGCCAGGTAGATGCTGGATCGGCCCTCATGGGAGGAGTAATAACTCATCCACAACAGATCATCGTGCCAGACCATTCCGGCATAGGAGCAGTCGCCACCGCTGGGCAACACCAATGCAGTCGTGTAGCTGTCCCGCGTCATGTGTGCCAGGAGGGTGGCAGCCTGCCCATCGGGCCCTTTGCCACGCGCCGAAGCCCACATCGTGTCATCCGCCAAAACGATGAAGTTGGGTCCACCGAGACTGGCGTCGATACGCGTGAAGGTCCAATCGACATATGGCGGCGGACTGACACCGATCCAGTCCGGTCGGATGAGGGCGACCATGTCGCCATCTGCCAGAATGCGTACCGTCGTCTCACTTGCCGTCCACGTATCGTTGGGTAACAGAAACTCGGTGACGAAGTCCCATGCAAGGCCATCCGTCGTGCGATACAGAAAGCCCCGCCGTGGGTTGCTGCCAATGCCGAGTTTCGACACGCTGTAGCCGATAGAACCATGCCAGGTGACGCGCCACAACCAGTGATCTTCCGCCAGGCATTTGGCCGGTTTCGTCCACGTCGCCCCGTCTGTCGAAAACGACACGCGGGGAGAGCGAGTCAGATAGTTTCCAGCGTCGTCGATGAAGTTGGCGCAGGTGAGCAGCATGAGGCGGCCATCGGGCATGACACAGAGTTTGGGGTCACGCAAATCGACGCCGGATTCGACCAGTTCGGCCACGCTGTTCCACTCGGCGCCGTCGACGGAACGCAGAATACGAATGGAGGCGGGCCCATGGCCGTGTCCTTCGGCTTCACGGAAAGTGCACCACCAGGCTCCACGGGTGTGCAACAGATCGGTGAAGGCATTGTGTGGTGCGTGGTTCCAGATCTTATGTACGGACAACAATTCAACCATGCTCGGCGTCCTTGTAGCAAAGAGGCTTGTCAGTAGAATTCGTGGGTGGATGGTGGCTCGGGTAGCTCACCGAGTTGATGGAATGAAGCGATCTGGAGGGCGTTGAAGGTGCGGAATCCAACGGCTTTTCTCACGGTCAGATTCCATTTCAAGTTGAGGCCCTCGACGATGCCGTTGTTGAATTGCTTTTGGGCCCGAAACCAGTTGAGGATAGGGCCTTGATGTCGACGCAGCATCTTGGCGACGTCTTTCATCGGTTCGATCTGGCTTCGCATCGTACGGAAATACCAGCGATGGAGAAACTTCTCTGCCCCAGGCGGGGTAGGTATAGTTCCAGAAGCGCTGGAAGTCCTCCTTCAGCAGATAAGCTTTGACGGTGCGCAGGTTCATCTGCAATAGCTCGTCCAGCTTCAAGCCCTGGGTGTCGGTTCGGTAGATGTCACAGAGGTGATGCTTGCCCGTGCTCCAGGGAACGTTCTCCACCACCACTCGGTCGCAGGCTCTGCAGGACGCCCGACGCATGCGGTAGGCCAGATGGACCGGGAAACCCCAGAGCGGGACGAACTCGAACCGCCGGGCTTCGGCGGCCGTGTCATAGGTGGGTGACAGACGGCCGCAGCCGTCTGCACGCCGCCAGGGAATTCTTGCGCGGTCTCAGGCGCACTATAATCCGGCCCTGCTCGTCAAGATGACTGCCCTCAAAAACAAACCTCTTGAACTCCGTGCACCGGTTCAGTACCGTGATCACGCGCATCATTCCCTCTGGCAACGGTCGAGACTCGTCTTGGTCGACGGTCTCAACATACTGGGGATGATACGCCTATCCTATCCTCCGCTTCCTCCATGCTGATCCCCGAAACACCGCTCGTTCAACCACAGATTCCTTGGAGGAGCCAGTAAAGATGGGCACAGGAGTCTATCAGGTGAACAAGAAAGATGAACTGGGTGTTCTGATCGAGACGGGTGCCCAGGACTGGCAGATCTTCCAGCGGGGTGCCGATGACACGGCGACGATCACCTTGTTCGGTCGCTGGGTGACGGCAGAAAATTATACGAAGGCTGTTGTGGTCGTACGATTGGTGCGCGAGGCGGATGGTGAGGCGGTTTCTCGTTCGCTGCAGTGGGTGCGGGCGACGACGAGAAAGACCGGCACGTGGAAGGTGACTCTGCCGCAGATACCCGCTGGCGGCTTGTATCGCATCGAGTCGGTGTTGCAGTTGAGCGATGCACCGGTGGAGTGGGGGCAGCGCGGTGACATGGTGCATCATCTCGGTGTCGGCGATCTGTGGGTGATCACCGGGCAGAGCAATTCTGAAGGCCACGGCAAGTCACCGGCGCCGGATGCACCCGAGCTTGGCGTGCACATGTTCCACGCCCGTGGTGAGTGGACATTGGCAACCCATCCGTTGGGGGACTCGACAGAGTCACAATACCTGCCGAATCGACTGGGCTCGAATCCGTCTCACAGCCCGTGGCTCGTCTTCGCCAAGACCTTACGCGCCGAGTTGGGGGTACCCATCGGCTTGGTCCCGGCGGCATTGGGAGGATCTCCTCTGTCGGCCTGGACGCGCGGCGTCAACGGTCTACTCTTCGACAACATGCTGCGCTATGTTGAGGATGCAGGTGGTGTTGTACGTGGCGTCGTCTGGTATCAGGGCGAGTCGGACGTATCGGCGGAGTTGAGAAAGGTCTACGCCCGCAACTTCAAACGTTTTGTCACCGACCTGCGCAAATCACTTGGCAACCTACCCGTAATCATGACGCAGTTGAATCGAGTCGTGAGTCCACCGGATGTACTCGCCGACGCAGGCTGGGAAGGCATGCGCGAGATCCAGCGGCAACTTTCGCGTACGATGCGACACGTGTTTCTGCTGTCGACGATGGACCTTGCATTGTCAGACGGAATTCATACCAACTCGTTGGGCAACGTCGCCATCGGTCAGCGCGCGGCGTCGATCGCCCTCGGGGGTGTGTATGGCAGAGATGTGAAGTTCCAACACCCGAACTGCGTGTTGGCAAAGAAGAAATCGGCGCGAAAGATCGAACTGCACTTCGAACATGTGGACGAACGCCTGCACCTGGACAATATGATACCTGCCGAGTTCCCCTTTGCCGTGCGCGATACGGCAGGGGACGTGCCGGTAGAAAGCTGGTCGATCCCGAAACCGGATCGTTTCGAGATCCGCCTCGCCCGACCACTGCAGGGCAGGGCGATTGTTGTTGGGGCGCCGACGGCAGCACCTCCCGCCCTGGTACCGCAGGACATCAGTGGCTACCGGCCGATGTTGGCCTTTACGCAGAAAGTGGAATGATGGGTAGCTGAACGATGACTGAGGTCATCGACATAGGCGACCGTCGAGAGCTGTTCGTCGACAATCTGCTCATCGACCGCATGGAGCGGACTTCATTGAGGCTGCATGAACCGGTCTCAGGCGGCGTGGCGATCGAGATCGACCAACCCTGGGAGGGCCCCGCCAATGGACGGTATCTACTGTACTACCGCGGCATGACGCCCGCAGAAGACCAACTCAGCGGAGTGCTCTGTGTGGCCACCAGCGGCGATGGTGTGACGTGGACGAAACCGGCTCTGGGTCTGGTGGAGTGTGATGGCCACGGGACACGAACATCGTCCCCGCGGCGGGCGGTGAAATGGTCACCAAGCCGCTGAGTTTCTCAGGGACAAGTCTGCAGCTCAACTACCGTACCAGTGCCGCAGGTGCTGTGCGGGTAGAAGTCCAGGATGTGGCGGGTGCGCCAGTTTCTGGATTTGCCCTCGACGAATGTCGGGAGACCATCGGTGACGAGATAGAAAGAGTGGTCACCTGGGAGGGCGGCAGCAGCCTCTCAGATCTGACGGGCAAAGGTGTGAGACTGCGATTTCACCTCAAGGATGCAGATCTGTTCAGCTTCAAGTTCCAATGACGAAGCGCAAGATCGCAACGCACCCCGACTGGGATCGCATTCTCCGATCCAGGTCTGCCGTCAGCACCATCGCCGACGAGCACTTTCAGGTCACCGCACCCATGGCGGCCGAATATCCCGACCACAACAGTCTGTGTGTGCTCGCCGATGGCTATTCGTGGCTCCGCTGTTTCCCTCAGTCGCCGCACCACATCATGACCTTTATGTTCGATGCGGACGGGCACGTCCTACAGCTATGGGTTGATGTGTGTCTGGATCACGGCATCGATGCTGCGGGCCTGTCCTGGTGGGATGATCTCTATCTCGATATCGTCGTCCTACCGGACGGCTACCTCGAGATGCAGGATGCTGACGAACTTGCCGACGCACTCGCCGATCGTTCGATTACCCAGGTCCAGTTTGATCTTGTCCATAAAGAGGCGCAGATGCTCACGACGCGGCTACAGTCGGAATACGTCTCCCTCATGAATTACGCTTCGGTCCAGCGGCAGCACCTTCTGCCGCTGGTGGCGGATCACCTTTGACCCATCCATCTACAACCTGGAAGACCACCGACTGACAATGGCACAATTCTGCAGGACACTCTTGTTCGTTTGCGTAGTCTGCGCCTTGGCGAGCCCAATGAATGCCGTGTCCGAGTCATTGCTCGGTTTTGATGCGGAGCAGGAAACAGCACAGCGAGGGTTGGAGGCCAACTTCGACGAACAGCTGTCGGCGGATGATCTGCGTGCCTGGATGCAGCATCTGTCCGCGCAGCCACACCACGTTGGTTCCGCATATGGCAAACAAAACGCAGAGTATCTGCAAGGGCTGTTCAGGTCGTGGGGGTATGAGACCGAGATCGAGCGTTACGATATCCTGTTGCCAGTACCGGAGCAGCTCGAATTGACGCTGCTTGAGCCACGGCGATTCGGCGCCACCCTCGAAGAAAGAACCCTCGAAGAGGATGCGAGTACCGGCAGACGCGACGATCTGCTACCACCATACAACGCCTACTCCGTCGATGGCGACGTGACGGCCGAACTGGTGTTCGTCAACTACGGTACGCCTGAGGACTACGAGTTGCTGGCACGGTACGGGGTCAGCGTTGAGGGCAAGATCGTCATCGTCAAGTATGGCCGCATCTTTCGCGGGATCAAACCGAAGGTGGCAGCCGAACACGGCGCCATTGGGACCATCATCTACTCTGATCCCACGGACGACGGCTACGCGCGGGGGGATGTCTATCCGAAGGGTGGCTTCAAGAACGACAGCGGCGTGCAGCGCGGTTCGGTGATGGACATCACACGCTACGCCGGGGATCCACTGACACCATTCGAGCCGTCGAAGAAGGGCGTGGAACGGTTGTCACGCGACGAGGCGGATGTCTTCGCCCCGATCCCGACGCTGCCGATCTCCTACGCCGACGCTTTGCCTTTGCTGGAGTCACTGGAAGGTCCCGTTGCACCCGCCGCCTGGCGTGGGGCGCTGCCGATTACGTACCACATCGGCCCCGGTCCGGCGAAGGTGCGGCTGACGCTGAAGTTCGACTGGCGCACCGTGCCGGCGTATAACGTCATCGCCAGGATGAAGGGGTCGCAATACCCCGACGAGTGGATCCTGCGTGGCAATCACCACGATGCATGGAATCACGGGGCGAGAGATCCGATCTCGGGTCTGATCACTGTACTGGCGGAAGCCAAGGCGATCGGGCAGCTGGCAAAGCAGGGTCACCGGCCCGGGCGCACGCTGGTGTTTGCCGCCTGGGATGCAGAGGAGCAGGGCCTGATCGGTTCGTCAGAATGGGTGGAAGACCACCGAGAGCAGCTCGACAAACACGGTGTCGTCTACATCAATACCGATTTGAATGGCCGCGGCTTTCTCTATCTCGGTGGTTCACCGACACTTGAGGTGTTATACAATGGCATCATGGCGGATGTTATCGATCCCGAGACGGGACTATCCGTCGCCGATCGCCAGCGTGCGCGTATGCAGGTTACAGGCAATGACAAGGTGCGAAAAGAGGCGACCCGCAAGAATCTGCGCCTGCGCCCATTGGGTTCCGGTTCCGACTTCACCCCCTTCCTGCAACACCTCGGCGTCGCCTCCGCCAATTCCGGTTTTGGTGGTGAAGGCGGCGGTGGCAGCTATCACACATTGTACGACACGTACGAACACTACACCCGGTTCCACGATCCAGAATTCGCCTATGGTGTCACCCTGGCGAAGGTGAATGGGCGGGCGCTGCTACGTTTCGCCAACGCCGATGTGCTGCCTTTCGAATTCAACGCGTTTGCCGCTGACATGAAAAAAGCTGTCGAAGAGTTGGAGAAATTCGCCGACGACATGCGCGCAGAAACGGTGCGGGTGAACGGACTGCTTGAGGATGGACGTTTTACAGCCAGCCTCGATCCAACCCGGGCACTGCAGCCGCCGGAGGCGAAAGTGGCAGTACCACACTTCAACTTCGCGCCATTACAGAATGCTCTCGGTGGGCTGGATGGCGCCGCCGCTGCCTTCGAAACCGCCCGAGGAGAGGGTTCACCAGCTGGTTCGACGCTACGATCTCTCAACAAGCTGCTGTACACAAGCGAGCGGCTGTTGACCCGCGAGCACGGTTTGCCCGGACGCCCATGGTATCGCCATCACATCTATGCCCCTGGCTTCTACACCGGCTATGGCGCCAAGACATTTCCCGGGGTCCGCGAAGCGATCGAGCAACGACGTTTCCACGAGGTGGACGAGCAGATCGTCATCGTCGCGGACATTCTGGAAGTGTTCGCCGCACGTCTCGTGGAGGCGACCCAATTGCTCAGCCCATCGACAGCAACACAGTGACATCGGTGATGGCAAAGCCAACTAGACAATCCGGCAAACAGAGCCTCGCCGATGACTACTTCATCGAATCCCTCGATGCCGCCCATCGAGTGTTGGGTGAAGCGGAAAAGTTGACGGTAGAAGAGCCTCTGGACATTGTGCTCGATCAGCCCTGGGAGGCGGAGCAGACGCAGTTCTCCCCCGCCGTGTACGATGAATCCACGGGTCGGTTCCGGCTCTACTACAGTGCCTGGATCGACGGGGAGCAACTGATCTGTGCCCTCGACTCCGATGATGGTCTGAGCTGGGAGCGACCGAGTCTGGGATTGGTCGAGTGGGGGGGATCGAAGGGTAACAACATCACCAACTGTCCCCGTGGGGGACTCATGGTCTTCTACGATCCCCACACGACGGACGCAGCCCATCGCTGGAAACGGATCGACAACAAGCCGACGGGGGCGGCAACAGATGGGTCGCCGGTGTGGCGGGCCTGCCATTCTACTGATGGGTACGACTGGCAGCCCTATGCGCAGGGCGGACATAGCGATCAGCGCATGCTGTTCAACTTCGGTTCGCCATCCGAGACCTTTGGCGGTGTCATCGATCCGGACGCCCGGTTCGTCTACTACTCGCAGCGAGGGTCCGGACGGCGCACGCGGATTCTGGGGCGACGGGACAGTGCGGATGGGCTGAACTGGTCCGGTCTGCGTACCGTAATCGATCAGGACCTCGACGATGAGCCAGGCACCGAGTTCTACGCCGCCGGCTTCGACGTGGCCAATCGCACAGATGGGGGCCTGCACGTACTCATGCTGCACACCTTTCTGACCGATCTGTCAGAACCATACGCCATCGCGGATCCGGAAAAATATTGGGGCAAAGAAGAATCCGGTCCGTCCGCCGTGGCGGCGCGTGTCGACGGCTACGTGGACACGCAACTGGCGGTCAGTCGAGACACCGTGTCGTGGACGAGGTATCGTCAGCCTTTTCTCCCTCGTGGCGTGCCCGGTGCCTGGGATGGCGGCATGCTGTATGGGGACGGGCCCATCCTGCACGACGATCGTCTATGGTTGTTTTACAGCGCCTGCCAGCAGAGCCACAATGGGCGCGGTCATCGTGGTGGGGATCCTCCCTACGTCAAGAACAAGAGTTGGGGCAAGGGTGTGGCGACGCTGCGCCCGGACGGTTGGGCGCACATCGAGGCGACAAGTTTCGCGCCAGGCAGATTGACTACGCACCGTTTTCGCCAGGAGTCGGGGGGCCACATTTTTGTCAATGTGGACGCAGCCGCAGGGGAGCTGTGCTACGAACTGCTCCAGGATACAGGGGCACCGATTCCGGGCTTCGGACTTGCAGAGTGTGACCCCATCCGCAGCGACACGTTGTCGGCCGAACTATCCTGGAATGGCAAATCCGGCTGGCCAGCGCGGGGAGACTGGCGCCCACCTGGCTGTGAGAATCTGTCTCGTAGTGAGTTTTACGTGAAACTGCGCTTCCATATCGCGCCGGGAACCAGACTCTATTCGTTAACCCTCGATCCCCCTGAGGTCGCCATCTGGGGCGCCGCCGTACCTGGAAGGCTGGACTGATGACGAGACAGACGAGTGGACTCTTCGGCGGGGCGTTGGCCTTCGGGCTGATCCTGCTGTTGCCGGCGCCGGAGGGCATGAGTCCGTTGGCGCAACGGGCAGCGGCGGTGACGGTATTGATGGCGGTGTGGTGGATGACGGAGGCGATCCCGATTGCGGGCTTGTCGGCACACCACCGAATATGGTCTTCGTCGGTATGGTGCAGACCATGTACCCCGAAGCACCGGCGGTGACCTTCGTCGACTGGATGGAAATCGGTGTGCCCTTCGTGCTCGTCATGCTGCCCATCACCTGGCTGTTTCTGACCAGAACTTTCGGGGTCAAAGGCAGTTTCACCGGCAGCGACGATGTGATCACCACCGAACTCGAAGCCCTCGGGCCGATGCAGCCCGGCGAAAAACGGGTCCTGGGGATCTTCGTCTGTACGGGGCTGGGCTGGATTTTCAGAGACGTCTGGGCCACATCCCTCGGTGTCGATCATCTCGTGCACGACACCACTGTCGCCGTGTTGGCGGCATTGATGCTGTTCATGACCTTCATCACCGAGATCAACTCGAATACGGCAACGGCAAGCATCTTTCTGCCCGTGCTGGCGACGATGGCGGCAGCGGGGCATATGCATCCCTTCCTGCTGATGATTTTCGCAACCTTCGCCTGCTCCTGCGCCTTCATGTTGTCTTCGGGCACCGGACCGAATGCGGTGATCTTTGGCAGTGGCCACGTGACGATTCCACAGATGTCCCGCGCCGGTCTGCGCATGAACTTCATTTCCGTGGCGGTGCTGTCGCTGGTGATGGTGTTGTTTGCCATTCCGCTGCTGGGCATTTCGGGGACACCCCCGTCATGGGCGACGATGCCGTGAAGGTCCTCATCATCGGTGCCGGCGCCGTAGGCTTGTGCACCGCCTATCGCCTCGCCCAACGGCAAGTCGCCGATATCACCGTCGTCGAACGGGATCAGGTCGGGGCGGGTGCGTCGGGACGGGCGGCGGGCATCATCACCGGCCAATTGTGGTCACCCACCGGTGTCGCCGTGCGCGCGCTCAGTATCACGGGTTTTCGTCAATTCAGCGATGAATTACATGGGTATCGTTTCGGCGACGTGGGATGCCTCAACCTCTTCGAAACAGAGGCCGTGGAAAAACGCAGGCGACTCTACCCACTCTACGATCAACATGGCGTGCATCACGAAGAGTTGTCGGTGACCCAGATCGAGCGCCGCTGGCCCGCCGTGCATCTGCGCCCCGGGTTGATGGGGCTTTTCGACAAGGATGGCGGCTACAGCGAACCGGACCGGATGTTACCGGCACTCGCGTCGGCTTGCCGTGCTCTCGGTGTGGACGTGCGCGAAAGCTGTCCTGTCACAGGACTGCGCCATCGTGGTGGCGATACACGTGGCGTCGAGACCGAGGGTGGACCGATCGAGGCGGATGTCGTCGTCTGCACGACCCATGTGTGGAGTCGGACATTGCTGCAGCAGCACGGTCATCAGGTGCCCATCAAGGCCTTCCGTCATCAACGATTCCTGACCGCCCCGAGTGACCCGGCACCGGAGTTGCCGGCGATCAATGCTCATCCTTACGGTGGTTATATGCGCCCCGCCGAAAAGGGTGCAGTCCTTGTTGGTGTGGAAACCCCCGAAGTGGGGGAGGTCGGTGTCGATGATCCAGCTTTTCATATGGACGAGCTCAACATCGATGACACGGTACGCGGTACGGCGCGACAGGTGCTGGAGTTGTTGCCAGGTGTTAGCGATGAAACCTGGGCGGATGAGCGGGTGGGCGCTCTTTGTTTTTCCGCCGACGGCGAACCGGTGCTCGGTCGACTCGCTGACGGCACATTCATCGCCACGGCATTCCACTCCGGTGGTTTTGCCTACTCACCGGCTGCGGGGCAATTGCTTGCCGAGTGGATCACCACCGGTGCACCGAGTGTTGATGTCACAGCCTTCGCGCCGGACCGTTTCGACCGGTTGACGACAGTGGAATTTCTCACTCGCTCCATGACCCATACGCAATACAACAGCTACAGCGCGATCGGTGCGCCACGAAAGTTCTGAAAACACAACATCGACTGCTTGCGAGGTTTACCAACATGAGATACCCATCGTGGCGTTCGTCTATGCTGATGTTGCTTCTCGCGTCATCTGCCTGGGCACAACAAGACGAGGTTCGAGTTGCTCGTGGGCAGCGATCGGTCGGAGGCCCTCTATGAACTTGGCGAGCAGGCGCAGTTCACGATCCAGCTGACTGATGCCGGCACGCCGGGTGCCTGGTGCCCGCGTCGAATACACCATCTACACCATCGACGACTTCATCAGGGACCAGGCGGCACAAAAGTGGCAGGCAGGTGAAGTCCAGATTGGCGCGGAGTCCGAGGGTGCGCGCTTGGGCATTGCCGTCACCTCCGAAGTCCCGGTCTTTCTGCGTTGCCGAGTCAGTTATGTCACGCCGGATGGGGACACCCTGCGGGCCACGGCGGGTCTCGGATTTGCCCCGGAGCAAATCGAGCCGAGTTTGCCTGTAGCCGAAGACTTCGACGCGTTCTGGACGGAGCAGGTGTCAGAAGCTCGCACCAAGGTACCGCCGTCAATGGTGCCACAGCCGGGTGGATGCCGTCAATTTTGCCCCACGCACGCGCGCTTAGGCGATACCTCAGCGTCGGTTTTGCCGACGGCGTGTACCCACCTTCGTCGGTCTATGCGACATACAACGCACTTGCGGGGGACAAGCAGATTCTCAACGAACCACTCATGGGTCATGCCGTAACCGATCAGATCAATTTCCCAGGCGTGCCAGCAATTCGCCGAGCCACGCATCATCGCCGCCGTGGCCGGCGAACGTGGTCTCGATATCGGCATCGGAGTGCGCGTCGGAGCCACCCGTTGAGAACAGACCGTGCTCGACGCAGTAGGCACGATAAACCGGTGTAAACTCGGCGGGTACACCCTTATGGGCGCACTCGATTCCATCCAGCATACACTCCAGCCGTAATCTGTCCATGCGTGTGCGCTCGCCTTGGGAGAAATATCCGTGGGGGTGGGCAATGGCGACGACGACACCGAGTTGTTTGACCGCGGGAATGACGAAGTCAACGGCGGGATATAATGGCCAGTCCACATGCTCTTTCGCCTGCTGCATGACATCCCGATACTGATCCCCACTGTCGATAAAACCCCGTTCGACGAAGTACTCCCGTTGTATGCTGTTGCTCACGTGGGTGTGGCCCTGCACTTGGAGGGTGCGCGCCGGACGGTAGGACTGTAGCAGTTCGACTCGGTGGGCATCGGTGTAGTCGTGACCCAGAGCCTGCATGCCCGCGCACGTCGCCGCACCGGTCTCCTGCTGCCACCTGTGGTAGGCGTCGAGTACAGGCTGGATTGGACCGATGTCGTCGGGAAATCCGTAACAGAGCAGATCGACGGCACCGATCGAGGTGGTGACGGTGAGTTCCGCCGAAGGGATAGTCCGTATCTGGGGATAGTCAGCGCTCATGGCAACCACGTCCGGCAGGGAATCGAGGATGTGGTGGTCGGTGATCGCCAGGCAGCCCACGCCGAGGGCGACGGCGCGCTTGAAGTGATTCTCGAGTTGGGCTGTGGCGTCGTAACTCCAGTAGGTGTGCAGGTGCAGGTCGTATTGCGCTGCGGGGTTGCTCATACTTGCCTCAAACGGTTGTAGAGGAGATCGTTGCCAGCACAACAATAATGCAACAGCGCAGGCGGCACGATGACTCACGGGACACACAACGCCCTCGATGATCCACGCAACGCCGACGTCCACATCTATATCAACGGTGAACTTCATCATCGGGATGCAGCAAAGATCTCCGTCTTCGACAGTGGCTATCTGGTCGGTGGTGGTGTCTGGGAGGGAATACGGCTGCATGACGGCGTTCTCGTGTTCCTCGATCTGCACCTGCAGCGTCTGTGGCAAGGGGTGATGCCGGCAGCCGCCGACGGCAAGGCTGAAGAGGCTGATGGCACAATGCAGTCGTTGGCGGACCAGATGCCGTAGGAGACGATCAGGTAGTTGCGTACCATGCGCCGGGTCATCAACTCTTGGTCAGCGGCTGATCCGGTGTCGCCCCACTGTACAACCCACCCGTGCGTTCATAGGACACCCGCACGCCGCCATTCTCCTCCTGCAAGTCGAGGCGTGGTACGTTGCCGCCGTGGTTGTCTCGATCGGGGCCACGCATGACGGCGAGTTGGGCGTCACTCATGCCGTCAACGACATCCCCCCAGCGTACATCGGGGTGGGCGAAGTCGCCGCCACTGCGGTTGAAGTTGCGCGACGAGTACTTGATCAGGATGCCACGACGTGCCACCTCGCTGTGCCAGGGGAGGGCGCCATGGGTCTGGGCGCCGTCCATGAAGAACAACACGTCTCCAGCATGAAAGGTCGGGTGGCTGACGAGGCCCATGTCGGCATCGCAGGAGCGCACACCAGGGGGCATACGATACTGGGCTTTGTGGCTCCCCGGCACGCAGGCGAAACCACCGTCGTCGGCGGTGACGTCGCGCAGTTGCCAGCTGACGGTGACGGCCTCGCAATAGCTGCGGCCATTCTTGTAGATATAGGAGCGGCTCGGATTCAGGGGTTCGTTGGAATCGTGGAGAGAATGCCCGGAAGTGCCCTTAACGGCGCAGAATGCGGAGGGTTGGCCACAACGAAAACCACTGCCACCCATCCAGGTGAGCCGATTCACGACGGCAGGATGGGCGACCATCCGGCGAAAAGGTTCGCACCATGGGTGGGGGAGCTCGAGCAAGCGGCCGAGTACGGGTCGTCCCGTACCGGCGAGTGCCGTGGAGCCGCGCGCCAGTTCCTCGCCGACGACGATGTCCGCTTCGAACCGATCGATGGCTTCGTTGGCCAGCGCCAGATCATCGGCGCTCATCACATCCCGTAGCACCAGATGTCCACACAGGTCCCAGTAGAAGAATTCCTCCTCGTCGATGCCACTGTCTGGATCCCGGCTCAGGTAGGAGGGATGGATCAGATCGCGTGCGTCGGCGACGTGGCAGTTGTCACCATCAGCTACGAGGGCTTTTGGTGGGGTGCTTTCGGCTGTACCCGGCGCTTCGAGCACGGCGTGCTGCGCCGGCGTCAGTTCATCCTTCCACGCCGCCTCCTCACCAGGGGTGGCAGCTTGTGCGCCGGCGCCCGCCTCGAGGATGACGCCGCGCGCGGCAAAGCCGTAGTCAAGCAGACGCATCTGACCCTTGCCCATCCATGGCCGGAATCCGTGGATGGTTGTGTCCGCCAGTAGCAGCAGGTCCCCGGCACGCAGAGGAATCTCCCGTACCAGACCCAGGTCGTGGCTGCCATCGCGCAGGCCTGCTGGTGTCTCGACGTTGGTCTTATGGCTCGCCTGCACGAAGACGAGGCCGCCGTCGCCGGCAGAAACATCGGTCAGCGCCCAGATGGCTCGTACGAGCTGACATTGACGGCGCTCGTTCTGATGGTAATAGGCACGCGCTTGATGACGCGGTTCGTCGCCGCCGGAAAGGGTGCCGTCAAAGCTGACACCGGCGTCGGGATCGTTGGCGAGCAGGCGGGGAAGTTGTTCCAGACGAAAGCCGGTGCCTGAGATCTGGTTGAGGTAATCGACCAGCACGGGATGTACGAGCAGGTCGCGGAAAGGTTCGCGGCTGGCGCCATCCCACGCCAGCATGCCATCAAAACGCGCCACCTCATCGAGGACCTCGTTGAGGCGGAGGAGTTCTTCGTCGCGCAGAACACCGCGCACGACCAGATACCCACCGACATCGAAACAGTAGTCCTCTTCATTCGTCATCATAGCAATGGCTTTCCCTTTTGTGATCTTCGTCCGACACCAATCGTCGTGTCATCAAGACCCGCTGGATGGCGCCGATGTGGGTCATCAACGCTGTTGCCCATAACATAAGACCGATCGTCTGCCACCCACCGACGGTGGGCATCCAGTTGGCGACTAGCAGCCCAGCCAGCAGTAGGACGAATCGTTCGGCCCGTTCGCCAATCGTAGGCCAGTCCTGTGTGTATATGGCGACGACCATCGCTGTGCGCGGTTTGGCGTAGCTCGTGAGCACGGTACCCGTCGTTGCCAGGAAGGCTTCCAGCTCATAACCATCGAGGACAAACCCGAGATAAAGCAGGCAGTCGACGTAACGGTCGATCATGGCGTCCCAATAGGATCCGAACTTCGTCGTGCGCTCGAGACCACGTGCCACACAGCCGTCGATGAGGTCGATGGCACCAGAGGCGAGGATGAACGACACGGCGAGCAGGTAGTGTCGTTCCGCGATCGCCCAACATGCGGGGACGGCGAACAGGAGCGCGCCAAAGGTGAGCACATTCGGCGAAACCGGATACCACTTCGGGTGCCGACGGACATGCTCGACGAGACCGGACTGCAGCCGTTGACGTAGCTGCGCGGTAATCATGCGCCGCCCTCGCGGGCTACGTCGGATGCGAGCAGCGCGTCGATCTGGTCCCGTGTCGGGATCGATTCACAGGCGCCTGGTCTGGTGACGCAGATCGCGGCAGCGGCATTGGCGAAGTGGCCCGCCTCGACGAGCATGTCAAAGGGCAATTCCACCAGCGATTTTGCGGGGGGCAGCAGACGTTCCGCCAGCGCCAGTCCCAGAGCGCCACGGAAGGTGTCACCCGCGGCGCCACCATCGATGCCCTCCACATCGAGTCCCCGTATGTACTGGAGGTCGTCACCGCGGGCGATAACGGCGCCATCCGCCCCACGCGTGAGCACAACGATGGGCACATGTTCAAGTAACCGCCGAGCGCAGGCGGCGGCGGAGTCGTCGTCGGTAACGGCAAGTCCCGTCAGCTGTTGTGCCTCGGAACGGTTCGGTGCGAGCAGATCGACATTGGGTAGCAGCTTGTCGAACAACCGTCGTCGTTGTGGCTCCGCCGTGGGCACGACGGAGGGATCGAGACAGGTGGGCACACCGGCCGAGCGCGCCAGTCGCAGTGCATGGTCGACGGTGTCGATCGGGGTTTCAATCTGGGCCAGCAGGATCGATGCGTTTTCGATCCATGGGCGAGCCCGTTCCACA
>Ga0310124_10000309_pt1 | contig 33377 bp, 24 predicted proteins | sample CB11b_AW_Bot5_MG_FD_203507 | JGI IMG/M metagenome (GOLD analysis project Ga0310124, IMG submission 203507) | Marine microbial communities from Western Arctic Ocean, Canada - CB11b_AW_Bot5 | ecosystem: Environmental > Aquatic > Marine > Oceanic | place: Canada: Western Arctic Ocean | collected...
TGTTGAAAATCGCCTCGCAGCAAACGGTATACATCGATTCACCACCGGTTTCGACTCGATGTACCGAGCGCCCGCAGAACCATAACTGCCCAGCATCGTCGAGATAACCAACGTCACCGATGCGGTGCCAGAATAACCCGTTAGCGCGGTCGTCAGTTTCGTAGATCTTATGCAAGGCGGTTTGTTCCGGCAGATCAAAGTACAGACGGCTGACGTTCGGCCCCTGTACGATAATCTCGCCAACCTCGCCGGGCGGCAGAATTTCGGCGTCATGCAGCCACGGCACGATACCATCACTGATGCGCATGATCTGCAGCCGGACGCCCGGCACCGGCAAGCCGACACAGACACCGCTGCCGGCGGCGGTCATGTCGGCGGATTCCGCCAGGACCTTGGTGCCGCGGTTCATAGTTACCGGCAGACATTCCGTGGCGCCGTACGGCGTATAGGTGTCGGCCCCTTCGGGCAGGATGTGCCGCAGCAGCCGTTCATGCAGGTAAGCCGCAACCGGCGCGCCAGCCATGATCACCCGGCGCAGGCCCGGCAGGCGGATGCCATGTTCAACACAATGGGCACTGACCGTGTTCCACAAGGCAGGCGATCCGAACGAAAAAGTGATCTTGCTGTCGTTGACCGTGCTGATGATCTTCTGCGGCTCGACGTTGGCGGGGCGCGTCGGATTCATATCGGGAATGGCTACGGGCATGCCCATGGCGAGCGTGAACAGGGCGAAGAGTGTGAAGCCCGGCATATCGATGTCGTCGGCAGTCACGTCGAAGATCTCCTGTAGGATACTGCGCTGGGCGTCGAACATGCCGTGCGTGTACATGACCCCTTTCGGCAAACCGGTGCTACCGGTGGTGAAGATGATTGCCGCCAGGTCCTGCCTCGTCGTCGTCGCCGTAGGGCTGTCCGAATCGTTGTCGACAAAGAGGTCACTCAGGTCATAGCCGCCCCAGAGGAACTTGCGGCCGATCGTCACGTTGATGCGCACCGTGCGGAAATATCGGCGAAAAACCAGCCGCACCAGGTGCGCCAGAGGAATCCCCACAAACGCCGCCGGCCGCACCTGTGAGACGCAACCAAGCAGATTGCCGCGGCTCATGCCGGGATCGATGAGGACCGGGACGGCGCCGATCCTGAACAAGGCGAAGGTTAGCGGCAGAAAATCGATACCCGGACGGACCATCAGCACGGTGCGCATGCCAGGTTCGACTCCGATCCGGCGAAAGCCGCGGGCATAGGCGCAGGTGCGATTTGCCAGGGCCGCAAAAGTGATTGATTCGCCGGTGGCACGCACGGTCACCGCGGTGCGGTCACCCTGTTTTTCCGCCCAGTGATCGAGGTAGTCAGAATAATTGAAGGACTCGGTATTCAGAAACTGTATCGATGGTTCAGGGTGGGCGTTGCATGTGCCGTGAACTTACCCCGCACTGTTTGTCGACGGCATGATCAGCCGCTGCCCCGCAGCCGACAATGCGTTGTCGACGGCATGATCAGCCGCTGCTCCGCATCCGACAATGCGTTGTCGGCGAAAAAACACCAGTGCCGCGCAGTTTCGGCTTATCGTGGGGGAATCGCTCTGCGGCAGCTTACTTGCCGCTGCCTTCGCGATTCTCGTCTCTTCCCTTTTTCCTGTCTTTGGCGGCGCTGTCTTCGTAGGGCTCGTTCTCGTACTTGTCGATGAGTTTTTCGAGGTGCGCGACGTATTTCTCGGCACCGCCGCGCTTATATCCGGTCTTGGCGACAAACGTGCCGTCCGGTGCGAGGATGATGATGGTCGGGTAGCCGCGGATACCGTACTTGAGGGCCAGATCGGCGTTCTGTTTCTCCAGGGATTTTTTCTGTTTCTTCTTCCGAGGAAAGTCGACCTCGACCAGGATCAGGTTTTTCCTCGCATAGTCTTTGAACTCCGGTTTATGGAACACTTCATTGTTCAGCTTGATGCACCAGCCGCACCAGTCGGAACCAGTGAAGTCCAGCAGCATATACCGGTCCTTCCGATCCGCTTTCTTGGCAGCTCGTTTGAAATCTGTTTCCCAGGCGGAGCCCGCGAAGGCCGAGGCCGTAAAGCATCCCATCAAAGCGATGAGTATAAGTTGTCTATTCATAGAATGGCCTCCGGCCCGTTGTCTTGGTTAATCATCCAATTTGTCTGAAATCCAGGTTATGAGGCGGTGCGCACAGGCAGACTTCTCGATATGTCCCCAGTCTGTGGGCGCCTCTTCCTCCGCCCGTGTCAGCAACGTATATGTTCCGTCCTCACCGGCTACGCTGGTCAGGTCGTTGAGTACAATAGCATCGAGGTTTTTTCTAGCCAGTTTTCGACGGGCCTTGTCGACACCGTCGTGACTTTCCAGGGCGAAGCCGACGCAAACCTGTCCGTCGCGTTTTTCGGCGCTGACGGTCGCCGCCACGTCCGGCGTCGTCGCGAGTTGCAGCGTCGTACCCTCGGGTGTCTTCGGCAGCTTCTGGGTTTCCGGCTCCGCCGCTTTGTAATCGCCGACTGCGGCTGCGAAGATCGCTGCGTCGGTGGCGGTGAAACAGGATTGCATCGCGACCAGCATCTCGTCGGCGCTGGTAACCGGATGTATCGTGATCAACGGGTGCCGAGGCAGGGTGGCATCGGCCACCGGCCCGGTCACATAATCCACCTGAGCACCGGCAGATACCGATGCCAAAGCCAGGGCGCGGCCCATCTTGCCGCTGCTCGGGTTGCTGATGAAACGCACCGCGTCGATACGCTCCTGTGTCGGCCCAGCGGTGATCGCGATCCGTCGACCGCCGAGGCTGAACGGGATGGCGTCCTCGATCAGTCGTTGGACGATGGCCTCCGGTTCGGTCATGCGGCCGATGCCGGTCATGCCGCAGCCGAGCGCGCCGCTTTCCGGACCGAGCCGGAGCCAGCCCTGGTCTTCGAGTCGCGCGACATTGTCCGCCACTATCGGATGCTGCCACATCTCACAGTTCATCGCCGGGCAGAAATAACGCCGGCAGCTCGGCGGCAGCGACAAGGCGCTCAGCGCCACGATGTCGTCGCCGATGCCGTGCGCCAGCTTGGCAATCAGATCGGCTGTCGCCGGCAGCACAACGAAGAGATCAGCGGCAGTCGCCGGATAAAGGTGCGGGTAGATTGTTTCGACGCTGTCGGCGCCGGGCGGCGGCATCATGCCAGTCTGCGCTTCGCGTCCGGTGACCGCGGCAAACGACAGCGGCCCGACAAACTGCTGCGCTGCCGGGGTCATCGCTACGGTGACATCAGCGCCGGCCTGCCGCAGACGGCTGGCAACAGTCACGGCTTTGTAAGTCGCGATCCCGCCGCCGATGCCGAGAATTATTTTTCTGGTATTCAGAGATGACATGCAGATAATGTACTGCACGTATGCCCTGCCTGCACCACGTGCTATGCGCACCAATCGTTTGTCGAATTCGTCACTTTTGCGTCGAGGCGGGTTCCATGATAAATATGCATGTAGATCGCGGGATCACCGTCTCCCTTTCAACCCCTAATCCTTGCCGACCTCTTTCCTTGCCTGGTCGTCATCCCCCACCGCGCGCCAGCGCAGCGTCGATCAGGCGGGCGCACAGGTTGGGGAAGGCTAGGCCGGCGGCTTTGGCGGCCTTCGGGATTAGGCTGGTGGCGGTGAAGCCGGGGATGGAGTTGCCCTCGAGGATAATCGTCTCGTCGGCGTTGACGATTATGTCGACGCGCAACAGGTCACGGGCGCCGAGGGTGTGAAAGGTCGCCAGCGCCAGATCCTGCAGGCGCTTCTGAGTTTCTTTCGACAGCGAGCGCGGCGGGCACAGGTACTCGGTCTTGCCGTGGGCGTAAACGTACTTGGCATCGTAGTCATAGATCTCCCCGGGTGGGACGATCTCGATCACCGGCATCGGTTCGTCGAACAGAATGCCAATCGTCACTTCGCAGCCGATCACGAACTTTTCGACGACAATGTCGGTGTCGTGCCGCAACGCCTCCTCGAGCGCCGGCCGCCAGTCGTCGGGACCATTCACTTTCGCCATACCGATGGTCGAACCTTCGCGATTCGGCTTGACGATCAACGGCAGACCAAGGCTCTCCGGCAACGGTACGTCCGGCCGCGTTACGACCATCCCTGCAGCGACCGGCAGGCCGTTCTGCTCCAGCACCTCGCGGGTGCGGGCCTTGTCGAGCAGCAACTCGCTGACGGCGGGGTCGCAGCCGACGTACGGCAAGCCGCGCTCTTCGAGGAGGCGTTGGACCGTGCCGTCCTCACCGAAACGGCCATGCAACGCCGGGAACACAGCCCGGACGTCCTCATGCAGCGGCGGCAACTCACCGGTTTCAAGGACGATGCCGTCGACTGTAAATCCGGCCTCGCGCAAAGCCCCGGCAACGGCGCGGCCGGAGTTCAGCGACACCTCATGTTCACTGGACGGGCCGCCCATCAGCACGGCAACACGAGCAGTCTGTTGGAGCTGGGGCATAGTATTAGGAGTTACAGTGATCCGGCGGTTCTGCACCGTTCCGCGATTGCAAAATGCTCCAGTCTGAAATGAAACAAAGGTCCGCTCAAAAATTCATCCGGTTGTGGCGAGTTCGGCGGTGAGCAGTGGCGTCAGCTGGGTGACTGTGCCGGCTCCCATGATAGCGATTACATCGCCATCCCGAGCAGTACTGACCAGCTCGCTTGCCAGCTCCTCAAAGTCGAAGTCGCAATAACGCACCGGTACACCACGGATTGCCCCGATGATGGCCCGCGGATCGGCAAGGTGCGCATCGTCGAGCCAGGCGTTGAAGGTCGGGATGACGATGACGTCGTCCGCCGCGGACAGTGCTCTGCCGAAGTCGGCGGCGTAGCGGGCGACGCGTTCAAAGCGATGCGGTTGAAAAACGATGCGCAGCGGCCGGCCAACGTAATGTTCGCGCAGCGCAGCGATACCGGCTTCGACTTCGGACGGGTGATGGGCGTAGTCCTCGATCACATCGACAGTGCCGCTGTAGCGCAGGGACAACCGGCGGTCGACGCCTTGGAAACTGCCAACAGCGTCGAGCGCTGCGGACTCCGCAACGCCAAGCTTCACAGCCTGGCGCACAGCCAGCGTGGCATTGATCTGGTTGTGGTGTCCCGGCACCAGAAGGTCGAGCACCTTGGCCGCGCCGACATCGACGAAAGTGACGTTTGGATGGTCGTCGAAGAGCGCGTGGGTCGCATCGGTCGCGTAGCACAGCAGTTCCGCGGCATTGCAGGCAAAGGTCTGGAAACACTGGCGCAGAGCGGCCTCACCGCCGACGCTCCAGCAGTGGTCGTCCCCAACGTTGATGACAATGGCATGCGAACTCCTCATGGCAGCCTGGGTGCCGTCGCTTTCATCTACTTCGGCGACCAGCAGCGCGCCAGCGCCGGCGGCAGCAGGGGCGGACAGGCTGGGAACCGCGCCGCCGATCAGGTAGCCCGGCTGGTGACCGGTCTGTAGCAGGATATGGGTGAGCATGGCCGTGACGGTAGTCTTGCCGTGGGACCCGGCGATCGAGACAACGGTCGGCCAGTAGGGCGCCAGGGCAGCCAGAAATTCGCCGCGCAGCAGCAGCGGCAGGCCACGAGCAACGGCAGCGGCGTATTCTGGATTGTCCGAGTCGACAGCGGAAGAATACACCACCAGGTCTGGGTTCTGTACATGTGCGGCGTCATGGCCGACGACAACTTCGGCACCGCGCCCGCGCAACAGGTCGACGTTCTTCGATGCTGCTTTGTCGCTGCCGCGGACGGAGACGCCGAGGTCGCGGCAAATCAGCGCCAGCCCAGTCATACCGACGCCGCCGATACCGATGAAATGGAGGTTGTTCCAGGGAAGATTGCGCCGCGGCATCAGTCCTCTTCCGCTTCTGCGGCCTTGAGTTTGTTGATCAGAGAAATTGCCGCTTTCGGCTTGACATGGAAGTCGTTGTAGCGTACGACGCCGTCGCGGTCGATGATGATCGTCCAGGGCGTGCCGCCGGTGCGGTAGGTGCGCATGATTCTCGAATACTCATCACGGCTGCCGCTGTGGCCGACGGGGAAGTCGAGCTTGTACTTTTTCGCGTTCTCCCAGGCACGCTTCGGGGTGTTGCTGCTGAACCCTTCAAAGACGGTCTGAACAGCGACAAAGGCGACATCGTCATCATCGCTGTAGCGTTCGGACAGCGTCTGCAGCGTTGGAAACCCGCTGCTGTGACAGCCCGGGCACCAGGACTGAAAGCAGAAAAGGTAGACGACCTTCCCCGCGTAGTCACTGATATCAATGGATTGCTTATCCTCGGGCAGGTTGATCCATTGACGGACTTCCCATTTCGGCGCTTGCTTGCCGCGGATGCCACGAATCCGCTGGCCACTGGCCCGGCAAGCGGTGATTGCCAGCGTCAGCATCATCAGAAGTGTAAGCGTGCGCATGATCGCGTTCCTCATTGTGCCGGCGAAGTCCGGCCACTTGCAGTCCCTTCTCTTGGCTGTCAATATAGTCGCGCCGCCACGTTTGATTAGTCGTTACTGGCTCGTATATTTGCTGTTTTGCTTGATCCACGGCCTGACTCACAATCCACGCATTTCCCAAAGCAACTTCATGGCCCGCAAGAAATACGCACTTATCGGTGCCGGCGGTCGCTCAGCAATGTTCCTGCAGGCGATTTCCGATGACTATTCCGACGTTGCCGAGCTGGTCGCCCTCGCTGACGTCAACCAGACACGGATGGACTTCTACAACCGGAAGCTCCAAGACGACAAGCACGACCCGGTGCCAACCTATCACGCTGCCGACTTCGACCGCATGGTCGCGGAGCAGAAGCCGGATACAGTGATCGTCACGACCGTGGACCGAGCCCACCACAAGTACGCCTGCCGCGCCATGGAACTCGGCTGCGACGCCATCAGCGAAAAGCCGATGACCATCGATGCTGAAAAGTGCCAACAGATCATCGACACGGTTAAGGCCACCGGCCGTAACCTGCGCGTTACCTTCAACTACCGTTACGCACCGCGCAACAGCAAGGTCAAAGAGCTTATCCAGGGCGGCGCCATCGGTGAGGTCCTCAGCCTACACTTCGAGTGGCTGCTGAACACCAGTCATGGCGCCGACTACTTTCGCCGCTGGCATCGCGACAAACGCAACAGCGGCGGACTTCTGGTGCACAAGGCGACACACCATTTCGATCTGGTCAACTGGTGGATCGATTCTCGGCCGAAGACCGTATTCGGCATGGGCGACCTGCGGTATTACGGAAAGGAGAACGCCGAAAGCCGCGGCATCACAGACTTCTACAGCCGTACCCGCGGCTCGAAGCTCGCCGACGACGATCCCTTCGCACTCGATATGGCGGAAGGCGGCGAATCTCTCCATGGACTTTACCTCGATGCCGAGCACGAGGACGGTTACTACCGCGACCAAAGTGTCTTCGGCGACGGCATCTCTATCGAGGACACCATGGCAGTGATGGTACGCTATCACAACAAGGCGGTAATGACCTACTCGCTCAATGCCCACTGCCCGTGGGAAGGGTATCGGGTCATGTTCAATGGTACCAACGGCCGGCTCGAAGTGAACGCTGTCGAGGCCGCCTATGTGAGTGGCAGCGCATCCGATTTCAACCTGCCAGGACTGCACGAGATTGATGAACCGGAGGAGGGTGCCGGCAACGTGCCGGAATTGATTCTGCAGGCGCATTTCGAAAAGGCCCACACCGTCGATTACGAAGAAGCACATGGCGGCCACGGCGGTGGCGACGTGCGGTTGCTCGACGACCTGTTCCATGGCGCCGGGGACGATCCACTGGGGCGCGCCGCCAGCTATATTGACGGGGTCAACTCGATCATGACCGGCATCGCCGCTAACCAGTCATTCAATACCGGCCTGCCAGTGGACGTAGATACGCTTTACAAACTATGAAAACATCGGTAAACACATGATCACGGGCAATCCAATTTTCGCAAGAGAAGTCAAGGCAGCCGCGCGTGATCCCAAAGTGATCGGGCTGATCATCGCCTTCCTGGCAATGCTCTCGTCGATCCTGATTTTCCTGTGGCCATCTTCCGGCGTCTTCTCGCTGGCCTCGGACAAGAGCATGGAGATCTTCACGATCTTCCTGATGAGCAACCTTGCTCTGATTATTCTGCTGGTGCCGGCCTTGACCAGCCCTTCACTCACTACGGAGCGGGAGAATAACAGTTTCGACCTGCTCAAGACTTCGCTGATGACGCCCGGCGAGCTGCTGCGCGGCAAGCTGATGGCATCACTGGCGCTGATCATTGTCGTCATCCTCGTGTCGATGCCGATCGGGGCGCTGTGCTCCCTGAGCGGCGGCATCGGGCCCAGCCTGCTGCTGCGGGCCTATGCCGTCATCACGATGGCAGCAATTACCTACGGCATCCTCGGTCTGGCGCTCAGCGCCCTGTGCCGCCGGACCTTCGCTGCGCTGATGACCAGCTATCTGGCTGTTGCCCTTTTGGCCGGCGGCACCTGGTTGCCGTATTCCCTGCTCGGGCGTGTGCTGCAATATCCGAAAGTCTGGCTCTTCATCCGCAGCTTCAGCCCGTTCGATGCCATGTACTCGCTGCTGTTCCCGGCGCGTCACGAGGCGACGCAGTTGTCGCACCTGACCGAGAGTCCGTACACGGTCTTCAACATTCATATGGTGGGTATGGCCATCCTGCTGGTGCTGTTGTTGGTTGTCTTCACCAAGTTCCTTCTGTCGCCGCCGCGGCCCGAACGCGTTTACGGCTGGATCGCCAATGCGATGATTATCGTCATGATCCCGGTCGTCATCGTGGAAGCACACACGATCTTCACCATTTACAGCGACCCGACGATACTCGAGCAATTTGCCAATCCGACATTGATCCTGATTCTCTGCGTGTTCATCGATCTGCTGGTGCTGCTTTTCTACTTCAAGGTTCTCAAACTGAAGCGTACGGCCGGCAGCAAGTACACGGAACAGTTCACCGACTTACGCAAGTCGGCCAAGCGCAAACTCACTTGGCCATTCTATCTGATCGATCCGCTGAAGCGCAAGAAACCGATCCGCTTCATGAACCCGGTGTTCATCGCTGAGATGCGCGGGAAAATTTTCGGCAAACCGCAGTTTATCATCTGGAGCCTCATCGGTTGTGTGATCCTTTGTCTCACCCTGTTGATTCTCGTCTGTGTCCAGTATGCCGACGAACTGTCGCCCGACACCGTGCGCTGGGTGGCAATCCTCTACCAGATGGGCATCGTCGCGATCCTGGCGCCGGCAATCACCAGCGGCTCGATCACCGACGAAATATCCAGCCGCACGATGCTGATGCTGCGGATGACGCCAATCACCGCAGTGCGGGTGGTCATTGGTAAGCTGCAGGCCGCTTTTGTCTATGTCTCGATCTTCCTGATCAGCAGTCTGCCGGTGCTCTATTCGCTGGCGGACCTCGAGGTGGAGGCAAATTACTGGCGTATCGGCGCCTGGTGCGCGGTGCTGGTGTTGACGACTGTCGCCTTCATCACCGCCGGCTTGTGTGCCTCGGCGTTTTCACAGAAAACCAGTCACGCCACCGGCATCAGTTACTGTTTTGCGGCGTTGATCTGTATCGTCACGCTGGCCGCCGAGCTTCCCGGTGTCTTCAGCTTCAACGTGCGCCTGTTCTGGCTGACGCTCAATCCAGTTGTCGCCGCCCTGCGCATAACCTCCGACGAGTTGTTCCAGGACATGCCGGATGACCTCTGGCTCAACAACCTCGCTTTCCTTGGCGGCATCTCCCTGCTCTTTATCGTCCTCGCCTCCGGCCGGCTGTATTACATCCTGACACAACGAAAATAGTGTCGGCCGAAACCACGCTGCTCCCCATACCGCGAGCAAGCGCCCACAGGCGGCCTAAATGGCTGGACCTGCCTCAAGCCTTCGAAACATCACATTTCAACCAAGCCGCGACAGTTCTGCAATCAACGCGGTCTGCGCCCTGCGTTCGCCGGCACAGGCTGTCCGGAGACGGATTCGCCGCGATCTGACTGAACACCGCGATTCCCCGCCACCCGGCTCGTAGACGAAAGACCCAATACGAAAAAATTGTTGCAAAACCCCGAAATTTCCGGCGATAAGCCCTGTTTCCAAATACCCCCTCCCGTAGCATAATTTTCACCGAGGCAGGGAGCCAAACGTGGTATGCAATCTGCGTCTTTTACTACAGTGGGTATTGTTTGAGGAAGAGCAAGGGGCTGGTTGTGCACGCTTTTGTGCACGAACAACAGGAGCACACAGTGGATACGGGTACGTTGATGCCGACTGAATGCCGGCTACACCGCCTACAGCGGCGAGTGTTCGCACGCTTTTTCCAACTGATCAGCCGAAACGGCAATATGCCGTCTCGGCTGCGTGCCCTCAAACCTGTACACCACCTGGGAGCACGCAATGGACGATTCTCCATGCATTCTGATCATTGACGATCGGGCAGATGTCACTGCCATACTCAAACAGTACTTCGAGGCAGCCGGCTGTGAGGTCCTGACCGGCGCCAGCGGCACTGAAGGGCTGGCGCTCGCTCAAGAGCACGAGGTCCACGCCATCCTTGTCGACATCTGCATGCCCGACATGAACGGCGACGACGTCCTGGCCCAGGTCAAACGCATCTCGCCGAATGTTCCTGTCATCGTCATGTCCGGCGCCGAAAACGCCAGTATAGCACGCCGATGCCTCGACCTCGGCGCCGCCGATTTCGTCTGCAAGCCGTTCGATTTCAACTACCTTAAGACCTCTGTCATGATGTCAATCGTGAGCAGCCCCCGCACCTATAATTGAACAAATAGATAGCCAGGCACACAGCAGCCTGAATCGAGGCAAATCCGCCGCATCGATGTATCTGCATATTGAAGCAACTATGGAGGCTTCACCGCTGTGACAGGGAATAACGAACAGTCCGAAAAGCAAAAAATACTTGTGGTCGATGACGAAAAAGAAGTCAGGCGACTGCTCTGTGTTGTGCTCCGGCAAAAAAATTACCAGCCGTTCGAAGCGGCCGATGCCTCGACGGCAATGCAGATGATCGTCGATATGGACTTCGACATGATCATCAGCGATGTGAACATGCCCGGCATTTCCGGCATCGAACTGCTGCAGGAGATCAAGCGCCAGCAACATGGCATCCCCGTGCTGATGCTCACCGGCGCTTCGCGTGTCGAAGATGCCGTCGAATGCATGAAGAACGGCGCCGTTGACTTCATGTCGAAGCCGATCGACTTCGAACAGTTCACCAGTTGCATTCGGGACACCCTCGAAAAGCCGGACGGCAATGCCGAAAACCTCGAAAATGGCAGTCGGCAGCCCCGTCAGCTCGCCCAATACCGCATCCTCGACCTGCTGGGCGAGGGCAATATGGGCATCGTCTATCTCGGCTGTAACGAAGCCGGCGACCGGTTCGCCGTCAAAGTGCTAAAATCGTGCTATGCCGCCGACGACAAACGTCTGAATCGATTCTACCGCGAGATCAATGTGCTGGAGAGCCTGGCCCATCCGAACATCGTCAAATTCTACGAGTGCGGCTTTGACGACACTGAACAGCTGCCCTACTATGTTATGGAATACGTCCAAGGCCAGTCGCTGAAGATGATCTGTCGCGATGTCGTGCACAAAACAATGCACGAGAAAATGGACATCCTTCGCCAGACCGCCGATGCCCTGACCGCCGCCCATCGCATGCACATCTGGCATCGCGATATCAAGCCCGACAACATTCTTGTTCTACCCGACTTGACTGTGAAACTCACTGACTTCGGAATCGCCCGCGTCATGGACTCCGAGTTGACCGTAACAGGCCAGTTCCTCGGAACGCCCGCATACATCGCGCCGGAAGGCCTGGAAAGCAGCACCCATGTCGATGGCCGCGCCGATATCTACTCACTCGGCGCAGTGGCGTATGAACTGCTCCTCGGCCGTAAACAGTTCGACGCTCGCAGCGTCGGCCAGTACATAGCGGCCGTCGAGAACCGTTGCCCACCGGAACCACGCAAGCTCGAACCGGACTTCCCCGCACCATTACAGGCCATTTTAGCTAAAATGCTGAAAAAAAGACCCAGCGACCGCTATCAGTCGGCCGATCAGCTCGTCCGCGATCTCACTGCCTGTCTCGAGGCTCCCGACGTTCACCGCCTGAAGCTGTCGACGAATTATGAAAGCAACGATTGGGAGTGACCATCAGCGGCGCTTCGAAAATCAACCCGCCACAAAGCACCCACAGCACCTCTGCCGCCAAGCGTATCATCATCGTCGATGATGATACGCAGGTGCGGACGCTGTTCCGAGACCTGCTGACCCAGCACGGCTACGAAGTACACGAGGCCGACGGCGCCCCGGCCGCCCTGCAGGCCATGGAAAACACACATTTCGATCTGGTCATTTCCGATGCCCAAATGCCAGGTGTCCCCGGTGTCGCCCTGCTGCGCGAGATCAAGCGCATGCAGTACGGCGTGCCGGTCATCGTGGTTAGTGGCGTTGTCGAAGAGGCCCTGACCGCCGAGTGCATACAGGCCGGTGCCAGCAATGTCATCACCAAGCCCGTCGATATCAAGGCGTTCCTCCCGGCCGTCGCCGTGGCAATCGAATCCTCGTCCCGGCCAAAAAATCGCCGGCTACGCCCGCCCCAGACGCGCCAGACATCCAGCCATCGTATCGACCAGTACAATCTCGTCGGCAAGCTGGGCGAAGGCGGCATGGGTGTCGTACACCTTGCCGAACGGGCCAATGAAGACGGACCAGGGCAGTACGCTCTCAAAATTCTCAAGACCCCCGCCAGGAGTGAACTGGACTGGCAACTGAGCGAGCGGTTCCGTCGTGAAATCGCGGCGCTCAGCAAGCTCGATCACCCCAACATCGTGTCACTCGTCGATCACGGCGTCGGGGTCAACCACAGCACCCCGTATTTCGTCATGGAATACGTTAACGGCCGATCACTTAAACTCTTCTGCACCGGCCTGCTCAAAGTGCCCTTGCGTGACAAAGTCTCGTACGTCCGGCAGTTGGCCGATGCCCTTTCGGCCGTGCATCAGGCCGGCCTCCTCCACCGAGACCTCAAGCCGGATAACGTCCTCGTGCTGCCCAATGGACAGATCAAGCTCATGGACTTCGGGATCGCCGGCATAGAGAACTCCGATCTGACGCAGACCGGCCAATTGTTCGGCACGTTCGAATACATGGCGCCGGAAACACGGGCCCACGGCCATACTGATGAACGGTCCGACGTCTTTTCCATAGGTGCCATCGCCTATGAACTGTTGACGCAAATACGCTTCCCCCGGCTGCCACCGGGCAAGCTGGACGATTATATCGCACCGGAACCGCCGCGCGATTCGATACCAGACTTTCCTGTCGCCCTTGAATCTTTGCTGGCGAAGATGCTACGGCGGAACCCCGCCGATCGGTATCCGACCGCGATGGCCGTCGTCAACGACATCGATATCTGCCTGCAGTATGCCGAGCTGGCCGATGCACCCGCCCTGGCCGGCTACAAAAAGGCCGGATGGAACGGCACGCCGCGGCGCAACATCAGATCTGCCATCAAATCCATGTTCACATGGCAGTGATGGGGCGGATAGCCCCTCGCCCGCCACCTCAACGCACCACGGCGACACCCTTCACCTGTGCATAGCAAGCGAGGCCCGGCTCGACATTCAACGCCGCAACGGACTTGCGCGTGATACGCGCCAACAGAGCAGTACCGGCCAGGTCGAGCTGGACCAACACCTGGGACGGCGAGTCATCCGACAGCGCCACAACCTTTGCCGGAAATATGTTGAGGATGCTTGACCCCTCCGACCGCTCCAGCGCCAGACTGACGTCAGCCGCATGGATCCGCAATCGCACCGGGCTGCTTGGGGCGGCGTCCAGCTCCGGCACCATGATCACTCCGCCGGAAAATTTGACGCTGGCCAAAGCAAAGGACTCGTCGACAGACAGGACGGCCCCCTCAACAACGGCCGCGGCGCTCGGTGCATGGCTGAGCGGCAAGTCGAGCCGGGTGAGCATGTCGATCAGTGGCCCAGACGCTGGGCAAGCACCGTTTTCGAGCAACACCAGATGGTCGGCGATCCGGGAAATCTCCTCCTGTGAATGGCTGACGTAAACAATCGGAATCGACAACTCCCGATGCAGCCGATCGAGGTACGGCACGAACGCCTGCCGCCGCCGCTCGTCGACCGCTGCCAACGGCTCGTCGAGCAGTAGCAGCCGCGGAGAAGTCAACAGGGCGCGGGCGATGGCAACCCGTTGACGTTCGCCGCCGGACAAATCGGTCGGCCCCCGCGCCAGCAGCGGTTGCAGGTCGAGCCACTCGACAACCTCGGCAAAGTTGAGACGGTGGAGGGCGTTGCGTTTCCAGCCGTATTCGAGATTCCCTTTGACCGTGAGATGGTCGAACAGGCCAACGTCCTGAAAGACAAAGCCGACACCGCGCTGATGGGGCGGCACAAAAATCTTTTCACTGTCATCGTGCCACACCGTGCCATCCACATAGAGGCATCCGGCCGCATGCTCGAGGCCGGCCAGACAGCGCAGTAACGTGGTCTTGCCACTGCCGGAGGGCCCAAACACGGCAGTGACGCCACGGGCTGGAAATTCAAAGTCGAGATCCAGTACAAAATCGCCCGTATACTTGAGAAATCGGCCGTGGATTGTGCTCATCGGGTGATGCTCCAGCGTCGATTGATCGCGAACACCAAGAGCAGGACAAGGAACGAAAAGGCCAGCAACCCGGCAGACAGCACATGTGCGTGCTGGTATTGGAGGGCCTCAACGTGGTCGTAGATGGCTATCGACAGAACCCGGGTTTCCCGGGGGATGTTGCCGCCGATCATCAGAACGACGCCAAACTCACCGACGGTATGGGCGAATCCCAGAGTGATCCCCGTAACCAGACCGCGGCGGGCTTGAGGCAGGGCGACAGTCAGGAAGCGGTCGAGTGGTGCCGCCCGCAGTGTGGCGGCAACTTCCATGGGTCGGCGACCCATGCTTTCGAAAGCGTTCTGGATCGGCTGGACGACAAACGGCAGCGAGTACAACACCGATCCGATCACCAGGCCGGTAAATGTGAAGGCGAGGGAGTATCCGAAAAGCCGTTGCCACGGTCCACCGATAGCCCCATGCGGTCCCAGGCAGACCAGCAGATAAAATCCCAGCACGGTTGGCGGCAGCACTATCGGCATCGCGATGACCGCCTCAATCGCCGTCTTGAATTTGCTGCTGGTGCATGACAGCCACCATGCCAGCGGGATGCCGAGCAACAGAAGAACGACGGTCGACACCGCCGCCAGCCGCAAGGTTAGCCAGATTGGACTGAGATCCATCGGATTCCCGGAGTTTTACTGTTCTGCCGACCTTAATCTTGACCGGTAGCTTGTGAATGATTTCGCATGCACAAGTGCTTTGGTTCGAAGAACGCGATGCCGTAGTGTCGTTGTTTCGCGGCAATGCGGCTATGTAGCGAAAGCGCTACAAGATACCCATCATCAAAATTGCGTGACTGGATATTATGCAATCTCTCAAATCTCCACCATCACGTCATCACCCTCGATGGTGACCGGATAGCTGTGGACCGAATCGAAAGCCGGCGGCGTCAGAGCTGCGCCGGTCTTCAAGCAGAACGTCGCACCGTGCAGCGGGCACACGACCGTCTCGCCATCAACCCAACCGCCGCCGAGCAGCACACCGGCGTGTGTGCAATAGTCCTCGATGGCATAAAAAGTGCCTTCGATGTTGAACAGAGCGACGGCTTTACCCTCGACGCGGAATGAGCGCCCCTTACCGCTCTCGACATCGGCAGTCGTAGCAATTTTCACTTTCCCCATGATCGTGCCCCAACGGAAATGTTGGCAGTCAAGGTGAGACGTAAACGATATCGCCCAAGCCGCTGCCGCCTCGCATATCTCTCGCTTTGCCACCTCGTGAATCAATCAGGTCGGGACCGATGCTGTAGAACCGGTAGCCTGGACCGGCGCGCTCGTAGCGCAGCGGTTGGCCGTCGAACGGATCGATCGGCAATGTCGGCAGCAACCCGGGTACCAGGTCATCGAAGCGTATCGGGTAATCACCGGTGCTTTGGCGATAAATCTCGAGCGCCAGCCGGTAGATCACAGCGTCCGCTTCGAGCCTGCTGCCGCAGTCGCTGATCATGATGTCCTGAACCGTCTGCATAACCGTGCCGAGCATGACTTTGAACTCCTTCGCCAAGCCATCGGTGTACAGCGCCACTACCGACTCGTCTACCGGCAGTTCGGTCAGTATGACTCCGGATGCCCTGATTATTTTTTCGAGTACAGCGCGCACTTCCTGGTGTCCTTCGCGGTCGAGGCCGTATCGATCCATCATGTCCATGCAGACCGACATCGTCCAAGTCAGGGTCGGCATCCGGGTTGCATCAATCACTTCACTGTAGACCAGTGTCGTCAGATGTATGTACCACACCGAGACCCAATGATCGCTGAGTAGACGGTGCCGGCGCAGCACATCGATGTCTTCCTCACCGATGGTCCCTGCGAAACGCCGCTCGAAAAACTTTTCGTCGAACATTTGCGACGCTTCGTTACGGACAAAGGCCAATTCTGTCGGCATGACCTCGTGCAGCGGCACGCGGCTGGTATTGATCAAGATCAGCCGCTTCAGCAAATCGTGTCGTGCCCGCTGCGGATAGTTGACGACCCGTGCCATGCCGCGATCGCCGTATTTCTGAACGGCGATGCTCATCATCTTCGCCATCATCACCGCGTCCTGCGCAATATGGTTGGCAAGGATCCGATTGGCGGCGAAACAGTCCGCGGCGCGGCTGAACTCCTCCCGGTCCTCGTACCAGATGGCTTTGAGCACGAGGTACTGCGACAGTCGCCGCGCCCGCTCGAGGTGCGGCAGGCGAAGTTCCGAACTGATCTTGCGGCCGTACAGGAAGTCGCACCGGTCGATCTCGGCCGCCTGCAGAACGATCGGCACGATGCCGCGGTCTTTGGTGATGTGGGCTTCCAAATCGGCGTTTCGGAAGACCCAACCGTTGTCCAGCACTTCGCGGACGGTGCGGGTCAGTGATCGCGGCATCGGCTCGAGCAATTCGAACGCCTTCTGGTAGAGCCCGCTGGCGTCGCTGGGCCGGCCGTAGTAGGACTTGAGCGCGTCGGCGCCGGGTTGATCACCGCAGGCGGCAGTGGCCAGCAGCAGAGCGGCAGCGGCGATTGTTGTCAGATTCTGAAACATCGCAAGTACAGGATAATGGCACCAAGATAAGCGTCAAAAAGGTACCGGGTTCGCGTTCAAGCACTATAATAGCGCGCATCAGGAGCATATGAAATGCCGGTAACGGAAACGGACATCCATGATATGATCGGTCAAATCCGCGCGGCATTGGCAGCGGATCGCCGGGACGATGCGGCGTGTCTGCTGCTCAAACTCCATGTCGCCGACCAGGCGGCCCTCTTTGAGCTGCTCGATCCCGAAGAGCGCCGGCGCCTGATGCCCGGACTGGGTGCGACAGATGCCGCCGACCTGCTCGAGCGCGTCGAAGATGAAACAGCGCTGGCAGCGGCAGAAGCTATGTCGGTCGACCGGCTCGCCGACGTGCTCGATGAGATGGAACCGGACGAAGCGGCCGACGTCCTTGGCGACCTGCCGGCCAAACGCGCCTCCGAAGCCCTGGCGCAGATGGAGGATGCCACGAGCGTCCAGCCGCTGTTGGCCTACGAGGACGACTCCGCCGGTGGCCTGATGACGACGTCGTTCCTGGCCTTGCACGGCCACGACAGCGTCGGGGATGCAACGGAATATCTGCGTCGCGTGCCGACCGATCACGAAGTACCGTATTACCTCTATGTCGTCGACGATAACCGGCGTCTGGTCGGTGTGCTTAGCCTGCGCCAGTTGCTCGTCGCCGAGCCCGGCGTACGCCTGGCAACACTGATGGACCAGGATGTCATCCATGTCCGAGACGTTGTCGATCAGGAAGAAGCGGCGCTGGTCATGGGCCGCTACGATCTCGCGGCGCTGCCGGTCGTCAATAGCGATGGCAAACTGGTCGGCGCGATCACGCACGACGATATTCTGGACGTTGTGGAAACGGAGGCAACAGAAGACGTGTACCGCCTCGCCAACGTTGCCGACAGCCATCTGGAGCCGGACAGTGCGGTGTTCGCACAGGTACGCGGCCGATTGCCCTGGCTCTACATCAACACCTGCACGGCGCTGCTGGCAGCGTTTGTCATCAGCCGATTCGAGGACATCATCCGACAGGTCACGGCGCTGGCGGTGTTTCAGGCAGTCGTCGCCGGGCAAGGCGGCAACGCCGCGAGCCAGAACGTCGCAATGATCGTGCGGTCACTGGTCACCGGCAAGTTGGAGCGTGGCGAAACAATGCGTATCCTGACGCGCCAGCTTGCCGTCGGCGTGATCCAGGGTGTCTGTGTCGGCACAGTTGTCGGTATCGGCGCGTGGCTGTGGCGCGGCAACCCGTATCTGGGGCTGATTATCGGCATTGCTTTGCTTGGCAACATGATGGTGGCAGCGGTGGCCGGCGTGCTGGTGCCGCTGGGACTGCGCGCCTGTGGCCAGGATCCCGCTATCGCTTCCTCCGTGCTGGTGACAGCGGCAACCGACTGCCTGGGGTTCTTGATTTTTCTGAGTCTCGCCGCATCGATGGTTCATCACCTTCTATAAGAAAGGTAGTCAGCTTACGGGATTCAGCAGTTCGAAGACTCCGTGCCTGCAATCTGAAATTTAAATACTGAAACCTGAACGGTTTAACTTCTTATGTCTGACCGCAAGAATGAACTTGTTCTACTGGCTAAGTCACTGCAAATAGACATGTTGCGCGTGGCGCCAATAGCGCTGGCGCCGAAGCATCAGGACACCTTCGAGCGCTGGGTCGGGGAAGGTTGTCACGGTGAAATGAACTATCTGGCCAGACGCCTCGCCAGTGGGCGTCATGCCGGCACTGTCACCTCCGAGCCGCGCAGTGTCATCACGATCGGCGTCAACTACTATCATGAACCGCGCCGGCAACCAGCGTCGGATGAGGGTGCCGTCAGCCGATACGCCGTGATGCGCGACTATCACAAAGTGATCACCGGCAAGCTCAAGACGATTACCCGGATGATCGAAACGCAATGGGGTGGAGCTGCCCGTTACTATGTTGATACCGGCCCGGTACTCGAACGTGCTTTCGCGGAGTCCGCAGGCATCGGTTATGTCGGCCGCAACACGTGTGTCATCAGCGAAACGCACGGCTCGTGGATCTTTCTTGCCGTAATCATTACCGATATCGAGCTGGCACCGGATGAAAACACCACGACCCTGCGCTGCGGCACTTGCCGACGCTGCATCGACGCATGTCCTACGGCGGCGATACGCGAGGATTACACCATCGATGCGCGGCGGTGCATTTCCTATCTGACGATCGAACACCGCGGACCGATCCCGGTCGAGCTGCGGCCGCTCATGGGCAATTGGCTGTTCGGTTGCGACATCTGTCAGGACGTTTGCCCGCACAACGGGCGAGCACTGCCGACACGGGTGGAGGATTTCAAAAAGATACGTATCGGCGAAGCGGTGTTGTCGCTGCGCGAACTGCTGGCGATTTCGGATGACACACAGTTTCTCGAGCGTTTTGCCGGGTTGCCACTGACCAGGACCAAGCGCCGCGGCTTGCTGCGAAATGCCTGCGTAGTGGCCGGCAACTCGGGAGACGTGTCGCTGGTGGAGCCGTTGCATGAGTTGATCGAGCGTGAAACCGACGACATGCTGCAGGAACACGCTCAGTGGGCTATCGATCAGCTAACGGCCCGCTCTTGTCAATGTTGATTTGGCGGGCCTGCTGCAGACGCTGGGGATCGGTCTGGCAGCCGCCGACCGGTGCCGGGCTTGCCCGATTGGATCAATCTTGGAAACAGCGCAGTGCTTTGCTTTGGATGCCGACAGTACTACCTTACCGAGTGCGCAGATGCAATGGACCTGCACAAAATAGGCGGGCGGTGAAGGGTTAAGTGGGGTGGCTGAGGGGATTCGAACCCCCGACCTCCTGGGCCACAACCAGGCGCTCTAACCGACTGAGCTACAGCCACCATCTGGGGATGACGCGGCACAAACCGCAAATCGAGTCCGTGTGACAAGGTGAAAATATGGTCTGCCCCCATGCTGTTGTCAATATCAATGGAACAGGGAACGTCCCATAAAAGCGCAATAGCCGGATAATTATCATGGAAGCGAGCAACCACTCATTTTTCAAGCTTTTCGAAGGTGAGACGGCGAAGCAGTTGATCGATCTGAGCGAAGTTCGCCTGTTTCCAAACAAGACTATTCTCTTTAATGAGGGCGACTCGCCGGAGTACATTTACCTGATCATGAATGGCCGTGTCGATCTCGATAAGAAAGTGACGCCCAATACCTTTCTGCCGATTGCGATGCTCAAGGACGACACCTATTTCGGCGAATTCGGCGTGATCGACGGCACCGGACGCTCCGCCCGTGCCATCACCCGCGGTGACGTGCAGGCAGCAGTGATTCCGCGCAAGGGCTTTCTCTCCGTAGTGCTCGATAATCCCGGCCGCACTTCGATCGGCCTGATGCGCCACATCATCGCCAACGTCCGCAACATCGACAAGCTCTGGCTCGAAGAAGTCCTGCGTGAGGAAAAAATCAGCATGGTCGGATCAATGACCAATTCGATTCTACACGATATCAAAGGTCCGCTGACGATTATCAAGATGGCTGGCCAGTTGCTGGGAGACGTCCATGGTGATTCGGAAACGGAGGAGTACTGCGGCATCATTATGAGCCAGATCGATCGCATGCAGTCGATGGCCCAGGAAGTCCTGAGCTTTTCGCGCGGTGAAACGAACCTCGACAAGACGCCTACCAACGTCAAAACGATGATTGAGAATTTCCGCCAGGCCAACGAGGAGTATGTCCAGAAGGCGGGCGTCAAATTCACCGCCGATGCGCCGGACCTGATTGTCGAACTGGACGAAGACAAACTCGAGCGAGCCCTGCAGAACATACTGCGCAACGCCGTCGAATCGCTGCAGAAACAGAGCGATGGCGAGATTCAACTGGCCGTACAGGAATTTTCCGACCACATCGAAATCATGCTCAAGGACAACGGACCGGGAATCCCGGACGAAATCCAGGACCGCCTGTTCGAACCTTTCGTCAGTCACGGCAAGCAGGGCGGCACTGGACTGGGCATGTCGATCTGTAAGGGGGTGGTCGACGCGCATCAGGGGCGGTTGACATTCGAAACCGGCGACGGCGGCACGACCTTTTACATACACCTGCCAAGGACGCATCTCGCCGCCAAACGCCGCACTGCCGATACCGCAACGGTATAGTTCGCTACGCCTGGCAGATTTCAGCTGCTGCTGCGTATCTTTCCGGTCCGGCACATGCCTGCCCGTGACATCGAACCACAAAGTACCAATCCGTTATTCCTTTGCGGGCGGTCAACTTCCATTTGTGCTCGGGGGTTTTTCGCGACGCGGACAAAAGTACGCAACCGCACAAATCCAGACTGCCGACCACGCACTTTTCAGTTGCCGATGCAGTACAGATGCCTGAACGTGCGCACGTACATCCGATCGCCGTCGAAGACCGGAGTGCTGCGATACCCTTCAATCGTGTTGCGTGCCACTTCCTGAAACGCCCGGCCAGGCTCGAGAACCACGGTAACGCCGTCGACAGAGCCGATATACAGGTACTTGCCGCCCAAAACCAAGCTGGAATAGACGACGTTTTTTCCGGCGCTGATGTTGAGCGACTCCTGGAGAAACACATCTCCGGTCGCATCATCGATCACCGCAAAATGCCCTTCCCGTGAAGCCGCATAAATAAGACCGTTGTCAACAACTGCCGAGCTGTAGTGCCGGCTGCCTTTGATCTTCGTCGTCCACAACGTCTCGGCCTTGACGCCGTCGCCGTCCGGCCTGAGCCGGACCTTGCGGGCAATTTTCTCGATGAAATACACGATGTCACCATCGACAACCGGCGTCGCATAGTCGAGCCTGGCAATGCCCGATGCCAGCTTCTTGCCATCACTGACCCGGATGACATCGCCGGAGCGCGGCGTAATGACGACGTCCTGGCCGCCGATGTTGGCCAGGGCCGGACTACCCCACTTCGGGCTTGCCGGCGTTCGCCACTTGACCTTGCCACTGCCACTGTCGAGGCCCGCGACGCTGAGAATATGCACAATAAGCGTGTCCCCCGACAGCACCGGTGAAGCACTGTGCCCCCAGCCGTCAGTAGATTTCTCCAGGAACGTCGCCCACTGCCGGTTGCCGTCCAGGTCGTAACAGGCGACTACACCGGTGCCGAACAGGACGTACACACGCTGACCGTCGGTTACCGGTGTCGGCGATGACTGGCCGTTGTGGCTGTGGGTTTGTGGAAAATTGCCGTCGGCGCCTTCGACTTCGCCATAGTTGTTGGTCTTCTGCCAGAGGATCGCACCGCTGTCTTTGTCCACGCAGATCAGTGTCGTCGGTTCACTGCAGACGAAAATCCGGTTGCCGGTGATAACCGGTGTCGCGTTGGAGGTCGCCGGCAGCGGTGTCTTCCACACGACATTGTCGGCCTCCGAAAACGTGGTGACAGCATTGGCATCGGGATATTCGCCAGTGCCGTCGGTGCGCCAGCCGACAACGCTGGTGGCCGATTTCACGGTTGCCGCCCGTGCCGCAACCTCCGGTTCCTGGGCTTTGCAATCGATGATCGCCACACCCAGCAGAGCAACAAGTGCCATGCCGTAGTTGTGCAATTTCATGGAGACTCCCTTTTTCATAATGTTGGTATCCGCCCGAGCTGTTTTCTGCAAACTTCGGCCAGCTCATTGTCATTGAGATTTCCCGGGTCCAGCTCAGGCAGGCGCTGCCGCAACAACTCGGCGTACGTCATACCGTCTTCCGCCAGCGCCAGCGTCCGCTGCCAGTAGTCGCGGACGTCGTCAAAATACTCCGGCAGCCAGAAGGCGCGGGAGCCGGCGTCATAGATGGTGCATCGCTCCAACGGGTAGCTTGGCGAGTCGTATTGTGAACGGATGAACTCCGGTGCCAGCAAAGCGCCGGTTCGCAGCAGATCGGTGTCCGGGATCATCACGGACAATCCGCTGTCGCGGCGGGCAACGCTGAAGCGACCCTCCAAATATATTACGGTTGCGCCACGATACACCGGAAAACGTTCCCGGCAGATCGCGTCGATCTCAATCAGGATCTCTTCGGCACGCGGTCCGCCGATGCAGACAAAAAGGAGCTCGCGCACCTGCGTCTGCTGACGATCGACGACATCGAGAATCTGCCGCAGCGCATACAGCAGGCTGGTGCCCGTTGCGACGACGTCGCCGAAGACAATGGTTGCAGCGGGCGGCAGGTTGATCTTGCGGTATTCGTTCTCAGAGATATACCAGTCCTGCGGGTCGTCACTGTTGCGGGCGCGTTGAGCGCTGATGAATGCCGAGGCGTGCCGGTTCCAGCCGAAGGCTTCGGCGAGAGCATGTCGCAGTCCGAAATTCAAACCGCCGCGCAGGATATGCAGCACCACAGTCTGTGCTTCCACCAGCGCCAGTGTCCCCGTCCGCTGCATCGCCGTCAACGTTGCTGCGCACGCCTGCATGAGCGCATCGGTGTATTCAACACCGACGACCAGCGGGTCGTTGCATATACTGCGGGTGCCCGGGGTCGACGCCAGCAACCGCCGGATCGGCAGCGTGGCCGGCGCCAGCTCGTACAGCGTGCAAGTAGGCTCGTTCGAGAGTTGGTTGAAATGTCCAGCTTCCACGACAGTTCACTATGCCTGTGGTTGACCGTTAGAATGCCGTTTTAATCCTCCACCCTCAATCGTCAACCCGCCTACGTCAAACTGTGTCAGTGAAAATTGTCATCCTTGACTTTTCGTCGGACACGGATTAACCTGCTGATCAGAACAGTGTTACTTCACGGCACCGTTGCGCCCGTAGCTCAGCTGGATAGAGCGTCTGCCTCCGGAGCAGAAGGTCACAGGTTCGAATCCTGTCGGGCGTACCAACTGTCTTGTCGTAAGCCGACGCATCTCGGCAACCTGCGTTCTTTTTTAAGAACAAAATACGACGATACCCATCTCGCGCCTCGTTTAGGCCATGATCCAGCGGCGCCCGCAGGGCCGTTGCGAAGCTTTCGAGTCTTTGGCCAGCAACCTGTCCATGTGCGTCGCAGGTTGACGAGCGGCAACTCGATCTTACCTTATTGACCTACTGCTGTACCGTGGGCCCGCCATTCACCGAGCCAGAATCATGATAGACATTAAGATTCTCCGCGCCGACCCCGAACGCGTCAAAGCCAATTGCGCCAGACGCGGCACCGACATCGACATCGACGCCCTCTTTGAACTGGACAAGTCGTACCTGCAACTCCTGCAGGACGTCGAAGGCATACGGGCGCGACGCAACGAGCTCGCCGACGAATGCAAGAACAATCCCGATGCCCGCGAACAGATGAAAACGCTCAAGCAGGATCTGAGCGCCAAAGAATGTGAACTCGGCGAGGTCAAAGCAAAAGTCGAGGAAAGCATGGCATGGCTGCCCAACTTTCTCGACGACACCGTGCCGGATGGCCATGGCGATGAGGACAACTTCCAGATCTCTACTTGGGGCGAGATGCCGACCTTCGACTTTGAGGCGCGCGATCACCAGGCGCTTGGCGAACAACTCGATATCATCGATACGAAACGCGGCGCCAAGGTCGCGCAATCAGGTTTCTTTTACTGGAAGGGGCAGGGCGCCCAGCTCGCCGCGGCACTGTTTTTCTGGACCCAGCAGGAACTGATCAAGCGCGGGTTCACACTCTTCTTCTCGCCGTGCGTCGCCAAGCAGCAGACGCTCTTCGGCACCGGGTACCTGCCGTTCTTTGCCGACCAAACCTATAATCTTGAAAGCGAGGACCTCTCGCTGATCGGCACCTCGGAGCAAACGCTCGTTGCCTATCACAGCGACGAAACATTGCCTGCCGCGGAACTGCCGCATTGCTACACCGCTTTTACCCCATGCTTTCGCACCGAAGCCGGCAGCTACGGCAAAGAGACGCGCGGCATTTTCCGCGTTCACCAGTTCCACAAGGTCGAGCAGATCGTGTTCTGCATGCCCGACGAGTCGCCGAAATTCCATCAAATGTGCCAGGACAATGAGCAGGCCCTCATGGAACTGCTCGGCCTCCCCTACCGCGTCGTCAATGTCTGCGTCGGCGACATGGGTGCGCCCGGCTACAAAAAGTTCGATGTCGAGGCATGGTTTCCCGGTTATGGCGGCTACCGCGAGGTGACGTCAAATACGAACCTGACCGATTTCCAATCACGACGCCTTGGCATCCGCTACAACGACGGCAGCGGCGGTAAAGGATTCGTACATACTATTTCGGCTACCGCAGTAACCGACCGCGTCGTCTGCGCCATCATGGAGAACTTCCAGGACGCCGACGGCTGTATAACCGTGCCCGAAGTGCTGCGGCCATATACCGGCTTTGACCGTCTCACACCGTAGCGAGTCAGCCTGGGATGGCAGCGGCCATTCCGTCTTGAGCTGAAGAACCAACGCTGTGTACCATGACCATCAATGTGACCCGAATTCCATTTCGGTGGTATGCCTAGGTTGACTTGCATCACGTAAAGCCCTTCGTTATAGTATGATGCCGTTATTTCTCACCACCCTGCCTGTCCTATTAGTGGTATCTTTTTCATTCAGAGGCGTATCATGAGAATCAGCGACGCATTCCAAGCGTTCTTCCGCGTCCTCGGCGGCGCCGACCTTGTCGACAAGGCAACGCTGCCGCCACCATCAGAGCCGACAACTCCGGAACCTGATCCGGAAACCGAAAAGAAACTCGTGGAGGCTGAGGCGAAGCTGGCAGAAGCAGTAGCGAGCCTGACCGCTGCCGAAGACGCCCAGACCGAAGCCGCCGAAGTGCAGTTTCGTGACGGCGCCGTCTATGGCCTGCTGCTGCTGCAGCGCGAAGGACGCCTGATCGACTTTCTGCAGGAAAACGTCGACGACTACGAGGATGAACAAATCGGTGCCGCTGTGCGTCAGATCCACCGGGACTGCGGCAAGGTGCTGCAGGAGAACTTTGCAATGACCGCAATTGTCGATGAGTCGGAAAATGAAAAGACGGTGGTGTCCGAGGATTTCGACCCGTCCGCCATCAAACTGACCGGCAAAGTACCCTCGGAACCGCCCTACAAGGGGTTTCTGCGACACAAGGGCTGGCGCGCGACCAAAGTGCATTTCCCTACACGCAGTGGTAAAATCGATCCGACAGTGGTCCAAGCGGCGGAAGTCGAGTTCATTTGACCTGGATTATCCAGGTTAATTCAAGTTTGCAGGTTCCCAGCCGACACCTGATAACAAACCTCCTCAACCAGGTAGGCAAGCATGTCGCAATACATCATCGGTATTGATCTTGGTACCACCAACATTGCCGTCTCGTACCTGAACGCGGAAGAAGCAGAAGAAGCCGTACCCGAACTCTTCGCGATCATCCAGATCACCGACCAGGGCGAGCGCGATAAACGCGCCACGCTGCCGTCGTTTCTCTACCTCCCGGACGACAAGGAGGTCTCGAAAAAGGCGCTCGACCTGCCCTGGGCCGCCGGGCGTGACTACTGCGTCGGCGCATTCGCCCGGAAAAACGCCCAGTTGCTGCCGGGGAAGGTTATTTCGTCCGCCAAATCCTGGCTTTGCGCCCAGAACGTTGACCCCGACAGCAAGATCCTGCCGTGGAACCACGAGGATCCCAGCCGCAAAATTTCACCCGTGACCGCCACCCAGCGGTTCCTCGAACACCTGCGTGACGCCTGGAACGACAGCATCGGCGCCGACGACGCCAAAGCGAAATTCCAGAAACAGGACATCGTCCTCACGGTCCCCGCCTCCTTCAACGCGGTCGCCCGCGACATGACCATGCAGGCCGCCAAGAAGGCCCGGCTCGAAGTCACCCTGCTGGAGGAGCCACAGGCCGCCTTCTACTCCTGGCTGCAGGCACACAACGAAAACTGGCGCGACCGGGTTGCCGCCGGTGAGCTCATCCTCGTCTGCGATATCGGTGGCGGTACCACCGACTTCTCGTTGATCAAAGTCACCGACGAAGGCGGCGACCTCGACCTGCAGCGCGTCGCCGTCGGTAATCATATCCTGCTCGGCGGCGACAATATGGACCTCGCCATGGCCTACGGCGTCGCTGCCCGGCTGCTCGAAGAAAAGGGCATGAAACTCGACCAGTACCAGATTGCCGGACTCACACATGCCTGCCGCGAAGCCAAGGAAGTCCTGTGCGCCGACGCCAGTGCCGGGCCCCAGAAACTGACCGTGCTCGGACGCGGCAGCAGCGTCGTCGGTGGTACCGTCACCACTGAAGTGACCATGGAGCAGATGCAGGAATCACTCGTCGACGGCTTTTTTCCCTTGTGCAGCATCGACGACAGCCCGCAGCAGAGCACCAAAGCCGGATTGCGCACCTTTGGCCTCGACTACGAAGCCGATCCCGCCGTCACCAAGCATCTCGCAGCTTTCCTGTCACGACACGGCGACGAACTGCCTGCCGCCATCCTGTTTAACGGCGGTGTCACCAAGGCCAACGCACTCACCTCGCGGATCGTCGAAACGATCAACGGCTGGCGCGGTAAGAAGGATCTGACAGTACTCGAAGGCACAGACGCGGACCTGGCCGTCGCACACGGCGCCTGCTGGTACGGCAATGTCCGCCAAGGCAACGCCATTCGCATCCGCGCCGGCAGCGCGCATTCCTACTACGTCGCTATCGAATCCTCGATGCCGGCGGTCCCCAATGTTTCACCGCCGGTCGCCGCCCTTTGCGTCGTTCAGTTCGGCATGGAAGAAGGCACCTCCCAGGAAATCCCGTACAGCGGCCTCGGCCTCGTCGTCGGCGAAACCACGGAGTTCAAATTTTTCGGCTCCGCTGATCGCACCGAGGACAACGCCGGAGACATCCTGTCGGACGCCAATCGCGACGACCTGCACAATCTGCCCAGCCTCTCAGCCAAGTTGCCGGTTGAGGACAAAAACACTCCAGCCGGCACGCTTGTCCCGGTGCGGCTCCGCGCCGTGCTGTCCGAAATCGGCACGTTGCAGCTCTGGTGCCTCGAGGAAGGCGGCAGTAAACGCGAATGGAAGCTCGAATACGAAATTCGCGATGCTGAACCCTCCGACAATGAGGGCAAGGAAGCCGAGGAATAATCCGTCCCGGTCGGCCGCAATTGCTTTGGTAAGTTGAGCGCAGGACTATATTACGCGTCTTTTTCGCACCCTGTACCCGTCTGTCCTGCACGTGGAACACTCCAGATACATCGTCGGCATCGACCTCGGCACTACGAATATCGTGGTATTCTATGCCGATACGTATGCCCATACGCCGACGATCAACAACTTTCCGATACCCCAGCTTGTGGCTGCCGGGGAAATCGACGACCAGCCGCTGCTGCCGGCCTACTGCTATCTGCCCGGCACCGCCGACCTGCCCGAAGGCGCCACTATCCTGCCCTGGGATGAGCCGGACCACATCGTTGGCACATTTGCCCGTGACCAGGGTGCCCACGTGCCCGATCGACTCGTCACCTCGGCCAAGTCCTGGCTGGCCCACGCCGGCGTCGATCGTACCCGGCCAATCCTGCCCTGGGGTAACGAGCTCGGGCACCAGGCGCTCTCGCCAGTCGCCGTCACCGCAACTTATCTCGACCACATCCGCCGCGCCTGGAACCATCGCTTTGCACACGCTCTCGACAAAGACGAATCGCCGTGCCTGCTCGAACACCAGCAGGTGATCGTCACCATTCCGGCGAGCTTCGACGAAACCGCCCGTGAACTCACCATCAGCGCCGCGCGCCAGGCCGGCTACCGGCAATTGGCCTTGCTCGAGGAACCGCTCGCCGCTTTCTATGCCTGGCTTAATCACCATGAAAGCGACTGGCAGCAATGGATCGAGCCCGGTGAGAAAATCCTCATCGTCGATGTCGGCGGCGGCACCACAGACTTCTCGCTGGTCGAGCTCGATACCGGCGGCGCCCTGCACCGACTGGCAGTCGGCGACCACCTGCTGCTCGGCGGCGACAACATCGATATAGCCATCGCCCGCGATATCGAGAAACAGTGGAACACCGAGCTCGAGGGTGCTGACTGGTCGCTGCTCTGTCAACTCTGTCGCCAGGCCAAGGAGACGCTCCTCAACACAAAACGCAAGAGCGTCGATATCACCCTGCTGGCCAAAGGCAGTTCTGTGCTGCAAAACACACGCAAGGCCAAGCTCCAGCGCGACGAGTTAATGTCCATGCTCGTCAACGGCTTCTACCCCGAAGTCGTGGCCGACGAACCGCCGATCCCGAGACGTTCGGGTATTCGTGCCATGGGCCTGCCATACGCCAGCGAACCCGCTGTGACCCGGCATCTGCTCGCATTCCTGCGATATGCCCACCGCCTCACCCAGCCAGGGACCGATGCCGCAGGTACCGCCGCCGTCTTTCCTGCCCGTATCCTGTTCAACGGCGGCAGCATGATCGCCCCCGTCGTACGGCAGCAAATTCTCACCACCGTCTCCGGCTGGTTCGACGGAAAAACAATCGAGGAATTGCCGGGTGAGGATTATTCGCTCGCCGTCGCCGTTGGCGCTGCCTATTACGGGCGCGTGCGGCGAGGCGAAGGCGTCAAAGTGCGCGGCGGTCTGGCCCGGTCGTATTACCTCGAAGCACAACACGCCGAAGGGGCGCACCAGGTTGTCTGCATCATCTCGCGCGACACCGATGAGGGAACCACAGTCGAAGTGCCCCGTCAGTTCAAGCTGCAGACCAACCGCAAAGTCTTGTTCAACCTGTACAGCAGCGCCACGCGCCTGCTCGACACGCCCGGTGACGTCGTCACCACCTGTGACGAATTGTCCCTGGTTTCGCCCTTGGTTTCGGTACTGCAATACGGCAAGGCGAAAGTCCGCCAAATCACCGTCACCATCACCTCTGAACTCACCGAAGTCGGCACCCTCGAAGTCGCTTTGCAAAGCGGCGAAAGCGAACACCGATGGCCGTTGCGGTTCGATCTGCGCCTGCTGGCCGAGCTCGAGGCGCCCGACCCCGACAGCCCGGCCATGAATCTGATCGACAGCGCTGCAATAAGCGAGGCGGTAGCAGCGGTGCGTCAGGCCTTCGACGATTCAGCAAGGGCGCTGCCGAAACTCGTCAACCGTCTCGAGCAGATCGTCGGGCTGCCGCGCAACGAATGGTCGGTCCTGCTGCTGCGTGACCTCGCCGACGTTCTCCTTGAGCTGGAATCCGCGCGGAAACGGTCGCCCGAACACGAGCTGCGCTGGCTCAATATGCTCGGCTACTGTCTGCGCCCCGGCTTCGGCGATGCCGCCGATGACCTGCGTTTGCGCCGCGTCTGGCAGTTCTGGTTTCAGGGACCGGTCCACGAAAAGCATCCGCAGGCCGCAGCAGAATGGTGGGTCCTGTGGCGTCGCATCGCCGCCGGCCTGCGCAACGGCCAGCAGCAGACCATCTTCGACAACAACGCCAAAATTTTGTTTCCCAAGCAATCTTTACGTGACGTGATCCGCGACGGCGAGCAGGCCCGACAGGAACGCTGGCGCTGTCTCGGAGCCTTCGAGCTGGTGCCCGCCCAGAAAAAAATCGCCACCGGTCGTCTTTTGCTCGGGCGCGGCGCCGATTTGGCAGCATTCGAGTACTGGGTACTGGCGCGTCTTGGTGCCCGGCGCCTGTTCCATGCGCCGGAGGAAACCATCATACCGCCGGATGACGCGGCCTCATGGTTGAGTGCCTTGCTGGAAATCCCCGCCGAGGGTGCTGCAAACCACATGCGTCTTTTCGCCATCACACGTGTTGCCGCCGGCACGGGTGTTCGCCGTCTTGACATCGACCGCGACCTTGCCGCCCGCATCGCCGACCATCTTGCCAGCGCAGATTGTCCGCAGCACTGGATCGACTTCCTCGAACCCCAGACGCTCGAGACCGCCGAAGACCAGGCCCGCATCCTCGGCGACACCCTACCCCTGGGCCTTACTCTCCTCGACTGACTATTATTTCATAACCTATTGTAAACCAAGACGTTTCAAGGACCCTTGGCTTATAAAATCGCCTGGCTTTCAACATTTTTAAGGATCTTAGGTCTCTCCAGCAGGGATTTCATAGGTAATTGCCTGATATAACTATGTAACATATTGAAAATAAACTACTTCTATAATATTTTGTCTTTAATAGTAGCTTATAAAAATAGTTAAAAAAGCGGTCAGAATCATAGAATACGGGAAACGCACTAAAGATCAAAAATGTGGCGCATGAGCTGGTCGCCCTGGAAATCGCCGAGACCACCCGACCGAGCGGCGGATTCGCTGTAGACAGTGACAGCGTCCGGACTGATGTGGGGACCGGCAATGAGGACGGGCACCGGGTCGCGTGTGTGCTTGCGCAGTTTGACCGGGACAGGATGGTCCGGCAACACGGCAAAAGTGATGGGCTGACCGGCTAATTGCTCGCGGACCCGGCCAACGAGCCGGCGGTCAATGTCCTCGATCGCCTGAAGCTTGAGGTCGAGCCGGCCCATGTGGCCACATTCGTCGACAGCTTCAACATGCAGGTACACGAAATCATGGGTGGCAAGGGCAGCGACGGCAGCATCGGCCTTGGCCTCGTAATCGGTGTCAATGAAGCCGGTAGCGCCCTCGACACGGATGTTGGTCATGCCAACACAGGCGCCGAGACCGAAAATGACGTCGACAGCACTGATAATCGCGCCGGAAACACCGTACTTCTCGGAGAACGAGGGTAAGGCAGGTTTTTTGCCGGGGCTTTGCAGCCAGATCATGTTTGCAGGTTCAGCACGGCCCCGATTATATGGATGTTCTGCTAGGAACACGGCGGTGCGGGTAATCAGGTCGTTGGCGACATCGGCTGTGCGACGGGCCGCGGGGCTGTCGTCTTTGGGGTCGATGCGGTTGAAGGAGATCGGGTCGTCCTGGTGGTCATCCGGCTTGTTGAAAGCGACATTGGCGCTGAATTGGGGGCCGTGCAGAATGAGCAGGTTGCGATAGCTGACGCCGGTGTGGAAGGTAAAATCATCGGTGTTGAAGGTGTCGGCCAGGTCGGTCATGATCCGCACAGCATCGTCGCAAGCGATATGGCCGCCGGAAAAATCGATCAGCCTTTCGCCGTCCGACTGGACCAGATTGCAGCGGAAAGCGATGTCGTCGGGCCCGAGCTCGATGCCCTGGGCCATCGCCTCGAGGGGACCGCGACCGCAGTAGAATTGCTTGGTGTCATAGCCCATGACGGCCATGTTGGCAACGTCGGAGGAAGTCGGAATATCTTCGTAGAGAAGGCTTTTGAACATTCCGGAGGCGCCTTCCGCCGCGATTGCGTCCATGTTCGGCGTCGCAGCGTGCTCGAGCGGGGTCTTGCCGTCGAGCTCGGGCAACGGATCGTCCGACATGCCGTCGGTGAGGAAAAGGACTGTCTTACTCATAGGTATATAAATTATACGCTCAATTGGAAAAATCACCAGTGCGCAATACAATACCTATTCAGCCGTAAGGAGTTACAGGTGAACTATTTCAGCACACGCGGGCAGGTCGAACCGGTAGGATTCGCCGATGCCGTGATGATGGGGCTGGCGGATGACGGCGGACTGCTGCTGCCGGTATCGATCCCGGCAGTCGCGGATCGGCTGGAGGCATGGCGCCAGCTCGACTATCCGTCGCTGGCCTTCGAAGTGCTGCGGCTGTTTGCCAGCACCGAGGACATTTCCGATGACGAGCTGCAAACGCTGGTAACGCGTAGTTACGCGACGTTCGACCACCCGGAGATCGCACCAGTAGTGCCGGTGGGCGATATCTACGTGATGGAGCTGTTTCACGGACCAACGCTGGCGTTCAAGGATTTTGCGCTGCAATTGCTGGGAAATCTGTTCGAGCATATCCTGGCACGGCGCGGGCAGCAGCTGAATATCGTCGGAGCCACAAGCGGCGACACAGGCAGTGCGGCGATCGCCGGGGTGCGCGGCAAGGCCAACATCAGTATTTTCGTCATGCACCCGCACAATCGCGTCAGCCCGCTGCAGGAGCGTCAAATGACGACGGTGCTCGATGACAATGTGCACAATATCGCGATCGAAGGGACGTTCGACGACGGGCAGCGGATCATGAAAGCCTTGTTCAACGACCTGGCATTCAAGCAGGACTACAGCCTGGGGGCGGTGAATTCGGTGAACTGGGCGCGGGTGGCAGCGCAGATCGTGTACTATTTCTGGGGCGCCTTCCGGGTTCAGGAGGCGACAGGTGCAGCAGCCGTGCAATGCAGCGTGCCGACGGGCAACTTCGGTGATGTGTTCGCGGGCTACCTCGCCAGGCGC
>Ga0310124_10000310_pt1 | contig 33353 bp, 21 predicted proteins | sample CB11b_AW_Bot5_MG_FD_203507 | JGI IMG/M metagenome (GOLD analysis project Ga0310124, IMG submission 203507) | Marine microbial communities from Western Arctic Ocean, Canada - CB11b_AW_Bot5 | ecosystem: Environmental > Aquatic > Marine > Oceanic | place: Canada: Western Arctic Ocean | collected...
CAAGGTAGTTCAGAGCCAATTGTTCAGGAATAAGTAAGCGGCCTCTATACTGTGGGTGTCCGGGTTTCCGGACAGGACGAAAACCATGCACCAACCACTCCATCGACGATCCTTTCTGAAAGCGACCGGCGTCTCGCTGGCCCTGCCTCTGCTGGAGACCATGTCGCCCGCTCTCGGCAGCGCGCCCGCGGCCTCTCCAAAACGAATGGTTTGCATCTGCACGACCCTGGGACTGCATCCTCCCTCTCTCTGGCCCAGAACTCCCGGCGCCGGCTACGAGTCCACCGAGTACCTTGACCTGCTGAAAGATCACCGCAAAGACTTCACCCTTTTTTCGGGCCTCGAGCATGAGGGCCAGTCGGGCCGCCAGCCGCACAATTGCGAGTTGACCTGGCTGACCGCCGCCCAGGGACCCGGCTTGGGAGGATTTCGCAATACGGTTTCGATCGATCAATACGCGGCCGGGAAGCTCGGCTACGTGACCCGTTTTCCCTCCGTTGTTCTCAGCAGCAACTCGGCGCAGAGCCAGTCCTTCACCTCCAGCGGAGTGATGGTGCCGGCAGAGAACAGCCCGGCGAAGCTGTTCTCGAAGATGTTCCTGAAGGGGAACGCGCGCCAGGTTGAAAAGCAGAAACGCCGGCTGAGTGATGGCCGGAGCATTTTAGACTCGCTGAGATCGCAGGCGAAGAACCTGCAGCGAGGAACGAGCAGGTCGGACAATCGGCAGCTTGATGAGTACTACGAGTCGATTCGCAAGGCGGAGAAGGACCTGGTCGAGGTGCAGGCCTGGATGACGAGGCCCAAGCCGAAGGTCGAGGCGCCTCCTCCCGATGACATCCGCGACAAGAGGAACCTTGTGGGACGGACCCAGCTGCTGATGAACATGGTCCCGTTGATTCTGCAGACGGATTCTTCACGGGTTGTTGCCGTGATGATCCAGGACCATTACAGCGTGCCCCAGGTCGACGGTGTTTCGCTGGAGCATCACAACCTGTCCCATCACGGTCGGGACAAGGCCAAGATCGAGCAGCTGAAGAAGATCGAGTCCGCCCTGGTGAATTGCTTCGGCAGTCTTCTGACCCAATTGAAGGTGAAGAAGGAAGGCGCGGACACGCTGCTTGGCAATACATCGGTTCTTTTCGGCAGCAATCTCGGCAACGCCAATTCTCACGATCCGCGGAACCTGCCGATCTTCCTGGCTGGCGGTGGCTTCAGGCACGGCAGCTACGTCGCGCGCAGGAAGGGCGACACCGCTCCCCTGTGCAATCTCTTCGTCACGATGCTGAACAAGATGGGCATGGAAACGGAATCCTTCGCGCAGAGCAATAGCTTCTTGAGCTGGTAGGCTTGGGGGAGTCGCTTCATACGTATTTCCTGCGGGTCAGAGGTTACCGATGACAGGTCTCGAACGTCAAAGCCCGGCTGTGTCACCAGTTTTTCTCCCATCGTTCCTTGCCCTGGCGATCCTGGGTGGTGCCCTTCGCGCCCAGAACCTGCCTGATGATATCGACATTTCGCAAGCGCCCGATGGGGTCGTTGCGCTTCCGGCAAGGGTCCATTCCGTCTTTCGGTCTATTTTTGACCGCTACACCAAGGTCGTCGCTCCCAACGGTGACGCGATTCACTTCCTGCTCCAGAGCCAGGTCACCAACGAGATGGGGGTGCGCGCCCGGGAGATCCTGCGTTTCTACATCACCGATGCGCCGGGAACCGAGTTCGGCGCCGACAAGACCGCGGTGGCCAACTCGATGGCGAACCTCGATGCGACACTGGTCTATTTCAACTCGGAGTCGGCGGCCGAGAGAGCCATCGAGGGGCGTCTTGGCAAGGTTGACCTTTTTTTCCAGGATCTCTACGCCTCGGAGTCGGTGGTGGAGGGAAGCCGGGATTACGTCAACAACACGCTGCGCGATGCGACGTTAGAGGAGGTCTTCCACCTGGTGCATGGCGCCGGGATCCAGCCGACGCTGCCGGCGTATCACAGGCAGATCACAGCCGCCACCAACGCGGCCATCTCGGCGGGAATCTACGATCCTCCGCCAACCCGCGAGCTGCCGAGGGCGGACAGGCCCTTCGAGTACATCATCAGCATCATCGATGTCTACTACGGCATGTGGGCCCACGAGCGCGGCGGCGATTCCTTCGGTGGAGAATACCGCTACAACACGCGCGCGGCGATCGAGGCGGGAGACCCGTCCGGGGTGGCGGCGATGCTCGCCTTCCTGCCGCCCTACCTCGAGGCGTCCCTGGCCGTCACCGGGTCCTGGAACAGCGAGTTCACCCTCACTCGCAATCCGGCCGTTCCATATACCCACAAGTCACAGTACCTCACCAATGTCAGGCTGGGTGGAACCCGTAATGCCAGCCTCACCGGCAATTCCCTCGACAACACGCTCGCCGGTAACTCAGGCGACAACCGTATCGATGGGGGCGGGGGTATTGACTCAGTTCTTTTCAGCGGGCGGTCTTCCGAATACGCCCTGACGAGCAGGGCCGGCGTTGTCGAGGTAAGAGATACGGTCCGGGGCAGGGATGGAACGGATCGACTGAGCGCGGTGGAGAGGCTCGTCTTTACTGACAGGGTTGTTGATCCCACGGCCGGCGGGAGCTTTCTTCGCGGCGATGGAAATGGTGATGGGACCATCGACCTGGCCGATGCGGTCTACACCCTGAACTACCTCTTCCTGGGTGGCGCCGCGCCGGCCTGTCTTGACGCCGCCGATGTCGATGATAGCGGAGAGGTCCAGCTGACCGATGCGATCTACACCCTGGGCTTTCTTTTTTCCGGAGGCGCACCACCGCCCGTGCCCTGGCCCGATTGCGGCGAAGATCCGACCGCCGAGGGTCTTGATTGCGCGTCCCGGGGGGCCTGTCCCTGAGGAGAGGGGACTCCTGCCGATGCGAAGAAGCAGAGGTGGTAATTGCCCGTGACGGGGCGTTACACTATTTGCACACAGGCTTCGTAGCCGAGGAAGGCGGGGCGATCCGGCAAGTCTTGAATCAATGATCGGCGGCGTATCCCTGTACGCCTCGGACTCTCAATCGCCAGGCTCTTAACAGCTGAACTGTCAATCGACAGATAGAAAGCGAGATAAGATGAAGAAGCTAATCGCCATCGTAGCGTTGGTTGTGATCATGTCGGCTCCGGCGTTCGCCGACAATCTGGCTACCGACAGCCAGTACCTGATCTTTCACGCCTACGATTCGGAGGATCGCATCTACGACCTGGCGGATCTCAGCTTCAACACGTCCAATGGACTGAACGAGCCGCACATCTCGAGGACTCACTGCGGCGGGGGCTACTACGATCGTACCACCGGCTATGTCATCACAGGGAGCAATGGGCCCGATGGCAACGCGGCGTACAAGACCGTACTGCTGGAGGCGCTCGCTGGAGCGGCCAACCCGTCATCCGACATCGATGACTGGGGACTCGCCTTCGGGCGCTATTGCGGCGCGCCGGATGGTACCGTCTGGAACCGGCATCTCAGCGGCCAGCTGGAGACGGTGCGTTTCGATTTTGATACTAACTCCGTCCACAATCCGCCGGATTGGGGCCATATCGGAGGAGCGAGAAACGGCGGCAACCGCGAGAGGTATCTCTACGATGGTTCGGTCTACGAGATCAACCACGCTGGCGGCATCTGGAAGATAACCTGGAACGGGATCTACGGAGACATGTCTGTCGGTCCCTGGGACACGCCTGTTCAGCCCGGCTACATCACCTCGCGCTGGACCGGTTACAACGGGGCGCTTGACGGCCATGGGATCCTCTACGGCGGACCGGGCGATGGCAACACCGTCTACGCGCTCGACCTCGATGTCATTGGGCGGGACAGGCTCGTGGCCACCGTGTCCGGTGTCCGTATCGGGGGGGGCCAGTACCAGAGGTCGATCCAGAATGACGCGGGCGATATCCAGGTCAACACCGAGGGCACGACGCTTTATATCTCCGGGCGGCTTATCGGGACGAATAATTCCCCGCTGCAGTCTTACGGCTTCTTCGGCATCTACGACATGGTCAACGATGTCTACACCCCGGTCGTCGATGGTGTCCATCCTCCCGACCTTGGAGGGGGGATCCAGGACAGCTGGCGGTTGACCTACATCGACCTGAGAGATGGCGGGGGCGCTCCGGCGGCTGAGCTCTGCGATAACGGCATCGATGACGATGAAGATGGGGACATCGATTGCGCTGACGATGATTGCGCTGAGACGGAGCTCTGTCGGCTGCCCGGGTTCATCAGGGGAGACCCGGATGGAAACGGCTCGGTCCAGCTCACCGACGGAATCTTCATCCTGAATTTTCTCTTCCTTGGCGGGGCTTCTCCAGCCTGTCTTGATGCCGCCGATGCCGACGACAACGGAGCGGTACAGATGACCGATGGGATCTACATTCTGAACTTCCTCTTTATAGGAGGGGCCGCGTTGCCTGCCCCCTATCCCGACTGCGGGACGGATGAGAGGGACGGCACGCCCGGGTGCGAATCGTCGGCCGGGAATTGCGAATCAAGCGAGGCGTGATGAAGAAGTTACTGGCGATCATGGCGGCGATTCTGCTGGCGACAGGTGTCGGTCCAGCCCGGGCGGAGACCTTCACCGGGGCGCTCAGCACCGACTGGCACACTGGGGGAAACTGGTTCAGTGGAAGGGTTCCCAATCTCACCGGTGTCAACGGCGCCAACATCACCAACGGCCGGACGGCGGATGTTACCCGGGATACCGCCTTCCATGGCGATTTCGACATGTCCAACGCCACGGTGAACATCCTTAACGGAGCCCACCTGTCCTTCCACTCCAACTCCTGGTGGGGTCGTCCCGGGACCTACAGCAGGATCAACATCATCGACTCCACCCTGGACCAGGCCTTCGGAGCGAACGCGCATTTCGGCATGGGAAACAACGGGACAGCCGAGATGACCCTGGACAATGGCGTCTTCATCAACAACGACACCATCAAGAACGGCAATGACAACTCGCGCATGATCATCAACATGCTCAACGACAGTCTGATCGACGGCGCCATGCTCTACCTGCGGCATGAAAACCCCAGCCGCTCCGGCATCATCCGCGGCACGGGGACCATCACCCTGTCGCAGAAGGCTCGGCCCGGCAATCCCGGCGACACGAGAGCGGGTCATATGCGCAACAACGGCAGGGTGGAGGCTATCGGTGGGCTTCTGGCCATCACCAGTTTCGGTCCCGGAGGTCTCCTCGATGACGACGACTGGCCGGTGAGGATGAACGATGGAAATTACGCCGGCTGGTACGCGTCCGACGGAGGCGAGCTGAGCCTCGCCGCCCTGGCCTGGAATGGCGCGCGGGTCAATTGGGGTGAACCCTCGACCGATTCGACGGTCAACGTCATCAACAGTCTTGGTTTCTTCAACGCGGCCAATCCAGCCGGCCGTCTCGGCGGCTCCCTGCTGGCCGTCGACAACGGCTCGGTGCAGCCGGGGTTGACCAACGCGGTGGCTGTCTGGGACCTGTCGGGCGCGACGTTCAGCTCGGCTGATCTCGAGATTGCCTTCGACTGGCCGTCGGCCGGCCGCCTCGGCGTCGCCGAGGCCGATCTCAAGCTCTTCCAGTTTATCGATGGAGGCTGGCGAGATCTCGGAGCGGCCATCAACCGGGGACGACGCATCATCACAGCCAGGGGGCTGACCTCCCTCTCGCAGCTTGCCGTGGCCGAGGGAGCAGGTCCCGCTCCTGTCCCGGTTCCGGATTTTATCCGGGGAGACTCGGATGAAAACGGCACAGTCCAACTGACCGATGGGATCTACATCCTGAACTTCCTCTTTCTCGGCGGCGATTCGCCGGGTTGCCTCGATGCCGCGGATGTCGACAACAACGGCTCGATCCAGATGACCGACGGGATCTACCTGCTGAACTTTCTCTTCCTCGGCGGCTCGCCGCCGCCTGAGCCGTTCAATGGCTGCGGATCGGATCCCTTCGAACCCGCCGACAAGCTCGCCTGCGAGAGTTTCGACTCCTGTCCCTGAGAGGCTTTTTAAGATCGAAGCGTTTGCAGGCGGGGCCGTATCCGAATACCCTTCGTTCGGAGGTGTTCACCATCATGCGAAAGACAACGCTGGCAATCGGGCTGTTCGCTTTCTTCGCGGCCGGGCTGCCGCTTGGAGCCGAGGAGCAGGACGCGGCGGCCGGTCATCCCAGGCCGTCCTACGAGCATTACTCCGGCGAGGAGATGGAGGAGCTCGCCGCGGCGGTGAGAAAGAGCCGGCCGCAGATGCATCGAGGGGGCTGGGAGTGGGACCGTCTCCTGTCGCGGTTCATCGACGGAGGACGCAGGCAAGAGAACGAGCTCAAAATCATACAGGCGTACTTTCTCAGCATTCTCGATCGCTATCGGGAATCCAGGGAGACTGACGAAGGGGCCACCTTGACCCTCTTCGAAAATCACCGGTCCTGGGGCAGCGGCGGCCGCATGCGCATCTTCGCCGAGCTTGTTCGCCTGGGCCTGCTCACCGCAGGTGAACAGGCCGAGTTCAGGGAGCTTGTCAGCCACAGCCTCGCGGTGAACTTTCCGGACTACTCCAGCATTGAGCTCGGTGTCAACAACCGGCCCTATGGCATCAACTCAGGCCCGGCGATCGCGGTGCAGATGTTTCCGAAGATGCCGGGCGCCATCAGGCACAGGCCCTGGCTCGACGCCCTCTGGAGCGAGCTGGTCGAATACGGCGATACGACCGAAACGAACTACTACCCCTACGGGCCGCTCTACCTGCACGGCCTGCTCGACGTGGCCGAGGGGATGGGCAAGTTCGAGACCGAGAGAGACTTTCTCTACGCCCATTCCCGGCGTTACCTCGACTATGTGCACGGCGGCGGGGTGCGCGGCAATCCCAACTCCGGTGCGCGCATTATCCATGACCGCTCTCGACTCTACGCCGATCCCTGGAACGCGGAATATTATGGCGGTGCGGAGCACGTCAACGATGCGCATATGTGGTACCGCCTTGCGAAACATTTCAAGGACCCTGAATTTCTCTGGGCATCGGAGCAGGTCCTGCTCGGAGGACGGCCACCGCGGGGCACCATGGTCCCGGCGGAATACATGGATGCCTACAGGCGACGCTACGGCTGGTTCTTCAAGCGGGGAATCAAGCCCAGGGTGCCAGCCGGAAAATCAAAGATCGGCTACTTCAGCCCCCTGAAGCACAAGGTTCCTGACCGGCTCTACCTCGGCCCCGGACGCGGGAGCGGCAAGCCGTTCGTTTCGTACTTCCTCTATGACCGCAACAACAACTACATGCACTGCTGCGATGATGCTGGCGGAAGACTGTATGAGTATTGTGTCGACGGCGCCAAGTTCCTGCACACCTCGGGTAAATACTCAAGCGGCCGGGCCGGAGTGGCGGAGACGGCCTATGACCTGCTCTCGGTCCTGTCTCCCGACATGGACTTTCCCGTTGATGAGAAGGGCAGGATGTCGACGCCCTCCGATGGGACCTGGAAGCTCGCCTCCATGGCCGTCAAGCTCGCCCTGAATTGCCGCACCGGTCCCGATTCGAAAAACTGGTTCTATGATACTGAGATTGGTCTCTTTCGCCGAAGGGCCCATCCCAAGCTGGGTTACGCCCACGGCAACATGGATGGCTACTGGTATCTGAACAACGATTACCATCTGGAATCGGTGCACCTGGGGACCTACAAGACCTCGGCTTCTTTTCAGAACCTGCGGCTGGGCGGCCCGAAGGGAGAGAAGATCCTCGCGGCCTTCGACACGGTTCCAGGAAACCTGGAGGTCGTTCTCAAGCAGGGGGAGGAGTCCCGGGTGCTCGAGGGCGAAGAGAGAGAGCGGAGCCTGTCGATCGTAAAGGACGGCAGGAGGGGGGGGAGCTGTCTTCGTCTGAATGTTTCCGAAGGTGCCGCGCTTTCGCTATCGCTGAAGGGACTGGACGAAAAATTCGATGCGCAGAACGAATACACGCGGGTCTCGTATGATTTCAAGGGCCAGCAGGCCGGCTTCCGGCTCAATGGTCGTACCCTGCCCATCTACTATCACTCTCTCTACAACCGCGGAGCGATCCTGGTTCGTGATTCGCTCAGAGCTGAGAACAAGGGAGATGACTCCTTCGGCCAGTTTACCTACCGCAACTTCTACGGCGCCCGCAGCCGGTGGACCCGGCAGACGGTGTTGACGGCCGAAGGCATCCTGGTCGTGCGCGATGAGTACGAGCCGTGCCGGGATGTGGATGGCTACCAGGCCTCCCCCTGCTGGCTGTTGATGGCCGAGGGGGAGGTCAGCCCTGCTGGGCGGAACTGGTTCGATGCCCCGGCACGGGAGCACGCCTGGTGGCAGGATCAGAAAAAACGGGTCCTGCTGTACCTGCATCCGGGCAAGGGCCTGTCGATCGGCCAGGTGGCCCATCGCGCCTCACAGGACATCGGCGGCGCGACCCACAACGCCTTCGCCAGGGCCGTCGTACGGGCCGGGAAATCGCAGGTCTGGCTGAGCGTCCTCGTCCCCTTCAACGAGGGGAGTGACGCCGCCGAGGCGGCCCGAAAGATCAGGACCAGCGTCGATGAGAAGGGTTCAGCCACCGTGGCTGTCGGCAGGCTGAAGGTGACGATCGGTGAGGATGGAGCCTGGAGCGTAAAGCGTCAGCCGGCCTCCCCTTTCCAAAAATAATCCGACTCGGAAATAGTCATATGGGTTTATCGGGGTAATAATCGTTGCGGGCTTGTGCCAGGAAAAACTGGAGCAGGATTATGTATTTACCACGAGTGCGTGGATTTGCGGTGGCGTTCGTATGTTCTCTGATGTTGTGGGCTTCCCTCGGCGCGCGTCTGGAGGCCGATTCCTTCGTACGTGGAGATCCGAACGGTGACGGGAGCATCAACATGACCGATGTGATCTCAACCTTGAACTTTCTCTTTCTCGGAGGATCCACTCCCGGCTGTCTCGATGCGGCTGACGCGGACAATAACGGAGTGGTGCAGCTGACTGATGGGATCTATACGCTGAACTTTCTTTTCTCCGGCGGGGCCCAGCCGCCGGCTCCGTGGCCGGAGTGCGGTGAAGACCAACTGGCTGATGAGCTGGGGTGCGTGGAGTATTCTCCATGCGCCGGTTCGCAGGCGGTGGTTCTTGGAGATGCGAACTGCGATGGAGTTGTCGACCAGGATGATGGAGAGACCATCAGGGACCATGTCACGATGGGGATCGAGCTCTGCTGCAGGGCAGCGGCTGACGCTAACGAGGATGGAATCGTTAACGTCAACGACGCGGTTCTGATCCTCAGTCTTCTCATCGATGCGGAGCCGACATCTGTTGATTGTCAACTGACTGATTAGACGAGGCAGGTGCCTGGAGGGTTGCGCATACCGGAGGTTCTATTTTAGCTTGATGGTTTCCGGGCGCTGGATAGGATTCAGCCGGTACAACCCTCTCTGCATTTCCCCTACCCAGCAGGTATTACAGTCATGAAAAAGAACATTCTTTTCCTATTACCTCTCGTCTTCACGGTCTCCTTTGGTTTCGCGGAGGACAAGGAGCCGCCGCTCTTCAAGTGGCGCAAGGTGGAAATCGCGAAGATCGATATCGGCTACGGCGTGCAGCTGACGGATGTCGATGGCGACAAGAAGATCGACATCGTTCTGTGCGATAAGAAGACCATCCAGTGGTACCAGAACCCCGGCTGGGAGAAGCACGTCATCGCCCGTGACCTGACGAAGCGCGACAACGTCTGCGTCACCGCCAGGGACATCGATGGGGATGGCAAGTGTGAGATCGCCGTTGGCGGGCAGTGGAACTTCAGCGAGACGCGTAAGGACGGGGCGGTGTTCTATCTCATCCCGCCGAAGGATCGCACCCAGATGTGGACACCGGTCAAGCTCTACAACGAACCCAGCACCCACCGCATGCACTGGATCAGGCACCACGGCGGCAAGTACGCGCTGACCGTCAAGCCGCTGCGCGGCCGCGGCACCAGGAACGGGGTCGGCCCCGGTCTGAAGCTCCTGGCCTACCTGCCGCCGGCCGATCCCCGCGCCGAATGGAAGACCGAGCTCATTGGAGACTTTCTCCACCTGTCGCACAACTTTCACCCGGTGAACTGGGACAGCGATCCCGAGGAAGAGCTTATCGAGGCGGCCAAGGAGGGCGTCTGGCACTTCGATTACAGCGGTGGTAAGTGGAATTCAAAGCAGTTGACGAAGGACTTCGCCGGCGAAGTCCGCGATGGCAAGCTCCCGGGCGGCAAGCGCTTCATCGTCACGGTGGAGCCCATGCACGGGACCAAGTCGGCGGTCTATGTCGAGCCCGAGGGTAAGGGCCTCTGGAAGCAGGCCGCGGTTCTCGATGAGAAGCTCCAGGACGGCCACGCCATCGCCTGCGCTGACTACCTCGGCATCGGCTCCGACCAGATCGTCGTCGGCTGGCGGGCGATGAACGGCGGCGGTGTTCCGGGGATCAAGTTCTTCGCTCCCCTGGACAAGACAGGAACGAAGTGGCGCGAGCAGAAAGTCTCCGCCAAGGAGGTCGCTGTCGAGGACATCAAGGCCGCCGATCTGAACGGCGATGGCCTCGCAGACATCGTGGCAGCCGCCCGGCAGACCAAGAACCTGACCATCTTCTTCAGCGTACGCTGAGGTCGCGCCCGGTTTTGATGCCCTTGCCGGGTTTTACTCGGTGGGCTTTACCACTCGGAAGCCAATGTTCGAGAGCTCCATCTCCTGGTTGCTGAAGAAACGCCCAGCCGCCTGGCGGTTGTTGCCCTGGAACCAGCCTCCGGAGCGGAGGCCGCGTCCGAGCTTGCTCACCAGGGCCTCGTTCCATTCCCAGAACTTGTCGGCCATCTCTTCCACTCCGTAGTGCGATTTCGAATTTTCCGGCCGCTCGACCGCGCGGCCGAGGATGTTCATATTCGAGTAGCCGCGCTTGGGTGCGAAGTAGGCGGCCTTGTACCATTCATTCTCACTCGACAGGGCGAAGCGCGCTTTTTCCCCCCGTTCGCCGACGCTCTCCTTGCCGCTGAAGGCGTAGGCCCCGCTCTCCGTCGTTGCCGCGCCCTGCTTTCCACTCGGCCGTCCATTGTGCAGCCAGTTGCAGAAACGCAGCGCGTCATACCAGCTGACGAAGTTCATTGTTTTCGAGGCCACCTCCGACCTCACCCGGTAGGTGTATTTCCCGGGTGAGCCCAGGCGGACGATACCGCCCTCCGGATGCTCCTGCATGTCAGGATTGAAGAGACCCGCGGGGTCGCTGGCGGCGACCGCGTTCAGGAAGACGGCGTATTGCTCGTTGGTAACCCGTCCCGTCCCGATCTCGTAGGCCGAATCGACGTCGCCGAAGACACCGCGCCCGTAGAAGTTCTTGTCCGGCTTGTTGCCCGGGTCGCCGACCTTGACGAAATTCATGAAGGGTTCCGGCTGCGAGGGTTCCCGGCTCTTGCCGTGGACCGCCTGCTTTTTCGTCGCGCTGCCGTTCGACCGGCCCTTGAAGTCCAGGCCGGTCAGGGGCAGGGCAGTATTCCAGAAGATCCTTTTGTCTTCGGGGGGGAGGCTGAAGAAATGCCACTCGGCGAAGGCGAGGAGCTTCTCCCAGTCATCGGTGGTGAAGGAATGCCCGCCGTGGCGGTAGGTGATGGCGTTTTTCTCAGGCACGCCGAGAAATCTGAAGGCCTCCTGCGCCGCCATCGACGAGACCTGGGTCCCGAGCGGATTGGCGAATAGATCTTCGAAGGCTTCGTTGGAGATGACAGCGCGTGGAGCGACCAGCGCCTTGACGAAGTGCTGGTCGAAGGGCAGGTATTCTTCCCGTTCACCGAACCACTGGATTCTCTCATGGTACCAGTGCGGCTTGTCGTTCATTCCGAGGGTCTCGGCCCCGGGGCCGAGGATCCGATAGCAGCCGGAGCCTCCGGCGCCTGACTGGTTGGGGATGGCCATGGCGAAGCGCTTGTCGAGGGCCGCGGTCAGGAGGGCCATCTTTCCACCGCGCGAGTGCCCGGTTGTGGCGATGTGTTTGAGGTCGATGTCGTTCCGCGTTTCGAGATAGTCGACCAGGCGCATCGCGCCCCAGGCCCAGACCGAGAGCGTCGCCCAGTCGTAGCCCGGGTAGGCCTCCTGGGCCGGTCCGGCGAAGTCCTTCCTGTCGGGGTCGAGGTCGCTGCGGGCGTATTCTATGAAGATGTAGCCTTTTTCGAGGAACATCGGCACGTTGCGGTTGTGCCCGAGGCGGCCTGCTTCGCAGAGGATGACCGGCCGGGGCCCGGGCGTCTTCGGCAGATTCAGCAGGATGCGCATACGCAGCTTTTTCTTTGAGCCGATCACCAGCGTCATAAATTCCATGGTGCCCTTGCCGCTGGGGTGGGGACGGCGCTGGATGTCGGCGGCGGTGACCGAATCCGGCCTGGGCGGGATGCGGCCGTACTGGTAGTACATCAGCATCTTCTTCATCTCCTCGCGCCGTCGTTCCCAGTCAGCTTTCGTTTTTACCCTGCTTCCATCGGCGAAGGTGAAGAGATCGGGGAGCTCCAGCGAGGGCTTCAGCCCCTCAGGCGAGGCGGGCGGTTTCCACGCGTCATCCTCCGCGTGGACTGCGAGTCCCGGACTGAGGAGGAAGATCGTGAAGAGAAGGTTGAGCAGGGTCTTGGGCTTTCGGGTGTCAGGCATGAGGGTTGGCTTTCATTCTGGTCGAATCCCGGTTTCTCACCTAGGGGGAGGGGATCTCGAGCTCTATGATCAATTCGAGATTCTGTCCATCTTTGACCTCCAGGTCAAGCGAGGCAGGGGTGTGTCCAGGCGCCGTGACCTTGAGGAGATAGCTTCCCGGGAGCAGGCTGTTCGAGCTGAAGCGGCCCGCGGTGTTGGGCTGGAGACCTTGTCTGCCTTTTTGCGTCCCAATCGGCTCCAACTGGACCCGGGACCCTGTTATGGCTTGGCCGCTGGCGAGGGAGACGATCTCGCCGCTGATCCTGCCGTATTGCCGGAGGACGAGAGCCACCTCTTCACCGGCGTTGATCCTTCGGGAATGGCGCAGGTAGCCCTTACCCTGGACAGTGACCAGGTACTCTCCATCTCCGAGCTGGCCGATGCTGAATTGCCCCTCGGCGTTGGTGCGGTTGCTGGATTTTTCATCCTGGCCGAGCTCCGGCCGCGTCCGGAAAGACTTGACCAGCGATCCTTCAACCGGTTCGCCGCGGCTGTTGCGTACGGTGCCTGAGATGGTCCTCTCCGGCTCGAGCTGGATGACCTGCTCCAGGGCATGGTTCGCGGTGACCCGCAACAGCCGGGTGTAATGCCGTGTTCCTCCGCTGCCGCCGGCGCGCAGGGAGTAGCTGCTGTCGTCGAGGCCGGCGAAGAAGCTCTTCCCGCTGGAGTCCGCCTTCTGAGTTTTTATTTTTTCCCATGGGTGCTTCCGGTTGTCGACAGCTCTCCAGATGGACAGGTCCGCGCCGGCGCGGGGAGAACCATCGGGCCCCAGGACCGAGATGTTGATCCGGCCGCCTTTCGAGAGCCTGATGTTGAAGCTCTCTAGCGCGTCTGCGGAGCGCAGCTCGAAGGGCTTACCCTGGAATTCAACGTAGTCGAGATGGGAGGCCAGGAGTTCGACCGAGGGGACGGGGTTGATGTCGCGAAACTCAAAGACGCCTTTCCCATCGGTCTCGGTCGAGCTGAGCTCCCGCTTTCCCGGGTCTTTTTTCTTTTTTGCGCTCTTCCCGGCCTTCCGGAGGCTCACCAGGACTCCCGCGATGGGCTTGCCTTCGCCATCGGTTACGACTCCCTTCACCGAGGCTTTCGGGACGGGAATAATTTCAGGCTCGGGCGCGGGAGGCGGCCTGTTCTCAGGCGGCTCGGCTTTTTCTTCTGTCGCCTGCTCTGGCGGTGGGGCAAGGGGAGCGGGGCTCGCTTCCGGGATCGGATCTTCCCCGGATTCTTCCGTCAGCTCCTCTTCTTCCGGTGGTTTTTCAATCGGCGTCTTTTCTACCTCTTCCGCCACAGGAGTTGCCTTGGCGGTCAGCTGTGTCTCCTGACTATCCGTGCGGGACTCTATGTCTTTTTTCCCGGAGGATAGCGCCCAGACCAGCAATGCGAGGAGGGCGATCGAGATGATGGTAGAGCTCGTGGTTTTCTGCATGCTGAGCGGGATGCCAGTCAACCTTGTGCCAGGTGGGTTTCGCGGTAACAGTCCTTCGTTGCCCCGCTATCTTCCAATAGCGAGTCGGGCAAGACCCTGAGCCACATTTAACCCCGTGAGGCAGCAATACTCCAGCGCTAGCGGCCGGGTGGCTTGCGGGGTAGGGAACGGGCATCTACAATGACTCAAACGGTGGAGTCACCAACCAGGGAGAGAAACTTGAATATGTCGAAGTCTACCCGCCTCTTTGTTTTTTTCGCCGGGCTCTGCGCTGCCGTACCGGCCCTTGGCCAGGTCCACTATCACAAGGATGGCCGGCCCTGGTCGGTTACGACCAAGAGGGGTCCGGATGCCATAGCCGGCGGCTGGTACTACAACCTCGGCATCACTGGCATGAGGGGGGTCCTGGTTGAGAAGGAACCGACGCAGCTGCTGGTCAAGTACATCTTTCACGGCACCCCGGCCCACGGCAGGATCAGGCCTGGCGAGCTGCTCATTGGAGCCAACGGCAGGAAGTTCACCACCCCCCATCTCAACGGCTACAGCGTCGAGGTCTTCGGCGGCAAGGGGCCGCTGAGAGATCTCGGCATCGCCATCGAGGAGAGCCAGGGCCGCAAGCTTCGCGGTAAGCTGAGCCTGACCGTACTGAGTTACGGCAAGACGAGGACGGAAATCCTGGAGCTCGGCACCGCCAACGGAACCTACGGGAAGAAATTTCCGTCCGATTGTCCGAAGTCCGGCCGACTTCGAAAGAAGCTCTGTGAATTTATCGCCGGCGAACAGCGCGCGGATGGGTCCTGGGGCCAGCCTCATATCAACACCTTCTGTGCCCTGGCGCTCCTGGCAAGCGGCGAGAGCCGGTACCTGCCACTGGTGAAGAAGAACGCCGAGTTTCACGCGCGCACCACCCGGTCGCGGGACAGGTCATCGCTGATCAACTGGCGTTACATGGCGGCTGGTATCGTCATGGGAGAATACTATCTTCGCACAAGGGAGAAGTGGGTTCTGCCTGAGCTGACAGAGGTCTATGAATTCCTCCTTTCCTCTCAGTACACCGATCTGTCCCAGGTCACCGAATCGGCGAAGAAACGAAAGCTCCCTCGCCGGGATGGGCAGGCCCATGGTGGCTGGGGGCACAACCCGGGCTTTGAAGGCTATGGCCCGATCGCCATGGTCACCGCCCAGGGAGCGCTGACCTTTGCCGTGCTCAAGCATTGCGGTGTCGACATCGATCACGCTCGGCATGAAAAGGCCTACGATTTTCTCGCCAGGGGAACCGGACGTAACGGCTACCTGTGGTACGCCGACTCGCCCAGCCGCCACGACCGCTGGGCGGACATGGGGCGCACCGGTACCGCCGCCGTCGCTAATTTCGTGAGTCCCTACAAAGACAAGAAGTACAGGGTGGGCGCCCTGGCCCATGCGCGGGCGATTGGCGATCACCCCGAGACGCTGCCTGACACCCACGGCTCGCCCATGATGGGCATGGGGTTTACCGCCCTGGGAGCGCATGTCGACCAGGCCAGCTTTCGCAGGATGATGGACAGCAACCGCTGGTGGTTTACCCTCGCCCAATGCCCCGATGGGACCTTCTACTACCAGCCCAACCGCGACAACAACCCCTACGATTTTACCGATGGGGCGAGCCGTTTGTCGGCATCCGCTGTCGTGGCACTGATCTTCCTGATGGATGAGAGGAACCTGCTGGTCACCGGGGGCTCGAAGAAGAAATAGTTCCGGTCCCTGCCCGGCCCAGGAGGTTACGTCGGTGTCAGTGGACGCTTTCCCTTGTGCTGATCACCTCTGGAAAGGATGATGTAAGCATGATCCGTTTTGTCTTTTTTTTCAGTATCGTTTTGCTCGGGCGATGCCTCTCAGCCGGGGATCCCGCTCCATTACCCGCGGACACCCCGTGGAAGGTCGACGTGTTGAAGCAGACGCCCGGGTTCCAATGGGGTACCCGGGAGGGCAAGATTCATTCGCTGACCTACGCCGGTGAGAACTACAAGGGCAAGCCAACCAGCGTCTTCGCCTATTACGCTTCACCGAAAACACTTGGTGGGAAACCTGCCGGCAAGGTACCCGGCATCGTGCTGGTGCATGGCGGGGGAGGAACCGCTTTCTCGAAGTGGGCGCGGCTGTGGGCCGGGCACGGATACGCGGCGATTGCCATGGACCTCGCGGGCCGGGGCGAGGGCCGCAAGCGGCTACCTGACGGAGGCCCAGACCAGCAACATCCACAGATGTTCTTCACCATTGATGAGCCGGTCGAGAACCAGTGGTCCTACCACGCCGTGGCGAATGTGGTACGAGCGCATTCTCTGTTGCGTAGTTTCAAGGAGGTGGACACCGATCGCATCGCCCTGACGGGTATCAGCTGGGGCGGCTACCTGACCTGCATCCTGGCGGGGGTGGATGATCGCTTCAAGGTGGCCATGCCGGTTTATGGCTGCGGCTTCCTGCGTGATAACAGTGTCTGGACAAAGCCTGAGTTCGGGAAGATGACGAAGGCCCAGGCCGACAAGTGGAATGATCTCTGGGATCCATCGCGATATATCGGCTCGGCGCGGATGCCGGTGATGTTTCTCAACGGGACCAACGATTTCGCCTATCCGATGGACAGCTACGCGAAGACCTGCTCCCTGGTCCGCTCTGAGAAAAACTACAGCATCCAGCTGCGTATGCGGCACGGGCATATTTTCAGCTTTCCGGAGTTCTTTCCGTTCATCGACCAGTATGTCAATGGGGGGCAGCCGATGCCGGTGGTCTCACGGCCGGCGGTGAAGGACTCGATGGTCTCGGCCACTGTAAACACAAAGACCGGGTTGGTCGCCGCTCGCTTGCATTACACCACGGGGCCTCATGAACAGAATCGTGGTCGCAAATGGACAACGGTGGAGCTCACGGTGGAGGGGAATCGAATTCATGGCGCCGCGCCACCGAAGGAGTCCACCGTGTGGTACATTGACGCGCGCGATGAACGCAAGCTGCTCGTCAGCAGCGAGGTGATCCTTCCATGAAAAAACGGTTTCTTACCGTTCTCGGTCTTCTCCTGGCGTTGGCGCCGCTTCGGGCGGCTGAGCGTTTCGACTATCATTCCATCCGCAAACAGCCTGTGCTCGCTGCCGGTGGAATCTACGAGGGTGAGACGCACCTGCGTTTCGGGGGCAAGGCCCGGCCGCAGGACATGCGGGGCTTTGGCCGGGGTTGGCGGGGCGACAGCCACCTGCTGTGGAATGGTGTGGTGGGGCAGGCCAACACCGTCGGGTTCGAGGTGGCGAAGGCGGGCAGGTATGCGCTGGCGATCCAGTGGACCCTCGCTCCCGATTACGGCCTCTTCGAGGTGCGTCTGAACGGCGGGGTGATCATTCCCCAGGTCGATCTGTACTCGCCCAGGGTCGAGCTCGCCAAGCTTCAACAGGTCGGTGAGCTTGATCTCCAGGCCGGGATCCAGCGGCTGACCATCAAGCTCACCGGGGGAAATCCGAAGGCGAAGAAATACGGCGGCAATGGTTATCTCTGGGGGCTGGATTACCTGGAGTTGACCGACCTGGAACCGAAACCCAAAAAGTCCACTGTGGAGAAGACCGAGGTCGTGATGGCTCACGTCGGGCTGGCGGATGCCCTCCCCTTGATGAAACAGTATTGTTTCGATTGCCATGGTGCCGGCAAGAAGGTCAAGGGGAAGGTCAACCTGGCGGCGCTGACCGGCCGTGGTGATTTCCTGGATAAGATCGAGCTGTCCCGAACAGCCGCCAGGGTCCTGGGCAAGGGCCAGATGCCGCCTGAGAAGCAGCAGCAGCCCACAACGGCGCAGCGGGAAAAACTCAGACGCTTCTTCGATGGAGTGGTGGAGGAATACGTCCGGAAGAACACCACCCTGGAGCCGGTTGTGATGAGACGTCTGAACCGCTACGAGTACAACAACGCGGTGCGTGACCTGCTGCAGCTGCGCGGAGACATCTACCCCCTGCCGGAAAAGGTGATTCGATCGAGCCGGTATTTCGATCCGGCCTCCGGCCGCATGCCTGCCAGTGTGAATGCCGGTAATCGTACCCTGGGCAAGTTCCAGGTCGAGCGGCAGATTCTCGATGGCGTCGATCCCTTCGCCATCGACCTGCAGGCCGAGCATGGGTTCAACAACCAGGGAGAGCAGCTGAGCCTGCCCCCGATCCTGCTCGAGAGCCTCCTGAAGCTTGGCCGCAGCATTGTGAACAGTCCCCAATTCGATGGCTACACCGGCCTTCGAAACACTCTCTTCAAGGAGGGCGGCGAGTCCGTGGAAAAGAGGCTTCGTCTCTTCCTCGAGCGGGCCTTTCGAGCGCCGGTGGGAGAGGCAGCCCTGGATCGCTACATCTCCTTTCACCAGGCCGAGCAGAAACGCACCGGCTCCTTTACCCAGGCCATGAAGAACGTGGTGGGAGCGGTGCTCGCCTCACCCAAGTTCGTTTACGTGGTGGAGGGCAAGCGTGGTGCGGGCGAGAAATCTCCCGTGAGCGATTACGAGTTGGCCCAGCGCCTGGCGCTCTTTATCTGGAGCAGCATTCCTGATGAGCTGCTGATGGAAGCGGCACGCAAGGGTGAGCTGCAAAAGCCGGAAGTCCTCGAAAAGCACGTCAGGCGTATGCTGAATGATTCACGCAGTCGTGCCCTGGCGGAAAACTTCGCTCGCCAGTGGCTGCGGCTCGACCAGCTCATTACCGCCGTGCCTGATTTCGACCGCTTCCAGGTCTACTACTCGCGCATCGGCTGCGAGCAGTGGAAGTTCGGACTGCAGACGATGGTGGAACCGCTGCTGCTCTTTGAGAGCATCCAGGTCGAGGACCGCTCGATCATGCTGCTGGTGGACAGCAACTACTCCTACCGCTCGAATGAATTACAGGCATGGTACAGCCGTCCCGACAAGCCCTTCGGCAACCGGGGCAACAGCAACAGGTTCAACACCAACTCGCAGGCTTTTCACAGGCGGAAGCTCGTGAGCCGGCGTGAGGGCGGGGTGATCACCAGCGCAGCGGTTCTGACCATGACCGCGACGCCGCTTCGTACCAGCCCCATCAAGCGCGGCGCCTGGGTAGCTACGGTGATTTTCAATGACCCGCCGCCACCCCCACCGGATGTGGTGCCGGAAATCGAGGCGGACGATGCGGAGATCGAGGCAAAGGGCCTTACGATTCGCCAGCGTCTGAAGCAGCACGCCACCGACGAGAGCTGCGCCAGTTGCCACGCCAAGATCGACCCCCTGGGGTTTGTCCTGGAGAGCTATGATCCGATCGGGCGCTGGCGCGAGAAATACCGCGGCGGGTTGCCTGTCGATGCCAGCGGCAAGTTGTTTGGCGACAGGGAGTTCAAGGACATCATCGAATTCAAGGATGCCCTGCTGGAGCGGCCGGAGAAGTTCATGCGAGCTTTCAGCGAGCACCTGCTATCCTATGCCCTGGGACGCGGGCTGAAGGTCACCGACAAGCCGGCGATCGATCGCATATCGAGCCGGGTGCTCACCGACCATGGAAGGTTCTCTACCGTTGTCGTGGAGATCGCCAGGAGCGTGCCTTTCCGACACAAGACAGGCCAGGAAGAACGCAAATGAACATCCTGAGACAGACTCCGATTCCAAGGCGAACCTTTCTGCGTGGTTGCGGCGCGGCGCTGGCTCTGCCCTTCCTGGATGTGATGCAGGTGCGCGGCGCGGCTCCCGCGGCTCCCAGGCGTGCGGCGTTCTTCTATATTCCCAATGGTGTCGCGCAGCAGGCCTGGCATCCGAAGGAGACAGGGAACAATTTTTCCCTGAGCCCGACGCTCGAACCGCTCCAGAAGGTTCGACAGAAGATCTCGCTCTTTACCAATCTTGACCGGATCAAGGTGGCTGGGACCGATGGCCATGCCCAGGCCGGGACCTGCTGGCTCAGTAGCGCCGCTCCGGACGAGCTCTCACCGGCCGGCTATCCTCTCAAGCGCACCATCGACCAGGTCATGGCTGATGCGGCGGGGAAATCCACGGCCTTCCGGTCGCTGGAGCTGTCCTGCAACAGCTTCACCGATAACCGGGAGTCGGTGTATTTCGACAACATCTCCTGGTACGGCCATGGGCATGTGGCGCGTTCGATCAAGGATCCGCGCCGGGTTTTCAACCGGCTCTTCGCGGTCAAGGAACACAAGGCCAACGCCAGCGTGCTGGACCTGGTGCTCGCGGACGCGAAGGACCTGCAGGGCAAGCTGGGACGCCTCGACCATCACAAGCTCGATGAATATATGGAATCAGTGCGAACCGTTGAGCAGCAGATCGAGCGCATCACGAAGCGTCAGGTGGACATCAGGGACCTCGACCTCGAGGAACCCGGGAAGCTCTGGACCACCATGCGCCGCGATGAGTACATCCAGGTGATGGGCGACCTGATGATCCTCGCCCTGCAGACCGACCTCACGCGCGTGGCCACCATGATGGTGTCGCCTGAGCGCTGGGACTCGCCCCTGCTCTTTGAGGGCGTTTTCACCAAGCCTATTCGCCACCACGGCTGGACGCACAACCAGAAAAATCAGAACGTGCTGCGTGACCTGGAAAAGCTCGACCACTTCCACATGGAGCAATATGCGCGACTGGTCGGCAAGATGGACGCCATCCGCGAAGGTGAAGGCACGTTGCTCGACAGCATGATGTTCACCCTCGGCTCCGGGCTGTCGAGCGGCATGCTGCACACCTGCAGCAACCTGCCTACGCTCATCGCCGGCAGCGGCGGCGGTCTTCTCAAGACCAACCGCCACGACCAGCATGCAAAGGGTACGCCGATCGCTAATCTCTGGCTATCCATGGCGCGGGTCATGGGCGTCAAGGCCGACAAGATCGGCGACAGCACCGGGCCGTTGAAGGGCTTCCTGGCCTGAAAAGTCTCTTTCGAAGAGAAGCCCACTCCTACTTTGACAGAAAGATGGAGCTCTCGGTTACCAGCTTGATGAGATCCCTCAGCCCGCCATTTCGAGACTCGAGCTTTTTCACGATGCGGTTGACCTCCCCACGGTCAACGGGCTCGAGGACGCGGCCGCTGGCGTAGGTCAGGAGCTTCTCAGTGAGGCAGCGGGTTACGTCGTGCTCGCGGGTAAGGAGCATTTTCTTGAAGGCGACAATGTCGTCGAGTTCCTGCCCGGTGACCAGGGTGCTGGAGGGGTCGATCTTGATCCTTGGCTGATGGGTCCTGGTGGGATAGATGTCGCGCCAGCGGCCAACGGGATCGAAGCTTTCCATGGCGAAACCCATGGGGTCGATCTTGTTGTGGCAGCCGCTGCAGGCCTCTGATTCGCGGTGCAGTTCGAGCTGCTGGCGGATTGTCTTCGCTCCGCGCAGGTCGGGGGCCAGCGGCTCGACATCCGGCGGCGGAGGCGAGGGCGGAGTGCCGAGGATATTCTCGAGGACGTAGACCCCGCGCACGACCGGCGATGTGTCGACTCCGTTGGCGGTAGCCGTCATGACGCTGGGCTGGGTAAAGATTCCGCCACGGCGGGGATCATTCAGAGCGACCTTACGATAGCGTTCTCCATGGACATCCTTGCGGTTGTAGATCCAATTGGAGAGGGTCTCGTTCATGTAGGTATAGTCGGAGTCGATGAAGAACCTGACCTTTTCGTTCCTCTCCACCATGTCGGCGAAATAGGCCGTGGTCTGGGCGACCATCATCGGCTCCATCTTGCGGTCGTGGTAGAAGCGGAAGGGGCCGCTCTTTTCAGGCGGCATCTTTCCCAGCTTGTCGAGACGCAGCCAGGCCACTGTAAAATTGCGGGTGAAGGCCTCGGACTTGGGATCTTTCAGGAGACGTTCGACCTCCTGTTGCCGCACAACCGGATTGGTCAGCTTGCCTGCTCGGGCGAGCTCCAGCAGTCTCTCATCAGGCATGGAGGACCAGAGAAAATAGCTGAGGCGGGAGGCAAGCTCGTAGCTGTCGAGCCCGGGGCCCTTCTCCTGGATGTAGAGGAAACGCGGCGAACAGAGGATAGCGGTGTAGCCGGCCTGCAGGGACGTGATCGTCCGGGCCTCCCTGGTATTGGCCGCGCTCAACTGTTTCGGGTCCTTCGTCTCGATAGAGAGTGGTGAGCCGGAGAAGCCCGGCCCGCTCCAGGATGCCCGCAGGCTGTTGGGTTGCCCGAAGGCGAAATATTCCACCCGGAGGGCATGGGGACCGGCGGTGAGCTGTATCGATCCTTTCCTCGTCGAGTTGCCGTGCAGCCCGTCGTGCTCGATTACGTTCTTGCCGTCAATGATTAGCCTGGAGCCGTCATCCGAGGCCATCTCGAACCGGTATTTTCCGTTTTGAGGAGCATCGAGCCTTCCCTCGAACACCATGCCATAGTGCTCCCTCATTTTTGCGGGCCGGATGTCGAGCAGTCCATCCGACAGGACTCCCTCGGCGAAGGGTTCGAGCGTGGAGAACTGGGGCAGCTTACTCCATTTCCCCTTGTAGGCCTTGAAGCTCATCTCCTTGATCACCGCGGGGGACGATTTCTTCGCATTGACCATGAGGCTTCTAACGAGTGCCGCGTAGGGCGCGACCTCGGCCGCGCTGACTGGTTGTCGAAAGGCTCGCCTGGCGAAGTTGAGCAGCAGCTTATCCACATCCGTTTCTTCTACCGGTCCCGTTCCGTAGAGGACCGTGTGGCTCTTCGGTGGCCAGGTATCAATCAGCGGCTCCACCGTCAGGCTGTAGATGCGTATGTGAGGTCCCTTGTATCCATTCTCGAGCAGGGCCTTGGCCATCTCGATGGGCCAGGCGTCGAATATCTTCTTGTCCACCTTCTTACGGTCTGGCTGCGGGCGGTAGGCCTGGGGAAGGTACTTTTCGACCAGGCGCTCGGCCCGGAAACCGCGGTCGTAGAAGCCGTTTTCCCAGCCAAGCCAGGGTGTCCAGGTGTCATCGATCCAGGTCTCGAAGCTGAAGGCGCGTTTTTTCCCATCCCCGGGTAGCGTCCACAGGGCCAGGTTGGTCGAGGTGGGACCTGAGATCCCGCCATTGGCGGTATCGGCCATGTTCAGGCTCAGGAGGAAGGGCTTGTCCTGGTCGGTCTTGATCAGCTCGCCCCAGGGGTGTCGCTGGTTGTGGCCCGAGGCCTCGACCGTGATGCGGTAGCGTGCCGAGGTGCGGACGCCACCTCGGAGCTCGGTGGGCGAGACTCTGCCGAAGCGCTGATACCGCATGGAGATCATGTCGAACCCGGGGTTCAGCTCGCGAGAAACGGTTTCAAGGGTCAGCTGTCCGTACTGCTTTCCCTTGACGAGATGCCCGGAGAGCCTGCGTGTCTCGACTGCGGGTCTTTTTTCTGTATGTGTAGCGGCAGGCAGGACCTCTTCGGCAGCGGCCAGCATCAGCTTCAGGAGGAAGTCAGACATGACCAGCCGGTTGCCGATGTTGGCGAAGCCGTGCTCCTTCTCGTCTTCGGGGAAGGCCCGTACGGGGTCGTTGCCCTTGCGCTCAACCCGGCCGTTGCCGTTGTTGTCGACGAGTCTCGTCACTCCGTCCTGCCGGAAGGCGGCCCCATCAAGGTAGAGCAAATCACGCAGGGTGTTGCGCAGCTCGATGCGGTTCAGGCGGCGAATGACTGTCCGGGCTCCGGTGCTCCTGCGCCTGGCGTAGGCCGCCTCCAGGGTGCCGGTCAGCCCGCCCACGAATTTCTTTCGTTCTTCAGAGCTCGGCTGGATCTTTTTTTTCGGCGGCATCTCTCCCAGGTTGACCTGGTCCAGCATGTCCTGCCAGGCCTCGAGAATTTTTTGATCGGAGAGATCCGTTCCAAGGGTATCGAAGCGCCGGTCGTTCTTCTGTTTTTCAGGGCCGTGGCAGGCGAAACAATGCTTTTGCAGGAATGGTTTCAGGTCCTGGAGCGAGTTTTCGGCTTCTACGGTTGGGAGCGAAAGCGAGAAGGCGGCCACGATCCAAAGCGCGAGGCTACGCGTACGAATCATGCCTTCGTCTCGAGTCCGGTGAGGGTGCCAGTGCTGGTTCCGAAGCGGTCGAGCTCCAGGCCGAAGTTCTGCAGCATCGACAGCAGGAGGTTGGCGGCGGGTACTCGCCTGCCCTTTCCCTCCGGGTAGACCCTGTGCTCGCCATGCTTGAAACCGCCGCCGGCGAGCAGCAGGGGCAGGTCCCTGGTCGAGTGCTGCCCGGTAGCCATGCCGCAGCCGAAGAGGATCATGGTGTGATCGAAGAGCGTGCCGCCGTTGATCGGATCCTCCTGGTTCTTGAGCAACTCGATGAGATGGGTGGTCTGGGCGATCTGGTTGCGCTCGATGAGCTTCAGGGCGGCGACCTCTTTTTCGCGCTCTCCGTGATGGGAGAATCCGTGGTAGCCGCCACTGAGGCCCAGGTCACCGCTGCGGAACCCGCTGGTCAGGGTGATGGCCCGGGTTGAATCAGTCTGGATCGCAAGGGCGATCAATTCCATCATGGTCTTCAGGTCTGTCTCTGTGCCCTGGCCGGGTTTCGGTTCCGGCAGCTCGGTTTTTGGTTTCGGGCGATCGATCCAGGGGCGCTGCTGAACGATTTTTTTCTCCAGCGATCGAACCGAGTCGAGGTACTCGTCGAATTTTCTCTGGTCCTGCTTTCCAAGCTGTCGATTCAGTGATTTTGCTTCTCCCAACACGACGTCCAGGATGCTGGTGTGGCGCCGGAGGGTCTGCGCCATCTGGGCCTTCGCCTGCGGGCCTTCATCCAGGAACAGCGCCCGGTAGGTCTGTCGCAGGTCAATCGCCGGCACCTGCACTCCTGTGCGGGTGAAGCTGACGAGGTTGGCCTCGTTGACCTTGAGGACCATCGAAGGGTAGCGTGTCGCGGCTCCGACATATTCGGCCGCCTTCTGGTCCAGGCTGATGTTTCCCTCCGGGAAGTTCGTTGCCAGGTACGGCCTTACACCGTTGAGGAAGGTTGGCACGCAGGCGTGTCCGCCGGGAATGCCATGGTCGAGGTGAGAGAATACCGTGAAGTCTTTTCGATGTTTCTGGAGCGGTTTGAGGGTGTCGGGCATCTCGTAGTTGGCGCCTGCCTCTTGCGGAAAGAAGGCTTTTTTGTAGATGCCGTAATTGTTTGAAATACAGACCACCCGCTTGGCGGGTTTCCTGTTGACCGTGGCGGCCTTGAGGGAAGGGCCCATCGCCTCGAGCATCGGCAGGGCGATGGCGACCCCGGCGCTACGCAGAAAGCGACGTCGATCGATGGCTTTGCTCATACCTGTTGTCTCCTTCGTCGCCTGGGTGTCCGCGGGGCGATAAGCGTATCTTTATTATAGTTCGGGGTGAGGCCGGTCATTTGCTTTTTTTGGTCTTGCTGGTTGATTTGGACAGATTTCCCCACCGGGTAGACGGTGTATGGGCTTCAGCAAAGATCTCCCGAGCCTTTTTGACCAGCTCCGGGTGTTTTTCCGCCAGGTTCTTTTTCTCGCCGATATCGGTATCCAGGTTGAAGAGCTGGACCGGGCTGTCGAGGTTCCTCTTGAGGTTCCGCTGGAGCGCCTTCCATTTACCGAAGCGCGCGGCCCGCTTGCCTCCCTGTTCGTAGAATTCCCAGTAGAGGTAATCATGCTGTCGCTGCTCTTCGCTTTTTCCCAGGAGAGTCGGCAGGAAGCTGATGCCATCGATGGACTTGGGGGGTTCAATGCCTGCCAGCGCACAGGCGGTCGGCAGGAAATCCCAATGAGCCGAGATGTGTTCGGTGGTCGTTCCGGGCTTGATCTTGCCGGGCCAGTGGGCGATCAGGGGCACCCGGATGCCGCCTTCGGTTACGCTTCGCTTGTAGCCGCGGAGGGGGCCATTGGAGTCAAACACGTCGGGCTTGTGCCCACCCTCGCGGTGGGGGCCGTTGTCCGAGGTGAAGAGGACCACGGTGTCCTTCTCAATCCCGAGCTCCTTGAGCAGCGAGGTGACCTGCCCGACGCCTTCATCCATCTTGACCATCATGCCTGCGAATGCCGCCACGGGGTTCTTTACGGTGGGTCCTTTGTAGCGGCCGATGGTGTTTTCGTATTTGGAAAATTTCTCACGGAATGGGGCAGCGTATTCTTCGGGGACATGCATCGCGGCATGAGGGATGGTCCAGGGCAGGTAGCAGAAGAAGGGGCCACCCTTGTTCTTGCGAATAAACCTGAGGGCCTCGGCCATGATCAGGTCGTGGGCGTAGGTCTTGCCATCGAGCTCGACCTTTTCGAGGTTGTGGTAGAGCCAGGAGGGGTAGTAGGTGTGGGCGTTGCGCTGGCAGTTGTAGCCGTAGAATACGTCGAAGCCCTGGTTGACCGGATCGCCCTCGGAGCCAGGGTTGCCGAGTCCCCACTTGCCGAAGGCTCCGGTCGTGTACCCGCTCTTCTTCAGAAGCCTGGCGACGGTGACGGTATCGCCCGGGATCGGTGACTGGCCGACGGGCTTCACCTCGCGGTTGCCGCGAACGAACGCGTGCCCGGTATGCAGCCCGGTCATCAGGCAGCAACGTGTCGGAGCACAAACCGTGCTGCCCGAGTAATGCTGCGTGAACTTCAACCCCCCGGAGGCCAGCGCGTCGACGTTCGGGGTCTTGAAATTCTTCTGCCCGTAGCAGCCCACGTCGCCGTAGCCGGCATCGTCGAGCATGATGTAGATGATGTTAGGCTTGTCGGCGGCCGAGAGTTCGGCGCAGAGAAGCAGGATGGCCAGCAGAAGACGAGCAGCCTTTTTCATGGAGGTCTCCAGTAGAGCGATTCAAGGCGTTCCGCGCTCCGGCAGGGGCGCTGCCTTTGCGCATTTCATTTATATTCAACAATACCTGCTATCGACAGGCAAAGTAAGATGGCGCAAAGTCCACGGCCTGGGACGCGGAGAAAAACCACCTAGGCCTGTATTTCGGCGACCGTTCCCGTACTGTCCGCGTACTTTTTACGTTCAATGCCCAGGGCACGCATCTGGGTGAGCCATAGGTTGGCAAGCGGAGTGCCTTGCTTACAGTGCACGTGCTGGCCGAGCTTCAGAGCTCCGCCTCCGCCGCCCGCGACGACCAGGGGCAGGTCGTTGTACTGGTGGGTGGTGCCATCTCCCATGCCGGCGCCGAGGGTGAAGATGGTGTTGTCCAGCAGGGTTGTGTCGTTGGCTTCCTTGATGTTGTCCATGCGTTCAAGCAGCCGCGCAAAGGCCGAGACGTGAAATCGGTCCAGCTTGAGTAAATGTTCCATGTGATGCTGGATGGAGTGGGTCATGGCGTGATGGCTGTACGGCTTGTCCAGGATGCCCTCCCAGTTGGTGGCTGTTGTCCACCGTTCTGGACCCACCATCAGGGAGCCGACGTTGGTCAGGCCGCTCTGCAATGCGGTCACCATCAGGTCGCCCATCAGGTGGATGTATTCATTGCGAGGCAAATGTTCGGCCGGACGCTTGATATTGTTGGCAGCCAGCTCGGACTTCATTTTGTCGATACGATCCATTCGCGTTTCAATCGTTCGAACCGCCTCGAAGTACTCGTCGAATTTCCTACGGTCAGCGGTTCCCAGGCGTTTCTGGAACTGGCGGGCGCTTCCAAGAGCGAGGTCGGTGATGTCGCGGGAGCGTGCATTGGCTTGCGTACCGAACAGCCGGTCATAGATTTTTCGAGGGTTTCTCATTGAAGGGGCGACGTGCCCCGTTCCGTACCAGGACATGTTGTCGAAGTAGATCGACTCGATGTTGTTCTTGTGGTCGTTGCAGCTCAATTCAAGGGTCGAGTAGGGCGTCGACTTGCCGATGCTGTCGGCGGCGATGTGGTCCAATGTACGGGCGAGCGGATAGGCGGAGTTCTTGACCTCGTAGGGCGCAACGCTGGTGAGGAAGCAGGACGCGCACTGGGCATGCGAATCGGTGCCATGCTGGAAGAGGCGGTCCATTCCGGTGATCAGCGAGACCTTCTTCCGCATCTTGTGAAGCGGTGCCATGGTCGGCGTGAGTGTCAGTGGATGGCTGCCGGGTGGGATGGTCTTGCCTTCAAAACGCCACACATTGTTCTGCCCTGCGAACTGTGGCAGCGCCCGGTCGCCTTCGCCGGGGAAGAAACCTCGACGCGTAATTCCATTTGGCAGGTAGAAAAAAGCCAGCCGCTTTGCCGGGGTCTTTGCTTTGCGCCCCAGGGCGCCGGCATAGCTTTCGAGCCACGGCAGGCTGAGGGTGGCGCCGCCGGCACACGCCAGGAAGTTGCGGCGCGAAACGGAGCGGAGAGGTTTTTTATGGCGGCTCATCTTGAAAGTATCCTTCGTTGTTTGATTTTAACGGAGGCCGTGAAATTGCCGAAGTGTAAATTCGTTCCGGTATGCCCGGGCTTCATTTTCCCGTGCTCTTTTTCTTTTCAGCTACATCCTCTACGAGAGTGTTCTTGTGAAGAAATGGATCGCTCAGGGCAATGCTTTTGAGCACGGCCCGCATCTGGTCCTGGCCGGCCACTGCCCTGGAGGCAAGGTTGTCCAGGATGGGCGAATCAACGGGGCCCAGCTCCCTGCCCAGTGCGTAGGACAGCAGGTGGGAGATGAATCCGCGAATGAACCGTTGCTTCTCTTTCAGGATCAGCTGCTTGAATTCAACCAGTGTCTTGAATTCGTGCTGGTTGAACAGCACGCCGCTGACATTCACCTCGCGCCCGTTTTCGTACTTGTCGCGCCAGACGCCTGTCGGGCCGTAGTTTTCCAGCGCGAAGCCAAAGGGGTCGATCTTGTTGTGACAGCCCGCGCAGTCTTCGCGCTTGCGGTGAGCGGCCAGGCGCTCACGAATGGTGAGCTTCGCCAGCTCTTCCTTGCTGGCTTCAGGCAGGGGCGGGACATCGGCTGGAGGCGGCTCGGGCGGATCGTTGAAGATCACCGCGTTGATCCAGGCGCCGCGGGTAATCGGCTGGGTGCGAGTGGGGGTGGCGGTCATCGTCATGACGGCCGCGCAGGTAATGACACCGCCACGACGAGGGTCGCTGAGCGGTATGCGTTTGAAAAGCTGCGTCACAACATCGTGGCCCGCCTTGGAGTGGCCGGCGTAGTTCGCTCGGAGCATGGCGTTCTCCCAGGTGAACTTCGGATCCAGAAGCTCCATGATGGACCGATCCTCCACGTAGACCGTCTCGAACAGGAGCAGTGGCTCCGATATCATGTGCATGCTGGTGCGATAGCCATCAACAAGATAGAAGTACGGGACCTTCGCTGGATCTGGAACCGAGGTGATCAGGCGATCCAGTTGTAACCACTGGGAGGGGAAGTTGTCGCAAAACCGACCCGACCGCCGATCATTCAACATACGGTCAATCTGCGCGCTGAGTGTTTTCGGATCGCTCAGCTTGCCGGCCTCGGCAAGGTCGAGCAGCGTATCGTCAGGGATGCTGCTCCAGAAGAACAGCGCCAGTCGCGAAGCCAGCTCAAAATCACTGATACGCTGACGCCCGCGGCCTTTGCCGTCTGAATTTCCTTTGTCGGGCAGCTCATAAAAATAGAGGAAGTCGGGCATGCCGAGGATGGCTCCGACGACGGTGCGCATCGCCTGCTCGAATGTGGCCCCGGTGGCGAGTTGCGCCTCGGCGAACTTCGCGAAACGCTCCACAGTGGCGGGCTCAGCCGGCCGTCGAAATGCCCGCCGCAGCAATCTATTGAGCCTGGAGCGAATCGCATTTCCCGCGGCGACCTTGGGGTCAGGTCTCGATTCAGCCTCTTTCCCAGGCGGCGTAAACAGCCATTGCCAACTTCGGCATTCCCTGGAGTTCAGGTCCGGGCTCTCGGCGATGGTCTGGCTGAGCTTGAGAAACGACTCCATCAGCAAGGGCGAAAGCGTCAGGTGATCGGCACGGTTATCAAAGCCATGCTCGGCGCGCTTGTCCTGGGGAAACGACGCGACGCCCTTGAATCCCTCGGGCCGCTGGTTGTCGATGTCCTTGCTGAGCGGCCGACTGGAGACACGCACCTGGGGGGGCATCTTCCTGGTCTCGGGTTTGAAGTAATCCTCCCGCCGTCGCATCAGTCGTTCATTGAGCCGAAAGATTTGACGGTTCAGCTCGAGGAGATCCACAACGGAATTGTTGTACTGGAATCGATTCATTCTCCGGATCTGCGTGGGCGCGAAGGCCCGGGTCTTCAGAGTCTGTTCTAACATCGCCTGGAGTCGCGCGACCAGGTGTTTGCGCGCGGGCTCCGGGACCGCCGGTTCTTTCTTTGGCGGCATCTCGCGATTTTTCAGTACCTCGATGAGCGTATCGAGCAGCTCCGGCCTGGCCAGGAGGTCTTTTTCTGATTTCAACGCCAGCAGGTTGACCTTGCCTTTAACCTTGTCGCCCTGGCCGTGGCATTTCACGCAATGCGTCTTGAAAGCCAATAGAATCGACGCGGTAGAATCCTCCGCCAGCAAGGAGGTCACAAGACCTGCGGAAAAAACGAAAGAGATGAAGGTCGGGAGCGCGGTTTTCAAGGTCTTCGAATCACTCTGTTTGAGATGGCTAAAAACTCTCTCTCGAAAATTATAGTCGAATTGGCTTAACCGGTTGGTACTTCCATGCCAATCCAATTGGATTTTTTGGGTTCTGCTGGTTGGCCCGGGCACGGCCAGGGAATCTGTCGGTAACGATTACCGGGTTTTCCCTCCGGGTTTTGGCAACGCCTTCTGTTCAGCTTGTACCGTTGCCCAGGCAACTCGCCTCAGCCAGCCCGCCTCCCCTGCGGTCATGTTCCCGTGCTTCTTCGGTAAGTATTCAAGCTTGAGCGGGCTCTCCTGGAAGATTGTCGAATAGAGCACATAGAGCGCGAGGTAGGTTCCCTGAATGCTGGGGTGCTCTTTGTCCCTGGCGTACATGTTCACCCCGGGGCGCTCCTTCATCGCGTTGTCCCATGCGATGCCTGCCGGGGCTATGCGAGCGCCAAGCTGAGCGCCAATTGCGCGATGGGCCCGGGCAATTTCCTTCATGCTGGTCCAGCCGAGCCGCTTGTAGGCCCAGGCCATGAAGAAAACGGACTGGGCCCCGGATTGGCGAATCAAGGAATCAAATTTTCGTGCGTATTTATAGAACGACTCGATGTTCGTCTCCGGAATGTCTTCCTGCAGAACGACAACATCGTAGGCTCCTTCGGAGATCATTGCGCGGGCCCTGGTCTTTTCCCACAGGACCTTCAAGGAGGCGCCTCCACGCACGACGCGTTCCGCCTTGAAGATCTGTTTTCCCGTCCGGCATTGCACCAGCTGTTCCATGTGATGCCACAATCCCTTGTTCCAATAGGTGAAGCTGTTGCCCACAAGCAGAATTTTTTTCGGACCGGAGAGCTTTGCCGGACTGCCTGGGGTAGCCTTTTTGTCTTCCGCAAAGACGGATTGACTTGTCAGCACAGCAATGAGCAAGAGCAAGTGTCGCATATCGAAAATCCTAAGCTTATCCCCACTCCTGCTCAAGGACTGAACCGGGGGCGAGATAGATTCCTCAGAAAACGGAAGTCTCGCTGCGTGATGGGGTCAGCAGCCCGAATAGGACTCGCAGCTCAGCATGCTGTCAGCCGGTACCGGCCCACAGGCCTGCATCGGAGGGCCGGGGGCCGCCGGGGCAGGCCCGCCCAGGAAGAGATAGCTCAGCAGGTAGATCCCATCCGAAAGATCAACCGCTCCATCCGCGTTGGAGTCAGCCGACTCGTTACAGCTTGGCTGGGCTCCGCCGGTAAAGAGGTAGTTGAAGATATAGAGACCATCCGACAGGTCCAGGCTGCCGCTATCGTTGGGATCGCCCCGGTGAAAGAGAGGCCCGGCGTTTACCTTGTCAAGCAGCGCGAGCAGGTGCTCCTCGAATTCATCTTCGTCGACCCACCCGTTGTAGAGATTTACCTCGTCGATGTCGCCGGGGAACCCTTCTCCGGGGCCATCGAAACGGCCCCCGATGCTCAAGCCTGCCATTTCACGACCATAGGACCCAGGCACGGTGATCGGCCCAGCGATCAGGAGGTCTGTTTCGCCTTCGCTCAGGTTTGCCACGCAGTTGAAAAACGTCGTTTCACCGTTTTCCCAGTAGTAGCTTCCCGCGGCGTAATACCAGTCTCCGGCTGTCAGCTCTTCGAGGAGGGTATTTTCGTTGCTCACGCTGAAGGATGCGCCGATGACGCTGGCCAGGTCATCTCCGTCCACACCCCAGGCTCCGAACTCATCCTGCTCCGCGCTCCCCTGGAAGAGGAAATACCCCCGGTCGTTATCGATCCGGTTGGCGAGGATGTAGCCGAGGTTGAAGGCTCCGCCGGAGATCGTTTCCTCGCTGGGGCGGAAGATTACTTCGAAGGAAAACTCGTCTCCCAGGGAGATGCTCGGGATGCGAAAGTTCGCTCCATCGCTGAATTCTGCGCCGCCGGCCAGCGGGCGGTAAGTTGTCACGGCTTCGGAAGATTCGTCGAAACCCGGAGATCCGTAGATGATATCGGTCACAAGCGCTGAGCCGGCCGCCTGCTCGATGAGATCGAGCTCTCCCCGGTTGTCCTGGCGTTTCTCGAAAAGATCTGCACCGTCGAAGGTGTACTGGTGGACCAGGAACGGGTGGTCCTGTGCTATATCCTGAAACTCTCCGACATCAGCGATAGCCTGTCGGTTGATTACTGCAAGGCTCAAGGCGAGGAGAAACAAATTCAGGCGAGTCATAGCGCCGTCCTCTCTCTTTGTTCCGAGAAAAACCACCCTCTCAAGCCTATAACTTGAGCCAAGATGAGACGGCTTTCAATTAGAAATCCGGACCTGTTGTTTCAGGGGATGACTTTCGCCTGGACCAGAACCGGTCTCTCCAGCGTCCAGGATGACCTGGAGATCATTTTTTCCGCCAAGACCTCAACTTGATGACTCAGGCGTCCGCGTTGTTCTGCTGGTTCCGATGGCGATTGCGTTGACGGCTTCGCTTGCTTTTTTGCCTTGGCGTCCCCGTTCGCGTATCCTCCGCTTCGGGGCGGCTCCTTGCGCCTCCCTGGCGAGGAGCTTCTCCTTCGCCGGAACCCTGGGCAACCTGTGAATCTCCAGCCCATTTAAATTCAAAGGGCAGGTCGTTCGCTCTACGGTTTCGAGCTCGGGATTTTCCTGACTGGCGTGTTGGAGTTCCGGAGTCGTCCGAGTGCCTGGAGTCGTGGCGGGGCTTGCCGGACCTTCGCGATTCGAACCTCGAGTCGTCGGAACTCCTGGAGTCGTGGCGGGGCTTGCCGGAGCCGCGCGATTCGAACCTCGAGTCGCCGGAGCGCCTGGAGTCGTGGCGGGGCTTGCCGGAGCCGCGCGATTCGAACTTCGAGTCGCCGGAGCGCCCGGAGTCGTGGCGGGGCTTGC
>Ga0310124_10000311_pt1 | contig 33335 bp, 18 predicted proteins | sample CB11b_AW_Bot5_MG_FD_203507 | JGI IMG/M metagenome (GOLD analysis project Ga0310124, IMG submission 203507) | Marine microbial communities from Western Arctic Ocean, Canada - CB11b_AW_Bot5 | ecosystem: Environmental > Aquatic > Marine > Oceanic | place: Canada: Western Arctic Ocean | collected...
AGACGTCCTGCTGAGCCACCGGCATCAACTGCCCGGTCGCCTCGACCCGGTAGTCCCACGGCACCAGAGCCAGCACCAGCCCGACCACGACAATCGCAGCAACCACCCCGGCCGCCTTCAACCGGTTGCGGCCCTCGAGCCACGACAGCGAACGGCCGAGGAATCTCCAGAGCTTCATGCCAAAGAAACGTTCGTGACGCATCGAGTTGGCCAGGGCGCTCGCGACGTGGTCCTTGACCAGCTCGAGCCGCTCGGGCAAACCCTCCTTCACACGACTCTCGGCAACCTGCTCGACCACCAGCCCGCCCACTACCCGCTTGGGCCGCTCGATGTCCCGCGGTCCTCGAGCATCCTCGGCCAGGTCGAAAAACGGGTCCGGCTCGAACAGCGGCACTATCTGCACCATCCGAGAACCACTCTCCTGGATGTACTCGGCCAGAGGCTGCTCGATCTGAGGCGGCAGCTCGTCGAGCTGCCCGGTGTAGACCAACGGCTCACGTGTCGCCAACACCTGGCCCGCCAGCTTCCTCATCGAGCGAACCAGGTTCGACTTCTGGTTGACCGAAGTCTGACCGCTGATCGCCTTGATGTCGGTCCGCGGACCCACCTGCACCGCCACGCTCAAACGGTCGCAGCCCAACAACAACCGGGCGTCGTTGGCACAGGTCGCGGCCACGTCGGTCGGATTCAGGTTGCGGTGCAACTCGAGTACGAAGTGCTCGAACGACTCGGAAAACTCCGACCGCTCAACCGTACCCTCGGTCGGCTCGGCCTGACGCTCGAGGTGCCGGCAGGCATGGCCGCACATCTGCTCGACAAACTGCAGGAAACCCGGCCGGGCCTGGGCCGGTGTGTCCTTCCGCTGGAAGATCTCCACAACACCCACACACTCCTGCTGACGCTGCAATGCGCCCAGGATGATCAGGTCGTCGGTCGGCAACTCGACGTCGCCGTCATCCGGACTGTGTGTGCACGCCTGGCCATTCTGCAACACGTCCTGGAGCAGACGGCCGTTGCGACGCAACGCGTCCGGATTGTCGTGGAATCCGGTCGATTCCAGCTTGTGATCAGCCAGTAACTGGATCTGGTGAGCACCATTCTGGACCCAAACCGCACCCGCTCGGCCACCCACGGCTCCGACAACACGCTGCAGGAATTGACCGAAATAGTCCTCCGACGACATCCGCTGCTGTGACATCTGCTCGATCTCTCGAGCCAGCTGGATGATTCGCTCACGGACTTCGTCAACGTTGCCTGTGGACATTGGGTCGAAATCACTGCGAATTCGGGGCAAAAAACGGGATCCGAAGCACAGGCCAACCAGCCCGACAGCGCCGACGCCACCACGCCTGCACCATCCGCCTCGGCGAGTATTCTAATGCCATCACCCGACTTGGGGAAAGACCGCTGTCCAGGACGGTCCCCACTTCGCAACCCGTGGACCTTAGATCCTGTCAAGCTGTACCGGTTGTAACGCCGATACTGACTGTAACGGTTCTACCGATAAACTTGGGGGGCACGGTCTCGATTCACAGACCGCGCCATCTCGGGTTTCGCACCCCCTGCGCAAACACCGCAGCCAACACCGCAGCAAACACCCTCCGCATGTCCCCTCGCCTTCCACTCCGCAAACTCCTTACCGTGCCGCTTCTGCTGGCACTGGGCGGGTGTCTGTCGGGGCCTCGGGAGCTGACCTACCTCAACGAGGCCGACCTGACTCACTACCGCGACATCGCCACTCGGATCGTCGATCTCGACGAAGGCGAGGACGATCGGGACAGGCAATCCGCTCGAGCCGAAATGGCGGCCGAGCCCAGGCGGCTGAGTCGTCCGGGCGAGCAGAAGATCTGGGACCTGTCGTTGCAGGGGGTGATGAAGCTGGGGCTGCACAACAGCGAGATCATCCGCGAGAGCGGCACGTTTCTCTCGCCGAGTAACCGCCTGATGGCCAACCCCGAGTTCGTCGCCAGCGTGTTCAACCCGGCGATCCAGGAAACCAACGTCCAGTTCGGTCAACGAGGGGTCGAGGCGGCTACGGCCGACTTTGACACGTCGTTGCAGAGCTCGATGACCTGGGGCGGCAGCAGTACGGTCCAGCGCACCGACAACCTCGGCTTCTCTGCCGGTGATACGCTCGACGAAGACAGCGGCCGCTTCCGAGCATCAATCTCGAAGATCACCGGCGCCGGCACGCAGTTCAGCTTCAGCCACAACTGGGACTATTCTCAGAATAACCAAAGCTTCAACCTGTTCCCCTCGAGCTTCTACGGCACCTCCCAGGCCCCCTCACTGGGGCTTCAAATGAGACATCCTCTGCTGGCCGGAGCCGGCACCAAGTACACCCAGATCGCCGGCCCGCGGCTGGGCCGCTTCGGCGGAGCGACGTCGATTGTCGGAGTCAACCAGGGGGTGGTGATCGCGCGGATCAACAGCGACATCACGCTCACCGAGTTCGAAGTCGCCATCCGCAACCTGGTCAAGGACATCGAAGATCTCTACTGGGACCTGCACCTGGCCTACCGCATCTACCACACTCAGAAGGTGGCCCTCGACAGTGCCGCGCAGACCTGGCGGATGGTCCAGGGCGACCCGCGTCGGCCGGCCGCCGAGAAGGCTCAGTCCCGGGACAACTACTTCGAGATCAAGGGCCGCGCCGAGGGTGCCCGCTCGGACCTCTACTCCGCCGAATCCCGACTCCGTCGACTGATCGGACTCCCGGTCAACGACGGCCGGATCATCCGGCCCTCCGATGAACCGATCACCGCCGACTACAGTCCCGACTGGAAGAGCAGCCTGGTCGACGCGTTGACCCGACGGGTCGAACTGCGACGGCAGAAGTGGGCGATCAAGAGCCTGCAGCTGCAGTTGACCGCGGCCCGGAGCCTGACTCGTCCGCAACTCGATGTCGTCCTGGGCTACAACGTCAACGGATTCGGCGACGACCTGCTGGGCCAATCCAACCGACCCCACCGCAGCGCCTACCGCAGCCTCGCCAATGGAGACTTCAGGAGCTGGGAGGCCGGTGTGCAGTTCAACATGCCGCTGGGGATGAGAACCGCTCAGGCCCAGGTCCGAAACCTCGAACTCCGGCTCGCCAAGGCCCGCAAGGCTCTCGAAGAGCAGGAAGTCGAGATCAGTCACGAACTGGCCGCCGCCTTCCAGGCACTCGATCGAGCCTGGGCCACTGCCCGGATCGGCTTCAACCGCCGCAAGGCGGCCGCCGAAAGCGTGCGGGCCTACCAGGCCGAATACGAAAACGGACGCACCTCCGCCGACCTGCTGCTGCGAGCACAGGTCAGCCTGGCCCAGGCCGAAATCTCCTACTTCAGCAGCCTGGTCGACTACAACAAGGCGATCTCAGAACTCGAATTCCGCAAGGGCCGCTCGCTGGAACACAACAACGTCCGCCTGGCCGAGGGACCCTGGAACAACCAGGCCGCCTACCGCGACGCCCTCAGACGCGCCGAAGCCCGCAGCCACGGATCTCGTTCGAAACTGCTCCACGCCGAACCCGAGCCGTTTGTCGAACCGTTCGAGCAAGAAGTGCCGACCTTGGAACAGGGACTAGCTCCGTAGCGCCGCCAAGGGCGGCTGCGGAGCCAGTCCCCAGTTGCGGAGCCAGTCCCCGGCTACGGCGTCCCCTTCAGGTTGACCACGTCCCGCTCGAATCCCTCGATCGTGTTCTCCTGCAACTTCACGTCGCGGGCCTGCTTGCCAATCCGCACTCCGATCCGCTTCATCGGATTTCGCGTCTCGCGGATCCGGTTCCCCTCCAGCGTCACGTCGCGGGTCTTGCCCTGCACGTCGACCGCCACGCCGTCACCGCCTCCACTGTCGATAATCTTGTTCTGCACCAGCCTGTTGCGGTTCGGCCAGAAGTCCTTGCCCCGCGAATCGTCACGGAACAGCACTCCGACCTTCCCGCTGCCGGTGATCGTGTTCAACCGGATCAGGTTGTCCGTGTCACAGTGACCGATCGAAATGCCGTAGCTGCGGTTGCCGGTGATCTGGTTGTTCTCGGCCAGCCCGTACTTGATCCCCCAGCAGAAGAAGACCCCGATGTTGTTCCGCTCGATCCTGTTGTTCCGCATCAGCGGCCGCTGAGACCCGCTTCCCGGGTGCAAACCCAGGTCGGCGTTGTCGTGCGAATGACAGTTCTCGACCACCACGTCGTGGCAGATCTGCCAGCTGATCCCGTCACCGTTGTTGTTCCGGGCCTCGACACCCGTCATCAGGATCCGGTTGCAGTCCTGCAGGAAGATGCATCCGCCGTAGTTGCCATCGAGGTGCGCGTTCTGCTTGCGGTTCCCGTCCAGGGTGATGTTCCCGATCGAGATGTCGTGGACATGGTCTCCGGAAATCAACGGGAACAGCGTCGACAGGGTCGGCTTGCCCGAGAGCCAGTAGTTCTTGCGCAGCGCGGTGTCGAGCTTGAAGCGGTTCCCCTTCCGAGCCACCAGCGTCCGCTTCAGCACGTCGCTGCCGCCGTTGTGAGGATTTCGGGTCCGCAGCACGATGCCGTCGCCGACCCGTAACCCCTTCGCATCCGCCACGGTCACCTCCTGGTCGTACCAGTCGCTGTCGTCGGCCAGCGCGACCGAATGCGACGGGCCCTTGGTCAGCACCGAGTCGGCACCGCTGCCGAGGATGCGGATGCCGCTGCGGAGATAGATCGAGTTGCGGAGCGTGTAGTTGCCGGGCAACACCTTCACCGTGCCGCCGCCAAAACGACTGATGTAGTCCACCGCCGCCTGCAACACCCGCTCGGTGCTGCCGACCAAATCGGCCTTCTTCGGACCCACCGTGATCGTCATCCGCTCGTCCCAGTTCGGCTCGTGAGCCGTGTCGCCGGATGTGGACCTGGGTCGAGTCACCCTCGGCAGACCGCCTCGCGCGGGACCAGCCGCACGGGCCACCGTACTCAAACCCGCACCCGCCACGGCCGCAACCGCGGCGACGAAGCGGCGGCGTGAAACTCGAGATGTGTCGATCGATGTCATGGTTTGGTCCTTACTATTCCCCGTTTCGAGCCGGTGGCCCGGCTTCGAGTTGAATCAGTCGTCTGAGTTGTAACATCAGGTCGGCGACGGCGTCATGGGCGCGGGGGCTGAGAAGGGCAACCACGCTGCTGCCCACCACCGTCTGGCCCCCGACGGACTCATCGTCTCGCCAACGTGATGTCGCCAACTCCACCGCCTCGATCACCGCGTCAGGATCGATCCCCGCGTCCACCAGGTCGCCGATCGGGTACACGCGGGTGCTCATGTGCTCGCGCACGACGCTCGCGGTGGTGATCTTCAACACCTCGTCGGCGACCAGAAAGTCCAGGCTCAGCGGCGAAAGCATCAGCCGCAGACCGCTTTGCAACCTCACGCCGGACAGTGACAGGTTCACCGGCTCGTCCGGTTGGATCCCCTCGTCAGTCAGTGCCGCTTCATCCAGTAAGATCGTGATATCGTGCTGCTGCGAGAGGTAAACGACGGCGTCACGCAGCGGCAAATCGACGAATTCGAACTTCGTCAGGTCGTCCAGTGCCGAGAGGATCTTCTGCTCGACCGGGCTGACCTCGTGAAGGGACGCCGTGGCAGGAGGCTCGCGGCGGGATTCCGGACTCGGCTCCTGAGTCCGATGCAGGTCGAAAGCCGTGCTGAAGACCTTCGGCTCCTTGCCGCTCACCGCATCGGTCTCGAACACCGGCAGCGTGGCCAGCAGCAGCAGCACCGTGCCGGCCACAACCAGCACGGGGACCATGGGATTGATCTGTCGTGTTGTCATCCTGGAGTCTCCCCTGGCGACCCGCGTTCTGGAACGACGTCCATTATGCGACAGGTGATCAGGTCCGTTCAATCGGTCGGGCCAAGGAAATGGCCTCACCACGTCCCTCGACCAAGACCCACTCGCGATCACAGGTCAGGCCCCCGAACACCTGGCTCGCACGACCCGGCCAACTCACCTCGACCCGCACCGCTCCCTGATCACTCCCCATGCCGATCAACAGGCACCTCTGGTTGCTCGCCAGGTACCCGTCGCCCGAGGTCAACTCGAACCAGCGGGCCTTGGCACCAGCCCCCAGCTTCACCCGGGCCCCGATCGCATCGCGATGGCCGGCCGTCGCCACCAGCCTCAGCACCAGGCCACCTCCGGCCTGCTCGGTCGTATTGGTCAGCAACACCGTTGGCACATCGAGTGCCGTGATCACCGCATCGGGACGCCCGTCGCGGTTCCAATCGAGCCAAGCCAACCCGCGGCCGAGGAACTGCTGTCGGAAGTGGGGCCCCTGGGCCGGGTCATCGAGCAGGTCAAATCGCCCGTTGCCTCGGTTGCGGTAGTACTGCGTCGCCATCCTGTACGGTCGACCGACATCCGAGTAGTCGTCGACGTGGCCGTTGGCGACCAAGAGATCGAGGTCGCCGTCGAGATCGGCATCGAGAAACTGGGTGCCGAAGCCGAGAGTCTTCAGGCTGCTGCTGGCCAGCCCGGCACGGCGGGTCCGGTCACTGAACCGCCCGCGGCCGATCCCGACATACAGCGTATTGGTCTCATCCAGGAAGTTGGTGACAAACAGGTCCGGCCGCCCGTCGCCATCGGCGTCCCCCACAGCGATGCCCATCGACCCCTCGGCCTGCCCATCGCCACCGAGGCCCACTCCCGCAAACAGTCCCGTCTCAACCAGCCACATTCCACTCCCCTCGGCCGCAGCCCGGAACAGGAAGTTGGTGCGGGTATCGTTGGCCACGAACAGTTCGAGCCGACCGTCAGCGTCGAGGTCCGCCGCCACCACGCCCAGCCCCTTACCCCTCTCGACGCCGATATCCGACATCGCCGTGACATCTCGAAACGTGCCGTCACCTCGACCCAGATACAACCGATCGATCGCCGACGGAAACTGAAACGGCTGGCACATCCGCACTCGCCCGGTCCCGTCGCGGCAGACCCGCGTGAACAGGTCTGTTCCCGACAAGTAGTTCACGACATAGATGTCGGCGTGGCCGTCGCCGTTGATGTCGGCGATCACGCAGCTGGTCGACCAGCTGGCATCGCCATCGCCGGGCAATCCGGCAGCCTCGGTCGCGTCGTGAAACGTGCCGTCGCCGTTGTTGAGGTACAGCCGGTTGCCGCCGATGTTGGCCACATGCAGGTCGGGCCAGCCGTCGCCGTCGATATCACCGACGGCCACACCCTGCCCGAAACCGGTCTCGGACAGTCCGGCCGACTCGGTCACGTCCTCGAAACGACCCCCACCCACGTTGCGGAACAACCGGTCGCTGTGGCGGGTGTCGCTCCGATCGACCGGCCAGCTGGTGCCCTGGGCCAGGTACACGTCGGGCCAACCGTCGCCGTCGAAATCGAGTACCGCGACGCCGCCACCTGTGAATTCATACATCCGCCTCCCGCCACCCTCGGAGTCGTGACCGTTGACGTAGCGGAACACCAGCCCCGCATCGGCTGCGTCGTCGCGGAACGAGGCGATGGTGCCGACGACCGAATCCGCTTCAGCGACAATCGAATCGACCGACCAGTCGGGCCGCGACCACTCCGAAAGATCCAGGGCCAGGGCCGGGTTGGACGAGTTGCGAGTCAAACCCTCGGGTGACTCGATCGTCTCGTTGGCCAGCTGCTGCTCGATCCGCTTGACCGCCTCGCCGGGCCACTCGGCCTTCTCGTCGCGGCCCGCGGCCAGCCGCGCCCAGCCCCACGCCTCCCAGATCCGGCCCATCCCCTCGAGATGCCCGACCTTGCGCCGGATCAGCTCGAGCGATCCAACACCCCCCTCGGCAATCATCCTGTCGTCGATCTCCTTGAGCGTCTGCAGGTCGGCCGCCCGCCGGCTGAACACTTCGGCATCGGTCTCGCGATCGAGATCCCTGAGCAATTCGCCGAGCCGGTAGTTGGCCGTCCGGTGATCGGGATGCAGCTTCAGGACTTCCCAGTAACAGCGTGCCGCGGCTTTGTCGTGGCCCGCCTGGTCGTGAAATTCGCCGCGGATGACCCACACCCGAGGGTCACCGTCGGCCGATGCGGGCAGCCGCTGATGCCATCGAACCAGCTCCGCGATCCGACCCGTGGCAAGCAGTCCGCGACCGATCACCGACCGGGCGGCCACCAGGTCCGATCGTAATCCCAACGCGCGGCGGGCTCGCTCGACGACCTGCTGCATTCGGCCCGCGTCCAGGTCGCCGGAGGCCAGGCCCAGCAACGCGACCGGATCCTCGCGATTCCGCGACAGGGCCTCGTCCAAGACCGCCAAGTCCAACCGCATCCCGCCACCGACATCCATCAGCCTCAACAGGTCGATCTCACTGCCGTCCGAGACTTCCTGCGAGCGAGACCGCAGGGCACGCCGGATCACCGGCACCGCTTCCCACCTGCGACCGCTCAGCGCCAACAGCATCGCCAGGCCCCGGCCCGCCTCGAAATGATCCGGCTGGGCAAAGAGGGCCTGCCGAAAGTGCTGCTCGGATTCGTCGAGCCGAGCAAACGACTGCAGCAGCAGCAAGGCGGCCTGGGAGTGTGCGTGGGCCGCTAGCGCCGGCCGGGCCGCAAGACCCTCTGCGGCCGCCTGTGTGTAGAGATCCACCGCCCGAGCGTGCTCGCCTCGGCCGCGGGCCGCCATGGCCTCTTCGAGTAACCCGTCCACATCCGGCCCGGACCACCACAGACTCACCGCCAGCCCGCCGCCCAACAGGGCCACGACGACAGCCAGCACGTAGCCCGACCGCGTGGTCACCTACTCGGCTTCCTCGATCTCCACGGTGCCCTTCGCGGGCAAGGGTCCCTGCAGGACCTGGGTCTTGCCCGTCGGCCACGTCACCTCGATCTTCTCGATCGACTCGGCCGATCCCAGCCCGAAGTACAACGGCATGCGACTCTGAGACAGGTATCCACTCTGGCCGTCGTTCACCTGGACATACTGCTTGCCGCCTGCGTGGACGGTCACCCGAGCCCCCAGCCCGTCGCGGTTGGAATCGACCCCCCGCAGCCGGACCTGCACGTACCTCACCGTGATTCGCTCCGACAGATCGCTGATCAGCACCAGCGGCTCGGTGTTGAAGTCGTTGGTGACGATGTCGAGGTCGCCGTCGCCGTCGAGGTCCAGGATCACGCTCGATCGGCTGCCCAACGCACCGTACATCGTGAACACCCCCTTGCGGTCCTCACAGAAATCGTGGTCCGAGTCGCGACCGTCGGCGTCGAGCTGATGCCAGGGCACACTCGTCCGCCCACCACGACGCGGCTCGACACCCAACACGAATTCACTCAGCACAAACCTCTTGCCCGCATCGTTGAGCAGCACGTGATTGGGGTGGTACCTCCAGGGGAAGTTCATGCTCGAGGTGACAAACACGTCCAGGTAGCCGTCGGCGTTGAGGTCACCGACGGAGATCCCCCAGGGCCAATAGGTCTCTGCCCCGATCCGGTCCGAAACCTCCTCGAACTTCCCTAGCCCGGTGCGGCGGAAGAAGCTGTTTCCGAACAGGCTCGTGCCGTCGGTCTTCAGGATGCTCTCGGCAAATGGCCGAGGCGACTTCTTCTGCTCCTCGGCCGCTGTCGCGTTGGCCCGCAGGAACTCAACCCGCTCACCACCCATGTCCGAATGCATATCGGTGATGTAAATATCGAGTTGTCCGTCGTTGTCGAAGTCGAAGACCTTGATGCCCATGGCACCCCACGAGGTCCTGGGGAACAGCTCGCGGCTTCGCTTCCTGAACGTCTTGCCGCCGACGTTTTCGTAGTACTCGTCGTTGCCCTGCATGTTGAGCACATACAGGTCGATGAAGCCGTCATTGTTGGCATCGATCGGGCTGGCCGCTCCGGTCCAACTCTCGTCGATCAACCCCGTCTCCTCGGTCACGTCGCGGAACCTCCCGCCCCCCTCGTTGTGATACAGCACGCTCCGCTCGGTTCGCCCGCTGTGCAGGTGTCCGACGAATGCGTCGTCCATCCCGTCGTGGAACCGCATCGCCATCCCCAGGCCTTTATCCTCACGACCCTCATCGGTCTTGTCCGACCCGACATCGCGTATCGTCTCGTGCGTGTATTGACCGACGTTGCACAGGAACAGGTCGAGCAACCCGTCGCGGTCGTAGTCGAAGAACACGGCCGAGGAACTGTGAGCCTTGTGGCCCAGCCCCGATCCGCCCGAGACATCGCTGAACTTGCCTGATCCGTCGTTGAGAAACAGCTTGTTGCCGGTGCGGACGTTGGTGACGTACAGGTCGGCGTCGCCGTCGTTGTCGATGTCGGCAAACGACCCGGTCACGCCGGTCGCTCCCACCACCGCCACACCCGCCACTTCGGTGATGTCCTCGAAATGGCCCTCGCCGGTGTTGCGGTAGAGCCGATTCGAGCCGACCTGGTTCGAAAAGAAGATGTCGAGCCTGCCGTCACCGTCGACATCGGCGACCGCCAGGCCGTTGCCGTGGTCGTAATGCACCGCCTTGTAGGTCCGGCTGGCGTCATCAACCACGTGGTGCCGGAAGTCGATCCCGCTCTGGGGCTGACGATCTGTGAAGCGGAAATCGTGCCGGACCGTCCACTCCTTCGCCGCCGCATGTTGCCGTTCGGCTCGAGCCTCGAGCCAGTCGGGCGAGACAATCTGCGGAGGGATCGCGACCCGCTCGTTGAGCACCTGCCCGATCGCGTCGATCAGCTTCTTGCGACCCTCATCCTGCATGCCGTCGAACACTCCACGGAGCCGGCCACGATGATCGACAAGGGCCACCTTCGAGGTGTGTACGATCGGCTGGTCCTTGGTCGCATCACCGACGTCGGCCACAGGCAACTTGAATCCCGCGGTGATCAGCGAGAAGATCTCGGACTTCTTCCCGGTCAGGAAACTCCAGTTCGACAGGTCGGCCCCATAGTTGTCCGCGTAACGCGTCAGCACCTCGGGCGTGTCGCTTGCGGGATCGACCGAGAGGCTGACGATGCGGACCTGGTCCCAGAGAAAATGCTTGGGCCCACCCCGCTCGTCGGAACTGTGCTGGTGCTCGATCTCTCGAGCCAACCGCTTCTGGAAGGTGGCCATCCTTCGGGTCTGTTCGGGACAGGTCAACTGGCAGCGGGTGAAGATGAAGTTGACCACGTAGACTCGCCCGGCCAGTTCCCGGCTCCCGAACGCCTCGCCCGTACTGTCGACCAGCCGGAACTCCGGCAATTCCATGTCCAGGGGCAACAGCGAGCGTGCTGGCCTGGGAGTGTCGCTGCCACCCTTCGTGCCCGTGTCCTTTCCATTGTCCTTCCCCGCAGCCGTACCCGGATTCGGATCGTCGGGGCAGCCACAGGCCCCCAGCACAACGGCCACGGCCAAAAGCATCGAACCGCAACGGCACACGAATCTCATGCTGAGTCTTCTCGATTCAGGGACACGGCCAGTGAGACGGCTTGCTGCGCGGAGCCGGATACAAGAGGGCCCCGATCGTTCGACTTGAATCGTTGGGCCAAGTGCTGTCAATGTTCCTTCGCCGAGGCCGCCTCGGGATTCTCGACCCGGCGATACCCGACCCCTTCATAAGCCGGACAACGCGGATGAAACCACGTGTCGAATTCGGGATCGGGTGCGTCCAGCGTGTTGGCCTCCGGGTCGATCGTCCCCCGCAAGTCCACCGTCGCTCCACCGAAATAACACCCGCTGACATTGCTGCCGTCGACGATGTCCAGCTCGTATCGACCCTCCGGAGCCGTCCCGCCTGACTTGGTGTTCTGCCAGAAGATCGAACGCGTGTAGTGATTGCCCTCGCCCTTGTCGTCAACACCGTTCCAGTTGCCCGTCAACGTGCACCCGCTGACCCGAACCCTCGAACCGGGAAACACCGTCAATGCTCCCGACCCGTGACGCACGTTGTACAGCTCACCCGGAGGACTGACCGTGTCCGGGCCGGTGTTGGAGACGTTGCCGACGAACAGGCAGTTGGTGATCTCGGCCCGGCTGCCCGGCAGCACGTCGATCGCCGAACCGGTGACCTGGCAACTGTTGTCGCGGAACACCGAATCGCTGATACGGACGCTGTCCTGCTGGAACCCCAGGTGCTGGATCGAGATGCCTCCCCCGCAGGGATTGGCCACGTTGCCAATCACCTCGACCCGCTCGATCCGAGGGTAACTGCGGCCGAAGACCTTGATCCCGCCGCCATCGCAATAAAAGAACAACAGGTTCTGCGTGCCCAGCTCGGGCCGATTCGGCTCAATCGGACCCGGCAGGTCGCTGCGGGTCTGGAACCGATTCGCGCCGGTGATCGTGAACCCGCGGAAGACGGTTCGAGCGGTGATCCCGTCGCCGAAATAGACCACGTGGTTGACCACCGCCGGGAAACTCCCGGACTCACGCTCGGCAATCTCCGGGTTGGCCGCACTCAAGACCACCTCGCCGGAAGCCTCCAGCGTGATGCCGTCGTGCTGACGGTTCAGCCAGATCAGGGCCTGGCCGGGTTGCCCGGGCCGGTAGGTGCCCGGGTGCACCACCACGCGGTGGCCTGTGCTCGATGCGGCTGCCAGGTCCAGAGCCGCCTGGATCGACTCGCCGGGGTGAACGTGCCACGTGCCGTCGGCATCCGGGCCGCCGGGACCGGTCCCGGAGTTGTCATCACATCCGCAACCGGCCGCAAAACACCCCAGCCAGGCCGCGGTGCCCCCCAACGCCGTTCGTCGTCCGATCAGCTGTCCCGGTGACGGTGTCATTTGACCAACGTCGCCAACCAGTCCTGGAACGCCCTCGTCTCCTCGATCTGCATCCGCCCCATTTCCTTATCGTGAGAAAACCGGATGGCACACATCGCGTCCGAGAGCAACTGGTAACTGCCCACGCGGTCGGCGTCGACTCGCAGCGTGTGCACCAGTTCGGGCACCGCGATCTCCTCGAGCTCCAGTTCCGGCAGCCTCAACGTGTAGATGTAATCGGTACTCGTCAGCTTCAGGTCCACGGTAGTTCCACGAGGCAGGTGCAGGTCACCGGTGCTGACCAGATCGTCGTCGGTCCCGAATCTCCCGTCGCCACCGGGATAACGGAAGCTCCACTGGAACCCGCTGCCGGTCACCTCCACCAGGCACACCTCGCCGGAATTCGACTCGGGCCACGCCAGCACGCTCGGCCCACCACAGCCGCAGGCCGTGCAGGCCAAAAGCACGATCAACAGCAACGAGCCAACACGGTCACCCCTCATGCACTCGATCATAGGACACCACTTCGACCGCTGACCAGAGGATCGTATCCTCAAGAGACGCCTCCGGTTTGACATGCCGAGACGCCAAGCTGACAATCTGGTGTGAGTTGCCGGTCGCGGGCTTGATCAGGTCCCCGACGCGATGGCTCGCCCTGAACCCGATCCTCACCGATTCGGCGACGACTCAACGCCTCACACCGGTACCCACACCGGGAAGGACTCGTTTCATGACGGCCGTCACCCGCTGCACCCTGCTGTCTTTGTGCCTGTCGATGCTCCTGGCATCCCCGCTGACCGCGGCCGATTGGCCCACATGGCGGCACGATCCGGGCCGTTCGGGGACCACCACCGAGAAGCTGCCCGACACGCTGAAGCTGGCGTGGAAGAGACAATTGGCCAAGCCGCAGCCTGCCTGGCCCGAAGATCCCCGCATCGGATTCGACTTCGTCCCCGAACCGGTCGTCGTCGGCCGCACCCTCTACCTCGCCTCGACCCGTACCGACAGCGTCACCGCCTACGACACTCGGACCGGAGCGAAGAAGTGGCGAGTGTATGCCGATGGTCCGGTCCGGTTCGCTCCACTGGTGGCCGACGGCAAGGTCGTCTTCGGCTCAGACGACGGCCGCGTCTACGCCGTCGATGCGACCACGGGCAAGGCCATCTGGACCTTCCGGGCCGCTGTGGCCAACCGCAAGGTGCTCGGCAACGACCGCCTGATCTCGGTCTGGCCCGTCCGAGGCGGCCCCGTGCTCGACGGTCACCTCGTCCGCTTCACCGCCGGCGTCTGGCCGTTCGAGGGCAACTTCCTGTGTGCCATCGAGCTGGCCACCGGCAAACCGGCCGAACTCTCAGGTCCCGCAGCCATCGGACCGCAACACGCCATCCGCACACTCAATAACCTCACCCCCCAGGGCTACCTCGCACTCTCGGGACAGAAACTCTACATCCCCTGCGGACGCGCCGTCGCCGCCTGCCTCGACCTCAAGACCAACAACTTCCTCAAGCACAGCTACAGCACCTCCAATACCACCAACTACCACGTGATCGCCGAGGGTCGCTGGCTGTTCCATGGCTCGATCGCCTTTGACAGCACGACCAAGACCACGCTGTCCACCCGCAACCACAAGCCGGTCACCACGCCCACGACGGCGTACTTCGGCGAGAACGGACAGGTGGTGGCCTATGACCTCGAGCATCCCAAGAAGGTCACATCCAAGGACCGTCGCGGCCGTACTGTCACCAGCACCGTGCTGCCCAAGCTGTGGACGCTGGCCAATTCGAGCGTGCAGAAGGTCCCCGCCGGAGCCGCCTACAAGAAGTTCCTGGCCGCCAATCCGCTGGCCATCGACCTGGCCGCCGGCGGACGACTTTATGGACACCAGGGCTCGCTGCTGTTCGCCGTCGAACCTCCCGCCGCCGGTAAGCCGGGCACTGTGACCTGGAAGACGACCATCTCTGGCACGGCCGGTTCGCAGATCGCAGCCGACTCGAGACTGTTCGTCACCACCAGTACCGGGCTGCTGCTGTGCTTCGCGGCCGAAGAGGCACCCGGCGACGGGACTGACGTGACTGAAAGAGTGGCCAAGCCGCAGAGACCGCCGCTGCCACAGGCCACCAGGATCCTCAAGGCCGCCGGGTCGAATGAAGGCTTCGGGCTGGTGCTGGGCGTCGGCGACGGATCGCTGATCGAAGCCCTGGCACGGCAGAGCCAGTTGAGACTGATCTGCGTCGACCCCGACCCGGCTCGCATCAACGCGCTGAGACGACGACTCGACCGGGTCGGACTCTACGGGCACCGCGTGGCGGCCTTCGTCGCCGACCCGCTGACCTGCGGACTGCCACCCTACATCGCCAACCTCGTCACCACCGAATCACTCGAATGGACCGGCGGACCCGACCTGGGTCCGAAACTGGCTCGACTCGCGTTCGGCTGCCTGAGACCCTTCGGGGGGACCGCGGCGCTGGGGATTCCCGGAGACGGAGCCGCGGAGTTCCTCGAGCAAGTCACCCGGCTGAAACTGCCCGGCGCCAAGACCCGCCAGGCCGACGGCCTGGCAGTGATCCGACGCGAAGGAGCCCTGCCGGGGGCCGCCGACTGGACCCACGAATACGGCGACCCGTCCAACTCGCTGGCGTCACAGGACCAATTGGTGAGGGCTCCGCTGGGTGTGCTGTGGTTCGGTGGCCCCGCCTCCGATGGCAGCCTGTTCTACAACCGCCACTACTGGGGACCGAGCATGGCCGTCATCGAAGGACGCATGCTGCTGCAGGGGCCCGGAAAACTGTCGGCCGTCGACGTCTACACCGGACGCATACTCTGGCAGGTCCCCCTGGTCGACGACGAAAAGTACCGGGCCGGACGACGTGGCAACGACTTCGAAAAGGTGCTCGCCGGGTTCCACTTCGTGGCCGTCAAGGACAGCATCTACCTGGTCCACAAGGGACGCATCCTGAAACTCGATCCGAAGAACGGCAAACAGCTCGCCGTCTTCCCGGCTGCGGCCAAGGGCGATACCTGGGGCCGCATCCGCGTCCAGGGCGATCTGCTGATCGGCACCATCCACCGCACGCAGGGCAAGCGGGGACGCGTGCCCGCCGAAGTGCAGGTGCTCAACCGGCAAACCGGAAAGCTGATCTGGAAACACACCGCCGAGATGACCATCCCGCTGGTCGCCGTCAGCGACGATACGCTGTATTGCCTGGACGGGATCTTCGAAGGACTCTTCAAGGACTGGGCCCGCAGAGGGCTGATCCCCAAGTCCGAGCCGATTCGCTACCTCAAGGCTCTGGACCTCAAGACCGGCAAGCTGAAATGGAAGTACACCACCGACCTCGTCGTGACCTGGATGAACTACTCCAGGGAGCACGACGTCCTGATGGCCTCGAACAAGAAGGGCATGGTGGCCTATCAGGGCTCCGACGGTGAGGAACTGTGGCGGAAGTACAGCGAGGGAAAGGGGTTCGCGGGACACCCCGAGAGCTACTGGGATCGGGTGATCGTCTCGGGCAACCGGGTGATCGACCAGCGAGGACCGGGCAAGGCCTACAACATCCGCACCGGTGAACCGATCATGAGACGCGATCCGATCACCGGCAAGGACGTGCCGTGGGAATTCACCAAGAGCGGACACCACTGCAACTACGCGATCGCCAGCCCGCACCTGTTGACCTTCCGAGCCGCCTCGGCCGGCTTCACCGATGTGGAAACCGGCAACACCGCACGGCTGCAGGGGTTCCGCTCCGGCTGCCGAAACAGCCTGATCCCCGCAGGCGGAGTACTCAATGCTCCCAACTTCGCTCACGGCTGCGTCTGCGGCTACTCGCTGTTCACTTCGCTCGCCTTCACGCACCTGCCGCAGGCGGAGATGTGGAGCTACAGTGCGTTGAAGCCGAGCGAATTGTCGGTCAAACGGCTGGGCATCAATCTCGGTGCCCCCGGAGACCGGATGTCCAAACAGGGCACGCTGTGGCTCGATTACCCCAGCGTCGGAGGCTCCTCGCCTGACGTCCGCATCACAGCCAAGGGCCAGGCCCGTACCTTCCGGCAACACTCCTCACTGGTCACCGCAATGGACCACGAGTGGGTCGCGTCATCCGGAGTGTCCGGCCTGCAGAACCTGACCATCCGACTCGACAAGAACGCCAAGACGCCCAAGACCTACACCGTGCGGCTGCACTTCTGTGAACCCGATGACGTCAAGCCGGGCCAGAGAGTCTTTGACGTACGGCTGGGAGGTAAGGCGGTGCTCGAGAATTTCGACGTGATCGCGACCAGTGGCAATCGGTACAAGGCGGTCGTTCGCGAATTCAAGAAGGTGTTGGCGACGACCGAGCTGACCATCGACCTGGCGGCGCGGAAGGGCTCACCGATTCTCAATGGGGTCGAGATCGTCGTCGAGGAATAAGGCAGGCGATGGTCAAGGGGCCAATCGGCAAGCTAGACTGGGATGGTCGAGGCCGTCAGGAGGGTCGCGACTGATCCCGGTCCTGTGGTCCACTTGGCGAATGCTTATCATGAATTTCATGAACCGTACCGGTCGCCTCGCTGTTTGCCTGCCAATCCTGGCCGCCGCGCTGGGGCTGATCGCGTTCGCCTCGGCCGGAGCCCAGGACGCCGCCGCGCCCGCCACGAGCCTGGTCTACCCGCTGGATGTCTCGGTCGCCGCCGACACCAAGACGCTGTACCTGGTCGACCGCAAGTTGCCAGGACTCTGGAAGGCCTCCGCGGACGGCTCACTGGTCGTACTCTACGCGGCCAAGAAGAAGTTCCGCACGCCGCTGAATGCCGTCCGCTGCATCACCGGCGATGGCAAGGGAGGACTGCTGGTCGGCGATTCGGGAACCCGTGAGGTCTACCGTGTCACACTCGATGGCAAGGCCACTCCACTCACAAAAGGTGGCATCGGCATCGCGATGGGGATCGCCGTTGCCAAGGATGGAACCATTTTTGTCAGTGACCTGGAACTGCAGAGGATCTGGTCGGTGCCCGCCGCCGGAGGAACGCCCAAGCAATTCGCCGTGCTGCCGGCCCCCCGGGGTATGACCTTCGACAAGAACGGCCAACTGTGGGTCGTCTCGGGTGGACCCAGGAACCAGCTCGTCAAGATCGCCCCCGATGGCAAGATCACGCCCGTCGTCAAGGACCGGATCTTCATCTACCCCAATGACGTCGCCGTCGCCGCCGATGGAGCCGCCTACGTCAGCGATGGCTACGCCGATTGCATCTGGAAAGTGGCCGCCGATGGCAAGGCGACCAAGTGGGTCAAAGGCAAACCGCTCGATAACCCCGTCGGACTCGATTGGCAGGGCAACAACCTGCTGGTGGTCGATTCCCGAGCCAGACAGCTGTTCAGCATCACTCCCGATGCCAAGCTCACCGCCGTCAAACTCGGTAAGTGATCTCCCGGCACCGCTTGACTGCCTTGCCCAACCGCTACCTCCGACCACCGCTTCGACCGGCAACAGGGCAGCCTGTTGACTGTGGCAAAAAAAGCCAAGAGACCGGTCCTATACTCGAATTGAGCCTTCCAACAATCGGCTCTTCGAGTGCGTACAACGGGATGTACGCGGAAACACCAAGTGACAAAACGCTCAACACGACACAGCCCCCCCCGGCCCCTGTCATGAACACCTCCAGGTACCTGCACTCCGAGCGGTCGAAACTGCGGCGCTGGCAGCGGGTGCTGGCCGTCGCCGGAGTTCTGCTCCTGGGAGCAGAAGTCTCCGAAGCCCGGGCCAGTTGCGGTGACTACCTGCACAACGGCTCGACCACATCCAGCACGGCCGCGGCCGGGTCTCCCCACGTGCCGGCACAGTCTCGGTGCAAGTACGGTCGCTGCGAAGGGGACCCGATACCGACCCGGGTCCCGCCGGCACCGGTACAAAATGTCCCGACCGACGATGTGACCGACGTCGAGTGGACTACTGCGTACCACTCGACCCGGCAGTCCTCTCGACTCGATCGGGCCACGCTCGACCCGACCCGGCCCGGCCACCCCGTCCGCATCGACCGGCCGCCTCGCGGCTGAAGCTCCTCCGATGCGACACGACCGGCTCGCCTCTCGTTGCCTTCGAAGCGGCGAACAGAAACCGGCCGTTGGTCTCTGACCACCGTCGCTCGACGCAGCAGCCACTCGCCCCGCGACCGGCTGCCCGCGCCGGCGACTCACCCCTCACCCGAGATCCCGTCTCGATGTCCGAACACGATCAACAATCGACACCGCAGCAGCCACCGACAGACTCCGAAGCAGCACTCTCGGCCGAGACACCCACTGCTGCCCGGAAGCTCTACGTCCGCGCCGTCACGCCAGGGCTCAGAAAGCTGCTGTGGGTCGTGTTCGTGATGGTCGCGCTGCTGGGGGCCAACTCCGGCTACCTGAGCGCGATCACCGGCATGCAGTGGGTCACGGGCAAGATCTACCAGACCCACTTCTACTTCCTGATGCTGCTGGGTCACATTGTGGGCGGGCTGCTGATGGTGCTGCCGCTGGTCATCTTCGGTGGCCTGCACATCCGCAACGCCTACAACCGCCGCAACCGCCGGGCGGTCCGGGTCGGCTACGTGCTGTTTGCCGTTTCGATCGCCGTGCTGGTGAGCGGCTTTGCACTGGTGCGAGTCGAAAACGTCATCGATCTCAAGCACCCGCTGGGACGCAGCGTCGTCTACTGGCTGCATGTCGCCCTGCCGCTGCTGGCCGGGTGGCTGTACTGGCTGCACCGGCTGGCCGGACCCAGGATCAAGTGGCACATCGGTCGAAGGATCGCCGCGGTTGCCGGTGTGGCCGTCGTCGCCATGGTCGCCATGCACTCACAGGACCCCAGGCAGTGGAACGTCGTGGGACCCGAAGACGGAGTGAAGTACTTCGAGCCGTCGTTTGCTCGGACCACCAACGGCAAGTTCATCCCCAGCGAAGCACTCATGATGGACAGCTACTGCAAGAAGTGTCACCCCGACACCCACGCCGCATGGTCCGACAGCGTCCACCGCTTCAGCTCGTTCAACAACGCCGCCTACCTGCCCAGCGTCCGCGAAACACGCAAGGTCGCCTTCGAACACGACGGCAACGTCAAAGCCTCACGCTGGTGTGCCGGCTGCCACGACCCGGTGCCGTTCTTCAGCGGAGCCTTTAACTCGAAGAACTACGACGACGTCAACGACCCCACCGCTCACGCCGGCATCACCTGCACCGTCTGCCACGCCATCACGCATATCAACAGCAACCGAGGCAACTCGGACTACACCATCGAAGAACCGCTGCACTACCCCTTCGCCTACAGCGACAACGCACTCCTGCAGTGGATCAACAACCAGCTGGTCAAGGCCAAGCCCGACTTCCACAAGAAGACGTTCCTCAAGCCACTCCACAAGACGACCGAGTTCTGCAGCGTCTGCCACAAGGTGCACCTGCCCCTGGCACTCAACAAGTTCAAGACCATTGCCGGCAACAGCTACCAGAAGCACTTCATCCGCGGCCAGAACCACTACGACGCCTTCCTGCTCTCAGGACTGGGACACGGAGCCACGAGCTTCTATTACCCGCCCAAGGCCGAAACCAACTGCAACCGCTGCCACATGCCGTCGGTCGCCTCGAACGACTTCGGAGCCAAGCCGTTCGGTGAGACCGGCCAGCTGGGCATCCACAATCACCTCTTCCCCGGTGCCAACACCGGCATCGCCTGGTTCCGCGACCGACCCGAGATCATCGCCGCTCATCAGGAGTTCCTGGCCGGCACAATGCGAGTCGACCTCTTCAGCATCCGAGAAGGACTCTCGCTGGTCGGCAAACAGCACGCCCCACTGAGACCCACCGTCCCGACACTCAAGCCCGGAGCCAGCTACCTGCTGGATGCCGTCATCCGCACCGTCAAGCTCGGTCACCTCTTCACCCAGGGCACCGTCGACTCGAACGAGGTCTGGCTCGAGGTGACCGTGACCTCAGGCGGCCGGGTGATCGGCGCCAGCGGCCACTTCGATGCCGACCGTGAGGTCGACCCGTGGTCGCACTTCGTCAACGTCTTCCTGCTGGATGTCGACGGCAAACGCATCGATCGACGCAACCCGCAGGACATCTTCACACCGCTCTACAACCACCAGATCCCGCCCGGAGCCGGACAGGTCGTTCACTACAAGCTGATGCTGCCCAGGCAACTCGATGGACCCCTCACCGTCGAAGTGAAACTCAACTACCGCAAGTTCGACAAGCAGTACACCGACTTCATGGCCAGGAACCACAAGGCAGGAGACCGAGACATCCGCGGGCTGGACCCGCAGACCGGACAGCTGACCAACATGTTGCCCGTCACCGTGCTGGCCGTCGACCGAGTGACGTTTCCGGTCGAAGGCGACGACACCTCCGTCAGCAACAAACCGTCAAAGGTCAAGACATGGATCAGGTGGAACGACTACGGCATCGGCTTGTTTCTCAAGGGCAAGGACGAATTGAGGCAGGCCAACGACGCGTTTGCCGAGGTCGAGAAGCTGGGACGATACGACGGGCCACTGAACCTGGCCCGGTCGATGTTCCGCGAGGGACGACTTCCCGAGGCGGCCGAGGCACTGGCCCGAGCCTCAAGGCACTCCGACCCGTCGCCGCCAGCCTGGACCATCGCCTGGCTCTCGGGACTGGTCGCCAAGGACCTCAACCAGCTCGAACGGGCGCAGAATAACTTCCGGAGCGTGCTCGAGGATCGGACGCCCGAGATGCTCAAGCGAGGCTTCGACTTCAGCAAGGACTACCGCGTGATCAACCTGCTCGGACAGACCTACTTCGACAGGGCACGCCGACTCAGAGACGACGATGTCGCCATCGAGAGGAAGGCGTTCCTGGAAAAAGCCGTCGAGACGTTCCAGAGAACACTCGTGATCGATTCCGAAAACGTCACCGCGCACTACAACCTGCAGCAGCTGTTTCGAGAACTCGGCGACAACGCACGGGCCGAATACCACGCCGGCATGCACGCCCGCTTCAAGCCCGATGACAACGCCCGTGACCTGGCCGTGGGACGTGCCAAGGCACGCTACCCCGCCGCCAACGCCGCGTCCGAAGAGCCCGTGTTCTACCAACTGCAACGCGCAGGGGCTCCCGGACTGACCGCCAGTGAGGCCACAACCACAGTTCCGGCCCACTCGCGTGCAACAACAACGAAGAAGAAGACACCGACTGGAGCGGACGAATGAACGAACCTCTCGAACCTCCCCACGACCCGACGCCCTCGTCCCCGGACACCCTGCCCCCGCAGGACGAAGCCGCCGAAGAGTCTCCCGATTACGACTACGACACCGAGGAACGAGACGATACGGTCATCGCCTCGGCTCTCAAGAAGTCACTGGCCGTTTTCGGGATCGCCGCGGTGCTGATCGCCGGAGTCGTCGTCGCCCAGGGGTTCCTCGGCGAGGTTGAGGAGTTGGCGACCGAGAGGGCTCCGCTGGAGGTGCCCGAGGTCCCCAAACGGCCCGATGCCGAAATCCCCCAGGTCACGTTCACCGACATCACTGCCGAGGCGGGCATCGACTTCGTCCACGAAAACGGTGCCTACGGCGACAAGCTGCTGCCCGAAACGATGGGAGGCGGCTGCGCGTTTCTCGACTTCGACAGCGATGGGGACCAGGACCTGCTGCTGGTCAATTCGAAACGCTGGGACTGGGACACCCGACCCAAGCCCAAACAGCCCGCCCGGCTGGCCCTGTATCAAAACGATGGAAGCGGACACTTCAGCGACGTCACCGAGACCTGGGGCCTGGCCGTGTCGCTGTACGGCATGGGAGCCGCCGTGGGCGACTTCGACAACGATGGACACCCCGACCTGTTCATCTCCGCCGTGGGTCACAACCGGCTGTTCCGAAATACCGGCAAGAGGTTTGTTGACGTCACCGAGGCGGCCCGGGTGGCCGGAGCCGACACCGCCTGGAGCTCCAGTTGCGGGTTCTTCGATGCCGACGCCGACGGTGACCTCGACCTGTTCGTCTGCAACTACGTCGGCTGGAGCAAGGACTTCGATCTCGCCCAGAACTTCACGCTCGATGGCACGCTGCGTGCCTATGGCCAGCCGCAGAAGTTCCCCGGCAGCGCCCCCTACCTCTACCTCAACAACGGCGACGGCACCTTTGACGACGTCACCAAACAGGCGGGGATCGAGGTCCGCAACGACGGGACCAACGTGAAACTCGCCAAGTCGCTGGGGGTCGCCTTCGCTGATCTCAACGACGATGGTCACGTCGACCTGGTCGTCGCCAACGACACCGTCCGCAACTTCCTGTTCCTGGGCAACGGAGACGGCACGTTTCGAGAAGAAGGCCGCCAGTCGGGAATCGCGTTTGATACCAACGGCAATGCTCGAGGCGCGATGGGAATCGACATCGGCCGCTTCCGCAACTCCGATGTACTGGGCATCGCCATCGGGAACTTCGCCAACGAAACCACCGCGCTGTATGTCCGCAAAACACTCGCCGACCAGCTGCCGGTGTTCCAGGATGAAGCCGTCTCCAATGGCATCGCTGTACCCACTCGACCCGAACTGACCTTCGGTGTCTTCTTCTTCGACAGCGATCTCGATGGACGACTCGATATCTTCGCCGCCAATGGACACCTCGAAGCCGACATCAACCTGGTGCAGTCGAGCCAGCACTACCAGCAACCGCCTCAACTGCTCTGGAACTGCGGACCCCAGTACCACAACGAATTCGTGGCACTCGAACCGGATCAGTGCGGCAAGGACTTCGTCAATCCGATGGTCGGACGAGGCGCCAGCTTCGCCGATATCGACGGCGACGGAGACCTCGACCTGCTGATCACCTCGGTCGGAGGCCGACCGCGGCTGCTGCGAAACGACCAGCAGCTCGGACATCACTGGCTCAGGGTCAAACTGACCGGGACCACCGGGGTCAATCGCAGCGCGATCGGTGCCTGGGTCGACGTCCACACCGCAAGGGGAACCCGCAGCCTGCAGGTCATGCCCACACGCAGCTACCTCTCGCAGGCCGAACTCCCCGTCACCTTCGGGCTGGGCGAAATCGATAGCGTGCAGAAGGTGGTCGTTCGCTGGCCCAACGGCACGATACAACAAGTCGACAAACCCCAGCTCGATTCGCTGATCGAAATCACCCAGGCCGAAACCACGGCCGCCTCGAAAGAAGAGTAAAACCCATGACCGCCACACCCAGGATCGCGTGGGTCGAAGACGACCAGGCCAGCGGAGAGGTGGCCGAGGTCTACCGGGCATGGCGCGAACAGAATCCCGACCGAGACGGGATGCCCGAAATCCTCAAGTGCTTCTCGGCTCGGCCCGATTTCCTCGCCCACGTCATGCAGGCCTCCTACGGACTGCACTTCACCGACGGTCACCTCGACCGACGTCACAAGGAAGCCATCGCGACCTATGTCTCGGCTCTGAACCGGTGCGAATACTGAACCGACGCCCACGCCTACTTCCTGCAGTTGCAGGATGAAGACAACTCGGTGGTCGAAAAACTCGAGTCCGCAGACCTCGAACACGCACAGCTCGACCTGCCGCAGCAACGGTTGCTGGAATTCGTCAAACGACTCACCCTCGAACCGGCCGAAACGACCGATGCGGAGGTTGAGGGTCTGCGCGAGGTCGGCTGGAGCGACGCTCAGATCGCCGAAGCCGTCTACGTCACGGCTCTCTTCGCGTTCTTCAACCGCGTGTCCGACGCCTTCGGACTAAAGAGCCCCGGCTACCGCGAACTGGAAACCCCACCAGCCCAGTTCGAGTAAAGGGACTGGCTCCGCAGCCCGTGGTCCGCCTGCGGCGGATGCCTGTCCCGAGCGCATCCCCCGCCCACAAACCGCCCTAAAACAACTCGCGGATCGGCTCGCCGTCGGTCAGGATCGGGACCGGGCGACCTGTGTTGTCGTAGAAGTGGTGATCGGTGTTGATGCCGAAACGCTTGTAGACGGTCGACAGCAGGCAGTTGCTGTTCATCACCCGCCGTACCGGGTCCTCGCCCCGGGAATTGGTCGCGCCGACCACCTGGCCCATGTTCAGGCCGCCGCCCGAGAGGAAGATGCTCATCGAACGCGCCCAGTGATCGCGGCCGGGTCGCTTGGTCGCCTTGTCCTGGTGACGAATCTTCGGTGTGCGTCCAAACTCGCCACAGAAAATGAACAGCACCTTCTCGTTGAGACCTCGATCGTAGAGGTCGTTGATCAGGGCGGGGACCGCCTGATCAAACACCGGCATCCGCTCCTTGTACGCCTTGAAGATGTCGGCGTTCACGCTGTGATCGTCCCAGTTGCTGGTTCGCCCGTTTTCCTTCTTCAGCCGGAACGTGGCCTGCATCTGCACGAACCGCACCCCGTGCTCGACCAGCCGACGTGACAGCAGCAGGCTGCGGCCCCAGTGCGTCTTGCCGTACCGCTGCTGAACACTCTCGGGCTCCTTCGTCAGGTCAAACGCCCGAGCGGTCCGCGAACTGGTCAGCATCGCCAACGCCCGGCGGCGGAACTTGTCGAGTGCGTCCATCGAACCGGTGCGATCGAGTTCGCGACGGAAGACGTCGAATTCGGACAACAGCGAATTGCGTTTGCGAAGCGAGGCGAGAGCGGTATCGCGAGCAGACAGCTGGCCGTCCTTGGCACCGAACAGCGGCACCGGGTCATATCGGTTGGCTCCGCTGGAAGTGATCATCTTGGAGTTGGGCATGAAGGCCCTGTAGGCCGCTCCCAGATAGGCCGGGCCGCCGCCGTAGAACTTCGTGTTGGCCACAAACAAGGGAATGTCCTGGACCTGGTCCTCCAACCGCTGCGCCACCACCGAACCCAGCTCGGGGTACTCGGCATCGGCCGGGTTGGCCGCCTTGGGGGTGTAGCCGCTGAGGAACCGGCAGGTGCCGCCGGAATGCTCGTTGCGGTTGTGGAACAGGCTGCGGACGATCGAGAACTTCTCGGCCATCCCCGCCAGGTTCGGCAACAACTCGCAGATGTCCAAGCCCGGAACATTGGTCGAGATCGGCTGAAACTCGCCGCGGTACTCCGACGGGGCCTTCGGCTTCATGTCGAAGGTCTCCAGGTGACTGGGACCTCCGTTGGCCCAGAAGAGAATCACCGAGAAGTCGTTGTCGAGTGCCTCGCCGGCCGCCTCAGCCGCCAGCAGGCCAGCCAAATCCGGCGAGAGTCCGCTCGAAAGAGCACCCAGCGACAGGCCACCGATCTTCAGAAAGCTGCGACGGTCGATCGGGCCGTGGCAACGGGTTGAGGATCGTGTCATGAGTCCATGTCCAATGAGACTTTATCGGGATGAGCGGGACTAGCGGTGATTAGCGGTGATTAGCGGTGATTAGCGGTGATTAGCGGTGATTAGCGGTGATTAGCGGTGATTAGCGGTGATTAGCGGTGATTAGCGGTGATTAGCGGTGTTTAGCGGTGTTTAGCGGTGTTTAGCGGTGATTAGCGGTGATTAGCGGTGATTAGCGGTGATTAGCGGTGTTTAGCGGTGTTTAGCGGTGAAGGCCGCTAGTGATTGTACTGGAATTCCTTGGTGTTGATCAGCGCCCACATCAGGTTGCTGTAGGCAGTCTTGGCATCGGTCTCCGAATCGATGTACTTGACCGCCTTTTCCACTTCCACGGCCGTCGCCGGCCGCGACAAGGCCAGCAGGAACAAACGGCGGACACGGGACACATGATCCCCGTCACCGGATGCCAGCTTCGCGGCGGAACTCTTGGGGTCGAAGATCTTGCCCAGCAGGAAACCGTCGTTGAGTGAGAACAGCGACTGAGACAGGCTCGGATCGGCCGTTCGCTCGCACTCGCAGGCACTCTCGCGAGGCGGCCGACCGAACAACTTCAGGAACTGGTTCGAATAGCCCTCGTCGGGCAACTGCATCGCACGGGTGCCGTTGGGGAGACCGCTGTAGGAGGTCGGTCGCGATGTGACCTGGTCGATCGAATCCAGCAGCATCTCGGCCGAAAGCCTCTGGGGGTAGAATCGCGAATGGCCCGTGGTCTCGTCCAGGTTGTCGAGGTTGGCCGATGAGTCGAGTTGATACGTCGTGCTGGTGGTGATCAGCCGCAGCACGTGACGCATGTCGAAACCGCTGGCAATGAACTCATCGGCCAACGCCCTCAACAACGCCGGATTGGTCGCCGGGTTGGTCACCCGCAGGTCGTCGATCGGTTCAACCAGGCCGCGGCCGAAACAGTGAGCCCACATGCGGTTGACGAACGCGCGAGCGAAATAAGGATTCTCCGGAGCCGCCATCCAGTCGACCAGGCGGTGTCGCGGATCGGCGTAGGGCGGCACAGAAAGCTCGGGGCCTCCCAGGCCGTGTGGCTTCACCACCTCGCCGGTGACCGGGTGCGTGACGCTGCCGGTGGCTTTGATCAGGATCGTCTCGTTGGCCCGACGCTCGGCCACACCCATCCCCTCGCGACGGTCAACTCGAGTGAAGAACGCCGCCAGGCCGTAGTAATCCGACTGAGTGAAGTTCTCGAAGGGGTGATGGTGGCAACGTGCACAGCCGATACGCACTCCCAGGAAGACCTGGGCGGTGTCGTCGACGTAGCGGTCCAGGTACCGCACCTCCGCGTACCACTGAGCCGGAGGCGAAACGCTGACATTGCCGGTGGCGGTCAGGATCTGGCGCACGAAGCGGTCGTACGGCATCCCTCCGGCGATCGCGTTGCGGATCCAGCGATGGAACGTGATCGTCCCGGCCACGCGGTCCTTCTGACCTCGACGCTTGTTCCTCAACAACGCCGACCACTTCTGTGCAAACGTGTCGGCGTACTCGGGCGACTTCAACAATCGCCCCACCAGCTTCGCTCGCTTGTCGAGTGCACCATCGGCCAGGAACCTCTCGACATCCTCGGGCAACGGAATCCGACCGGCCAGATGCAGCGACACACGTCTCAGGAACGTGGCGTCGTCGCAGACACTCGAGGGTGCCACGCCCAGGGTCTTCAGGTTCCGCTCGACGTGCCCGTCGACCATGTTGGCGATCGGGAACCGTGGCCACTTGGCCTTGGGCGTCTCCAGCGGCACCGTCACCCGCGACACCGCCACCCGACCCTGCAGCAGGGCGATCACCGCCGTCTGGCCCGTTCGCCGGCCCGCGGTCGCCAGCCCCGACCCGCCAATCTCCACCAGGCTCGCATCGTTCGTCCGCAATTCCACAACCCGGGTCACGTCGCAGGTCGTCCCGTCGTCATAGACGGCGGTGACGGCGAGCTGTTGAGGTTGACCGGTTCGAACCGTTGCTTCGCCGGGGAATACCTCGATCCGCAGCAGTCTCACCGCGTCTCTCTGCCCTCGGCCGGCACCCTCGGATACCCACTGCTTCAGCAACCGGTACGAGTCCGAATCAACCGCCATCCGGCGGCCTCCGCCGTGAGGAATCTGCATGGTCGGCTTCTGCAGCAATAGGGACCGCTCCGGAGCGGCCGAGAAGATCCGCCGCCCGCGACCCCCCTGGGCAATCCACTCGAAATCCCACTCGGGATGGTGCCCGAACAAGCTCAGCCGGAACCCTCCCCGACCGGTCGACTTGCCGTGGCAACTGCCGCTGTTGCAGCCCAGCCGGGTCAGCAACGGGTTGATCTCGTTGGTGAAATCGACCGCGCGGTTCGTCTCGCCGTCGCGTACCGAAACCGAAACGCTGGCCCTGATCCCGCCGACTGAAACACTCACCACCGCCGTCCCACTCCCTCGAGCAATCAGCTCACCGTCCCCGGTGACCTCGACCACACCCCCCGGCTCGACCCGGTAGGTCGCCTCGCGGCCCAGGTCCCATCGCGGCCCCTCGCTACCCTCGGCACGCTTTGCCGTCGACCCCGTCACAATCAGGCGTTGCCGCTGCCCGTGACCGGTCAACCGCACCGCCTCGGGATACACCTTCAACCGGGCCAATCCTGTCAAATCGAGCCTGCTACGGTCCTCTCCACAGGCCAACGCCGCAGTCCCCAGGACCAGCAGCGGGATGATCAGGTGGGTGGTCGCAAGTTGCCGCATCACCCCAATGTCGCCGCTGCCAACAGCGGCCGCAAGGCGAACCGGTTCAGCGAGGCAACCGCCAGGCGGTCCCGACACCCTCGATCACCACCACCTCGCCTCCCGCCTCGATGCTCTCGATCCGAGTCGTCTGCCCCGACGGCCACGATACCGTCAACTCCTCGACCCGCTGTGCACCGCCCAGCCCGATCACCAGCTGACGCTGGTTCGACGCCTGGTATCCGTCTCCAGCGGTCAGCTGATGAACCTGCTTCGTCGAACCGGTCCGCACCGTCACCTGTGCACCGATCGCATCACGTGCCGAGTTCCGGGCCACCAGCCGCACGGCCAGCCAGTTCCCCGCCCGCTCGGTGCGGTTGACCAGCACCGCGACCGGGTCGTCCAGATGGCTGATCACAAAGTCCTCTCGGCCGTCCCGATCCAGGTCCCCCCGAGCCAGGCCTCGGCCCAGCAACTCCTTCTCGAAAAACGGCCCCAACCCCTTGGCGTCAATCTCCACAAATCGCCCACCTCCCACGTTGTGCATCACCTGGTGCCGCATGCGGTAGGGCTGTCCGAGTTTCGAGAGATCATCGACGTGGCCGTTGGCGATGACGAGATCGAGTCGGCCGTCGAGATCGGCGTCGAGGAACTGGGTGCCGAACCCCAGCATTCTCCAGCCCGGCTCACGCAAACCCGCCATCCGGGTGACGTCGCTGAAGTGAACACCCTGCCCCTGCCCCTGCCCCTGCCGATACAGCACGTTGGATTCGGCGTAGAAGTTGGTGACAAACAGGTCGAGTCGTCCGTCGCCGTCGGCGTCACCGGCGGCCACACCCATGCAGGCCTGCGGCCGACCGTCCCGGTCGTAGGCCACTCCACGCAACAGCGCCTGCTCCCTGACACCCTCGACACCCTCGACACCCTCGGCACCGGCCACGAACAGGAAGTTGGCCACGGCATCGTTGGCGATGAACAGGCCCAGCCCGCTCCCCGACTCAGCGTCGAACTCACCGTAGCGGGCTGCCACCACTCCCAGGCCTTTGCCATCGCTACCGTCGTTGCTGCGGAAGCCTGCCGACCTGGTCGCATCCACAAAACCACCCGACCCGTCCCCTCGCCAGAAGCGGTCCTGGGCACCGAGGAATTCGTTGGGATGACAGGCAAACGGCACGCCCTGGGTCTGGCAGATCCGGGTGAAGACACCGGGTCCTGTGAGGTAGTTGACGTCGTAGAGATCGACGTGGCCGTCGCCGTCGATGTCGGCCACCACGCAACTGGTCGTCCAGTCGTCGCCGGACCCCCGCTTCCCGATCGGCCACTCGTCGAAGGTGCCGTCGGTGTTGTTGCGGTACAGGCGGTTGCCGCCGATGTTGGCGACATACAGGTCGGGCCAGCCATCGTGGTCGATGTCGCCCACCGCCACGCCCTGGCTGAAACGATCGTCGCCCAGCCCCGCCGAACCGGTCACGTCGGTAAACGTCCCGTCCGCGTTGTTACGGAACAACCGGTCCCGCATCGCTTCCTCTTCACCGGATTCCCCACCTGCCGAGTCTCCCGGCCAACGCGAACCCTGGGTGAAGTACAAGTCCGGCCAGCCGTCTCGGTCGAAGTCGAACACCGCAACCCCGCCACCGGTGTTCTCGAACATCCGTGCACCCGGTGTCGAGAGGTCCGGACTCTGAAAATAGGTGAAGTCGATTCCTGCAGCGGCGCCGATCTCATCGAACCGGATCCGGCCCCCCGACCCCGAACCGCCTCCCGCAGCAGCCACCGCAGCCACCGCCGGACCCCGAATCGATGACCACTCCGGCAGCGGGAGATCCGAGAGATCGATCTGGTGTGTGGGTCGAGCCGAGGCGATTGTCTGCTCGAGCAGGTCGATGTCGCGACCTCGGGGCGGGGAAGTCAACAACTCACGTGCCCAAATCAGCCCCAGGTCCCGGGCGATCGCCGCCCGGGCCCAGTGACGCGCCTCGGTTTCACGCCCCAATTGCTGCAGACCCTTGACCAGCTGCAGCCAGAGCTCAGCGTCTCGCGAGCTGAACTCCGCCCCCAGCCGAACCTCGATGTGCTCGAGCAACCTCACCAGTCCCTCGAGCCGCCGGGCGCGTTCCAGGAACACCTTCGCGTCGTCATCCCGGCCCAGGGTCCGCAGGCACTGGCCCAGCAGGTGGTTGGCCTGCCGCAGGTTCGGCTGCAGATCGATCGCGGACCACAGGCAGCGGGCGGCCTCGGACATTCGACCCCCACGCTGAAGGAAGAGTCCCCGAGCCAGCCAGACCAGCGGGTCCGTCTCGGCCGACTCTTCCAGCCCGCGGTGCCACTCCAGAAACTCGCCGTCGCGGCCCGATTCGGCAAGCACCAGACCGATGATGCGACCCGCCACGGCACCGGCCACCTCCCCCGCCTCGATCTTCCCACCCTCCAACACCTCACGAGCCAGCAGCTCGGCCCGCTTTGTGTCGTTCTCGGCCAACGCCGCAGCCGCCAGGCCCAGCACCGGCAGAGGATCAGTCGGGGCCGCCTCGCGACACCGCTCGAGATACTTCAGCCCGCCGAAAGGTCGCTCGACATCGGCCAGCATCACCAGCAGCTCGAGAGCTGGAGGACCGCGCTCGGCAATCGCCGCGGCCAGCATGCGAGGCACCGCCTCGTGACGACGGGCCGAGACGTTCAGCACATGAGCCAGACCCTCGCCCACCAGAGGATGATCCGGACTGATCGCCTCCAGCCGCAACAGCTCCGTTTCAGCCTGCAAGAGTTTTCTCTGATCCAATAACACCGCCGCAGCCCCACCTCGCGCCGACACCGCCGCTCGACCCCCACGGTCCGGCACCCGACCATAGACCTCCAACGCACGGTCGTACTGCCGCGCACGAGTGAACGCCTGGCCGGCCAGCACCCACGCCTCCCAGGCCTCGTCCGACGTCGCCGGCACCGACTCGAACAACTCGGCCGCCTCAACGAACCGCTTCTCAGACAACAACCGCCCGGCACGATCCAGCTTCTCGCGGCTCGACTCGACTGTGCCCCACCACATCGCCACGCCGACGGCCAGCACCACCAGGCCGATCAGACACCGACGGAGGTTGCTCGATGGAGACGACATCCCGGATTCTTCATTCTTCACAAGAACAGGTACGCGACTGACGACCTCGAAGCTTCTCTCGATTCCCCGGCAAGACCCGCATTCAGCCGCGCCGAGCTCACGTGATGATAACTGCTCAGAGGCATTTCTTGAAAACAGCGGGAACCTGCAGCAAAGCCGTTTCGTCCTACCGGAAGGTACTATTCTGCGCGGGCCAAGACCTATGAACAGCCAAACACCTGAACACGACTCCCATCAGGACCATACTCCCGGTCCCGAAGGGCTGCTCTCGGCGTACCTCGACGGGGAATTGACCTCCGAAGAGACCGCCGAGGTGGAAGCGCACCTCGAGGAGTCCGAATCGGCTCGGCACACCCTCGAAGAATTCCGGTCGCTCTCCAACTACCTCAACGCTCTCAAACCGGAATCCGCACCCGAAACACTCCGAGCCTCACTCCTCACAACAACACCGCAGCAAACACCGCAGCAAACCCCCCGCTCGCGCCGTCGTCCTTCGATCGCAGCGATCACTGCGGTGGTCGCGGTCGCTGCGGTGGTGATGGTTGCGGTGATCCCGCAGACCTCGCTGTGGTCTCCGTCGGAGTCGACCGATAGCGACTCGGGACTGGGCAACCTGGCAGGAGCGGCGGGCATTCCCGAGGCGGCCGTGTCGGCAGACTCGGCTGCCGGGGCGAGTCCTCTGGCCGCGGCAGTGTCCGACGCAGCGACGATCACCGACGATGGCAAGCTGGTTTTCGACGAGACACCTGACAAGGCCGAGGTCGGCCAGATTCTCTCGGCCATCGACACCTCCGGTGGCCAGGCGGTCGTGGTCCGGCTGACGGTCGTCGACGTCCAGCAGGGCCTCGACTCGCTCCGCCTGCTCCTGCAAAGACACCAGATCGCCTCGGCCGACTTCCCCGCCGTCAAGGCGGATCGAAGTGTGAACCGCCGCACACCAAGTCCCACATCGTCCTCCGGCGACGGACAACTCGTCAGCGTCATCGTGCGGGCGTCCTCCGAGCAGGTCTCCGAAGCCATGGCCAGCCTGCGTCGCGAGGTGGCCTCGGAAATGGAATTGGCGGGAGTTCTCCAGATGGCGGCATTGGAGACCGCACCGGGTGGCCGACGGGCCCTGGCACAGCTCAAGTCCTACAGTGGCAAGCAGCTTCGGGCCCGGTTCTCAACCCCCGCCGCGCTCGCGGATAATCCCAGTGGCGGCAAAGCAGGCCGCACACTCGCGGCCAAGTCCCAGGCACGTGCTCGGAAAGGACCGGCCCTGGCATCGGCCCAGGTGCGGCTGGACCTTCCGAAGGAACTGATGCAGCGGGTCAACAAGGCCCGTAGCGACAGCCGACCGTCGACCGCCTCCAGGGAATTGGCCTCCAGGCAACTGCAGGTCATCTTCGTACTCGTCGGCAAAGCCAAACCGGCCTCACCACCGGATCCCCAGCCCGACGGAGCAGCCTAGCCCGCCTGTGGCGGGTTGAAGAACTCGGACCCTGGGGTCTGACGCCGCCCACAACGGGGTTTGCTCCACCTGTCGCGTTTCACAGGCGGGGCCTGACCCCTTCTTCGAGTTGCAACGAGCGCTGGTTGAAAAGGGGTCAGGCCCCGCCTGCGTGCCGTTCTGGGTGG
>Ga0310124_10000312_pt1 | contig 33231 bp, 30 predicted proteins | sample CB11b_AW_Bot5_MG_FD_203507 | JGI IMG/M metagenome (GOLD analysis project Ga0310124, IMG submission 203507) | Marine microbial communities from Western Arctic Ocean, Canada - CB11b_AW_Bot5 | ecosystem: Environmental > Aquatic > Marine > Oceanic | place: Canada: Western Arctic Ocean | collected...
CGTCCACGCTAGGTTTTCTTCCTGGGTCATGCCATGGCCGGACCCCCAGTAGACGCACATCGCGGCGCGGTCGCGCTCGTACAGGTGCAGAACCGAGCTGGACAACTTGGCGTCTGCGAAACATCGACCGCCGGGTTCGGTCTGGCCGGGGTCCTCGTTGCCGGTGATGTGAAACCAGCGGCACAGGCGGAAAATGTCGCCGTACTGGTAGGTCTGCCCCAGCATGCTCTGCCGTCCCCACGTGGCGATGGTGCTGAACTGCATGCCGCGCGCCTCGTGCCAGTCGGAGAGCGGTCGGTAAAGATTCTCCTCGAGCAAAGCCGACATCACGTCGTAGTATTCGCATCGTATCTTGTCGGTGAAGTCGCCGATATCATGGAACAGACCGACCAGGTGCGGGCGCGGATCGTACCCGTTCTCCGACTGGAATCGCGCCAGCAGGCTCTCCGCGTAAACGATATTGCCGCCCAGCACATAGATTTCGTCCTGCAGATATCCGCGCAGCGTATCCGGCACAAATCGCCCGAGGTGTTCGATGTGCGGTTCCCAGTAGATATCCAGCCAACGCTGGGCCACATGCGGGTTGAGGTAGTCGAGGTCGTGCGGCTGACTGCAGACCACCGCGGCCATCCACGCCCCGTCCGGCGCCTGCCAGCTCAGCCGCCCGTCGGCGATCCTGTCGGCAAGGTCGAGGCTGTCGTCGCCGTCGAGTTTGATTGTCTCGTTGGGACTTTGCGGTGACGCGCCCTGGATGACACGAAAGGCTCGTGCACAGAGCAATTCCTCATCAGCAGGAATTTCGAACTGCAGCGTTTCACCGTCGCGCCCTTCGGCCTGATGGATGACCAGCCGTCCGCCTTTCAGGTCCGGGTTGTGCTCGCTCTCGGCGCGCAGTTTGTCCTGCCACGATTCCTGTCCGGTCCAGTCGGCAAACCAGACCGTCATGCCGAGGCGCTCGTGTTCGGCGACATAGTGCTCGAAGAATTCCCACCAGCCATCGCTCCAGTAGGGCGGCTGCGCGTGCGGCTCGCCGCGCACGTAGCGAGGATAATACCAGGTGCCGCCGACGCCTTTCGCCTTTATCTGTTCGAGTTGCCAGGTCAGCTGCTCTTTCGAGAGCTTGCCTGACTCCCAGAAATAGGTCATGAAATCGCTGTACTCGAGCGGCGGCTCGGCGAACAGCTGTGCCAGTTCATCGGACGATGGCGACTTTGTTTGCATAACAGATCTATCCCTGAGCGGCTGTCGCTTCGATGATGTTTAGAGCCCATTCCTTCCAATAGTACTTCAGCGGGTCATCGTCCGGCCAGTCCTGGTAGACCTCGTCCCACGTCAGTATCTGCATGTGCGGTTCCAGCGAATCGCTGCACACCGGGTGTGACCGTGGTTGATAGCGGAAATCGAGCGACAGCCGGATCTGATCGGGGCTGGGGTTTGCCACGCCCTGGTGCACGGTAGTGCTTTTAAACATGATTACGTCGCCGGTTGCCAACTCACTCACCGCCCAAACGCTGTCGACGGGAAAGTCGAGACAACTGGTAACGGTCGGATCGTACGCCGCGTGTTCCTTGAATCCCCAGTGATTTGACCCGGGCACTATCGCCAGCCCGCCCAGGCTCATCGGACAGTCTCCGCACGGGATCCAGGCCGTCCAAGTTTCCTCCGTACCGCCGATGAAATTGAAATCCTGGTGTGCCGGTGTCGTTGTCTCGACGCCTCGAGGGAAAAGGGCCATCGAGATATTGCGACTGTGCGGCAACACCGGTTCGCCGATCAGACTGTCGAGCACCGCCAGGAGATTTTCGTGTTGGGCGAGTGCATGAAAATCATGCAGCTTAAGGATGTCCTTGTAGTACGCAAGCCACACAGGGTCCGTGTCGGATTCACGGATAAAGAAGTCGTTCCTGGCGATACCGTTTTCGAGCGGTGCCTGATCGTCGAGAAATCCGTGGCGTTGACAGGTCTCGAGAATCTGGCGTCGGACCGCCAGCACGTCGGCGGGCGGCAGCAGCCCCTTGAAGCAGAAGTACCCCTGTTCGCCTGCCCGGGCCCGTAATGCCGGTGGATCGAACAACAGTTCCGTGGAGTCCTGGTGCGGTCTGGTTACCGCCATGGGCGTCATCGCCATGATACGAGCCCTGTTCGTTGTGAATTGCGCGGCTTTAATTTACGCCAATCGTCGTCAATGCAAAATGACTCTTTGGCATCTGTTGCAGCTGCGATAGATGCCCGTTCCAACCTTACTCGAGAGATTCCTTTCGTGCCTCAGAACAGCTCCCAACCGCTGGTCATCTCGATCAGTCCGACGGCCGACAAACACGGGTCAACGACGAAGCTACATCAAACGACAACCGAGTTCAACTGCGGCATCGAGACCTACGGCTTGAAGTGTCAGTTTCTGGTCGCCCGGGTTCACTCCTTGCCGGCGTGCTTCGGCTCTTTTCCATCTCTTCGTGAGGTCGTCAATGAGCAAGAAGCCGCCATCATCGTGCCTCAATGCTTGAATTTCTGGCCACGTCCAGCAGCGGTACTGCTGGACGTGAAAAGCAACTTCTTATCAGTCGTGCCCTGTTCCTCGAATTCCAGGCCGCGGCCAATAGCAGTATTACTGACCTTGAAAAACCCTGAAAAACCGTGAAAGATCCTGTCAGTCAGTTTATGAATCATTCAGGCCAAGGCCGACAGGACCCACAAAACGCAAATCCGAAAATCCAAAAACCCCGTGTAAAATGTCGGATTTCAACGGTATTGTACCGCAGCTGAACGGGCCTCGATAGTACAACAGAAAACGGAAATTAAAGTCTTTTAAATATCATGGATTTAAGGATCCACACGGTCATTTCCAGTCCTCGCATGCGTTGCAGAGTTTTCACGCTCATAGAGTTACTCGTAGTAATTACGATCATCGCTATTCTTGCCTCGCTGCTGCTGCCGGCACTCCATGAAGCCAAGCGAAGAGCGTATCGGATTGTGTGCATCAACAACCTCAAGCAGACACAGCTTGCAACCCTGATATATGCTGATGACTGGGGCGGCTGGGTGATGCCACAGAAGAATACTCCTTCACCAGCGCCGGGATACTTCGGGCACGGATACTTTGGAACGACCGCTCACTCCATGGCCTGGGCCTTTAACCACAACTCTGACGCAGGCTACCTGCGCAGCGACGGGTACCTGCCAACCCTGGAAAGCCTCTACTGCCCGGCCGAGGATGGCTCGGATCCTTTCGGGTATGGTCGTAGCAGAGAAGAGGAGATGGCACTGTGGGGTATCGTGCAGACACCGGATATAGGCTGCTCTGTCTCCTACGAACACACCTTTCGGGTTGTTACACCAACCGCGGATGAGGGGTGGAAGCCCGGCACGATCATCAGTGAAAACCCCGAGCACTGGTCCTATTGGGACGGGGACGGAAATGCCACCAGATCACACGCCGACGGCTACGGTGCGGTCTATTACGATGGCAGTGCCGGATTCATCAGCGATCCATACCTGGAGATCGCGCTCAGCACCGACTGGTACTTTCGGTGGCGGGCTGTGAACTCACACTACGGCGGCGGCAACTGAGCAGCTGACCCGATAAGTCGGTTTCGGAAATTGTCGACGGCGAGGACAGCAAGCCGTACATCGCGAATAAGCTGGAGTCATCAACCGGAGAATTCGGTCCGTCGGACGTTCCGCTGGCTACGGATATAATCTGGTCCAATTATTCGCCGAGTCTCCTCGGTATACTGAGTGGACCGTGGGTCCTCGACCCGTGGGCAGGCGCGGTGCCTCGGGTGTTGCCAACCACCTCCAGTTTGGGGTTGAAGGACTGAATGTGATATTTCAGGATGGTCACGCCACCTGGTGCCGTACACATGAGGTCGGGCCGCGCGTCAAACAGCGCTTCGACATGACTGGGTACGACTGCATCCACTCGTACTGACCGGGCAGATGGTGAATCCGTCACAGAACATCCGCGACCTCATATTGTCGGATTCTCATTGACATGCCGGCGGGCAAGCGTCGCCTCGCCGACACGGTGAATCGCCAGCACAAACGCCGCAGTGCGAAGGTCGATTTTGTGCTCGGCCGCGGTCTCCAGGACCGCAGCATAGGCGGTGTTCATCGTCTTGGCAAGCTCGGTGCGAACCCGGTCGAGCTCCCAGCGGAACTGCTGAATGTTCTGGGCCCATTCGAAATAACTGACGGTGACACCGCCGGCGTTGGCCAGGATATCGGGCACGACTGTGATGCCGTTTTTGTCGAAGATCTCATCCGCCTCCGGCGTCGTCGGGCCATTGGCACCTTCGACGATAATGCTGGCGCGCACATCGCCGGCATTCTCTTTGGTCAGCACCCCGCCCAACGCGGCGGGAATCAGAACATCCGCATCCCAGGTCAGCACCTCGACACTGTCGAATGCCTCACCGCCGTCGAAGCCGGCCACGGTGCGATGCCCATCAGCCCAGGCGATCAGCTTTCCAACGTCGAGGCCATCCCGATTCGACACCCCGCCCACATGATCACCCACTGCGACGATCTTGCCGCCCTTCTCGGCAATCAGCCTGGCAGCATGACTGCCGACATTGCCGAACCCCTGGACCGCAACGGTGATACCCTCGATCGATTTACCCTGTGTTTCCAGGCACGATTCCAGACAATGCATGATACCGCGGCCGGTCGCCTCCTCGCGGCCGGGGGACCCGAACAGCTCGAGCGGTTTGCCGGTGACAACGCCCGGTGAGAATCCATGAAACTTCGAGTATTCATCCATGATCCAGCCCATGACACGGGCATCGGTATTGACGTCCGGCGCAGGGATATCCAGCATCGGGCCGATGATCTCATGGATCTGCTCGACGAACTTGCGGGTGATCTTGTGCAACTCACTGTCGCTCAGTTGCCGCGGGTCGCAGTTTATCCCGCCTTTGGCACCACCGTACGGCACCTGGACGACTGCAGTCTTCCAGGTCATCAGGTTTGCAAGCGCGGTGGCGTGCTCCTCGTCCATCAACGGATGGTAGCGCAGCCCGCCTTTCATCGGTCCCCGTGCCCGGTCATGCTGAACTCGAAAGCCCACGTGATGCTGCAGTTCACCCGTGTCGCTTTCCGTGACCAACTCTACCTTGACGACCCGATGCGGCGTCAGCAGAATATCCCGGATCTTCGCTGTCAGGCCGAGAATGTCCGCCGCTTTGTGGAAATAATAATGACTTTCTTCGAGCATGATGAACCTCGTATGGTGTTACCCGCCATTCTCCGCCTCAATCGCCCCTTGCCGGATTAAGGAGGATGGAATTGAGGAGAATGGGATTAAATGGATGGAGTGTTTGGAATTATAGGAGAGGGAAATGCCGGGAAGCAGAACCAGGTGTCACGTCACCCGCCTCACACGTCGGCCGGCATGCCAAGCAGCGATTCGTGTAATATGCAGTTCAAATATCCGGGGTGCAACGGCCCGCGCAGCAACTGGCCGAAGTGGAAGTCGAAGGCACGTTGGGCTGCTGCAAATGGTTCGGAGAACGAGATTCTTCTCCGTCAGAGATTTGATTGGGAAACTGGTAGCCTGGCAGCCCCAGCCTGCAGCAGCTTGCGTTTTAGGAGCGAAGTCGCATTGTAGGCGCGTCGCACAAAGGGGCTTCAGGATGCGCATTGAACCAATCACAATGGCCATTGAGAGCAAGACAGGTACTGCACAGCGTACGTTTGCTGTGGGCTCTCTCGGCGGCGCGCGACACTCATCCCGCAACGTCGATACCTTGCGCCGTGAGCTCGACGAAAAGATCGCACTGGAAGGTCGCTACAGCAACGCCAACCTGACGAACCCTTCGATTTTCCGCATCGGCCGCTACCTGCTTACCCAGGATCCCGAATTCGAGGTGCAGGGTTCCCTGACCGGCGGCGAAGGCGAAGTGATCGCCATCCGTGACCGTGGTGACATTTTCATCTCGGTCGGCAGCGACCAGTGTGACCGTGAACTCGATCCGCTGTTCCCCGACAAGCCCAAACAGATGTGCCCGCATCCGATCGCCACAGTCGCATGGCCTTACGATGAGGTGCGCGACCATTGGGACCAGATGCAGCTCTGCAGCGAAGTCGTTGTTGACGGTCACAGCGTTACCCTGCAAGAGAGTGCCTTGAGTGCCCTGGTCGATCTGGAGTATCTGCTGGCAATGGACGCGGTGCGCGCGCTACCCGATCCGATGTTCCTGTATTGCGGCGCGGCGCCATTCCTCAACGTCCAGGAGACCATCGAGCGCCTCGGTTTGCCGGAGATGACAACCCATGGCGTCGGCGACGAGTTCCTTGTGCGGTTGCATGACCCGGCAATGGAACGCACGATTGAACATCGATTTCGACCGGTTCCTCTAGGTGATGACATGGACGAGCGCTGCGGCAGGCCCGGCGCGGCGGCGCATCATCTGAATTTCTGATGACGGAACCGTCGCGTCTGATTTCGCGGCAGGCCGCTAAGCCTTTGCCGGCTCGGCGTGCTCAGCCGCGGCAGCCGCAGTGACACGCTCGACGTCGACGGCAACGACTTTGTACTCGGGACATAGGGAATCCGCGTCCTGGACGTTGCTGGTGACGTAATTGACCATCTGCTCGGGGAAGTGGAAGGTCGTGTAGATCACCCCGGGCCTGACGCGGGTCGAGACTTCCGACGTCAGATTCACCTCGCCACGGGCCGAGAACAGTCGCACGGTGTCGCCATCGGCAATGTTCTTCTTCTCGGCGTCAACCGGGTTGATCACCAGAACGTCTTCGCTGAGCAACTGCAGATTGCCGGTACGCCGAGTCATCGTGCCGCAGTTGTAGTGCTCGAGCTTGCGACCAGTCGTCAGGATAAACGGGAATTCGTCGCTGTGGTCGACCAGCTCCTGGCTCTCTTCGAAGTTCCAGAAATGGAACTTGCCGCGGCCGCGCTTGAATGTCTCGGTGTGCAGGATCTTGGTGTCGCTGCCGTCGGGCTTGATCGGCCACTGCTTGCCGTTGTCACCGAACTCTTCCCACTTGGCACCGGCGAAGAACGGGACGATCTGGCTGATCTCCTGCAGCGTGACATCGGGGTCATAGCCAGCCTGCTCGTATCCCATGCGGTTCATGATATCGACGATGATCTGACCGTCGGGCTTGGTACCTGCCAGCGGCGGCACGACTTCGTTGCAGCGCTGCACCCGGCGCTCGGCGCTGGTGAACGTACCGCTCTTCTCCAGGAACGTGGCACCCGGCAAAATGACATGCGCCAGCTTGGCCGTCTCGGTCATGAAAATTTCCTGGACCACCAGCAGGTCGAGGCTCTCCAGCGACTCTATCACGTGCTTGGTGTTGGGATCGGTCTGTACGACGTCCTCGCCCATGATCCACAGAGCCTTGAGCTTGCCGGCCACGGCCGCGTCGAACATTTGTGGGATCTTATAGCCGATCTCTTTCGGCATCGGGACGCCGTAGATCTTTTCGTACTTCGCCTGGTTGTCCGGGTCGGTGACGGGCAGGTAGCCGGCGCCCTGATGCGGCTGCACGCCCATGTCGGCGGCACCCTGGACGTTGTTCTGGCCACGCAACGGATTGACGCCGACACCGGGGCGTCCGAGGTTGCCGGTCATCATTGCAAGGTCCGCAATTATGGTGACAGTTTTGGTGCCCTGGCTGTGCTCGGTGACGCCCAGACCGTGGAAGCTCATGGCATTCTTGGCGGTGCCGTAGGCGATCGCGGCCTCACGCACGAGTTCACGATCGACACCGGAAACCGCTTCCATCGCGTCGATGTCGACCTGGCGCAACTGCTCGACATAGTCGTCGTAGCCTTCGCAGCGTCCTTCGACGAACTCCTTGTCGATAAGGTTCTCGTTCACGAGATAATAAGCGAACATGTTGAGCAGCGCGACATTGGTACCCGGGCGCAGGGCCAGATGGTATTTCGCGTACTCTGCTATCTCTGTCACGATCGGATCGATGACGATCAGCGGCGTGCCCTTCATGACTTCCTGTTTGATGCGGGCACCGGTCACGGGGTGTGCGTGCGTCGGATTGGCACCGATGATCATGATCAGGTCGGTATTTTTCAGGCAGTCTGTCGAATTGGTGCCGGCACCAGTTCCGAAGGCCCACTGCATGCCGAGCGCAGTCGGTGAATGACAAACGCGGGCGCAGCAGTCAATGTTGTTGGTGCCGATGACTGCACGGATGAACTTCTGCATCAGATAGTTCTCTTCATTCATGCAGCGCGCCGATGATATGCCGGCAATGGCATCCGGCCCGTGTTCAGAGCGGACACCGGACAGTTTCTCGGCGATGTAATCGTAAGCCTCGTCCCAGGACACTTCCTCGAATTCTTCGCCGCGGCGGATCAGTGGACTCTGCAGGCGCTCGGGGTGACTTTGGAACTTGAAGGCGTAGCGCCCTTTCAGGCAGGTGTGGCCGCGGTTCGCTTCGGCATCGGGCGGGGCTTCAATCGACAGGATGTTGTCGCCGGGGCCGACGGCTACTTCGAGGTTGCAGCCGACACCGCAATACGTACAGACCGTGCGGACCTTCCGTTCGGCCTCGTGCGCCTGGAGTTTGTGGATGTCTGTGATGGCACCGGTCGGACAGGTTTGCGAACAGGCACCGCAGGCAACACACGGCGAGTCCTTGAACGATTCGTCGGCCCCCATGATGATGTGATTGTCGAAGCCGCGGCCGGCCATGTTCAGCACGAACTGTCCTTGAATCTCGTCACAGGCACGCACACAGCGATAGCAGTTGATGCACTTCGAGAGGTCGGCGCGCATGTACGGATGCGAGGTGTCCTGCTGGCGATCGGCGTGGTTCTTGCCGGCCGGGTAACGCACGGAATGGATGTCGAACCCGACCTGGTCGATGACTTTCTTGAGCTCGGCATCGCCATTGGGCGGCGACTCGAGGGTGTGCAACGGGTAATCGGTGACGACCAGTTCGAGAATGTTCTTTCGCAGCTTCCTGACCGAGTCGGATTCGCTGAACACCCACATATTCTCGGCGACCGGGGTATGGCAGGCCGCGACCATGCGGCGCGGCCCGTCTTCACTAAGGGCGACTTCTACCGAGCAGACGCGGCAGGAGCCGAAGGGCTCGAGGCGGTCGTCATAACACAGCGTCGGCACGCAGCCTTTCTCACGCTGTCGCTCGATAAAATTCAGCAGGGTTTCACCTGCTTCTATTTCGTATGTCTCGCCATCGAGATATGCGGCCTTATTCATGATGCAACGTCCTCGCGAAAATATGGCTTCAATTCATCGTTAAAGTACATCAAACTGTTCCTGATCGGCAACGGTATGCCGCCACCGTGGGCACAGAGGCTGCCTTTCTCCATCGTCTCGATCAGGTCTTCGAACAGTTGGCGATCGATCAGTGCGCCGCCCTCGATGGCGCCGGTCACCAGCTCGTGACCGCGGGTCGCACCGAGCCGGCAGGGAAAGCATTTGCCGCAGGACTCGAAGGCGCAGAAATCGAGGATGTGCTCGACGTAGCGGATCATCGGGAACGACTCGGGCACGCAGACGATGCTGCCGTGGCCGAGCAGAAAGCCGCCGCTGCTGAACGACTCGAAATCAATGGTCAGTGAATCGATTTTGGCGACCGGCACCAGCCCGCCGAGCGGCCCGCCGATGTGCAGGGCCTTGACCTGCTTCCGGAATCCCTGGCCAAGCTCGTTGACCACGGTGGACAGAGGCGTGCCCATCGGCACTTCGAAGAGGCCGGGGCGGTTGAACATTCCGTCGAGACACAGCAGCTTGGGACCGGCTGATTTCTCGGTGCCGACAGCGGCATAGGCGGCGCCGCCGTTTGCAACGATCTCGTGGATGTTGGCAAATGACTCGACGTTGTTGACGACTGTCGGCTTGCCGAACAGCCCTTCGGTCGTCGGGAAAGGCGGGCGCACATCGACCTCCGGCCGGCGGCCTTCAATCGAAGCGAGCAAGGCCGTTTCTTCGCCGCAGATGTAGGCGCCCGCACCAACCACAACCTTGAATGAAAACGAGAAACTCGAGCCGGCGATGTTATCTCCGAGCAAGCCGCAGCTTTCGAGCTCCTGAATGGCGCGGCCGATGATCTGGACTGCATCGGGATACTCAGCGCGGATATACAGGCACCCTTCGTCAGCACCAACGGCGTAGCCGGCGGTCATCATACCGAAGAGCACACTATGCGGCTGGTGCTCGAGCAGATAGCGGTCGATGTAGGCGCCGGGGTCGCCTTCGTCGGCGTTGCAGACGATGTACTTCTTGCCGCCCGGCGCTTCTTTGGCAGCGTTCCACTTGAAGCCGGTCGGAAACCCTGCGCCGCCGCGGCCGCGCAGGTTCGAGGTCTGGACCTCACCGATGAGCTCATCACCGGTCTTCTTCAGCACAACATCGCGAAACGCCGTGTAATAGCTGTCAACGCCGGGGAATTCGGCTGTGAGGATGGGGGTATCGAGCAGGGATTCGACGTGGTAGGCGTCTTTCGAACCGGTGCCGTCTTTGCCGATGACCTTGTCGAGCTGATCGATCGCAGTGCCGGAGTAGTTCCAACCGCCGTAGTAGAACGCCGAGTTCTCGTGGCAACGGCCGAGGCAGGTGATGGTGCCGATCTCCGACTCGTCCATGTGCTTCTTGAGCTCCTCGACGACCTTGTCCTGGGTGCCGGCACAGAGGCAGGCGCTACCGTCGCAGACCAGGGCCTTTTTCGAGGCAACCTCTTCACTGAGCAGGTCGTAAAAGGATGCGGCGCCGAAGGTGATCGCTTCGCCGACGAGGTATTCCTTCGCCAGCAACTCGTGATCGGGTGCCGAGGCAGGGGTGGCACCGATCTTGACGATGCGGTCAAAGAGATTGTCGTCGAGGCCTTTGCGGCCGGACAACGCGCTGATATTCTTGGACATGCGTGATCCCGCGGTAAGCCCGGTACCCGGGCATAAAAACCTGTAACCGCCTCACAGTGGCTGGAGACAACCCAACTAGCCTGTGGGTGTTACAAGTTGACTACTAATAGGATAGCAATATCTCTACCCGATTGCAAGGAGAAACTGGCGATGCGCAAGGCCCCGGTTCTCGCGCAACCGTCGCGGCATGCGCCGGGCGGATTTGGCAGAGGACGGCGCCTTTACACACCGCGCACATTCTGCGGATTAGCGTAGACGGTCGCGCGCGTGCCGCGGCAGAAGGCGATCAGCGACATGCCCCAATACTCACACATGTCGACTGCCAGGGTCGAGGGTGCGGAGACCGCAACCAGGTATGGAATACCCGCGTGCCAGGCCTTCGAGACGATCTCGAACGACACACGACCGCTGACGAACAGGATGTCGGCACCGCCGATGTCATCGGTCTCGAGCAGGAAACCGGCGACCTTATCGACGGCGTTGTGGCGGCCGATATCCTCGAAAACACAGAGGCATTCGCCGTCGAACCGAAACGCTGCTGCAGCGTGGATGCCACCGGTCTCTTCAAACACGCGCTGGCGCCGGCACATGGCTTCACCCAACCCGGGCAGGATCCCGACGTCGAGGACACCTCGCGGCTCGAGCGGTTCGCCGGTCAGGTTCAGGTCCGCCAGGTCGCGGGTGCCGCAAACGCCGCAGGAAGCGTTGATCATCAGTGACCGTTTCGCGTGCAGGTTCTCGCACAGAAACACGTCGGGGATCTGGAGATCGACTCCGATGGTGACGCCGCTGTCAGGGTCTTTCTCCTCACTGTAAGGAAATTGGTCTTTGCACTGCTTGACCACACCCTCGGTAAACAGCAGCCCGGTGACCAGGCGATAGTCCTCGCCGGGTGTACGCATCGTGACGGTAAAGGGATTGCCGTTGATCGTCACCTGCAACGGCGCTTCGACCGTCAGCAAGTCCGTCACCTCCGTCGCAACGCCTGTCTCGTACTTGATACCTTTTGCTGATTTGCTGGACATGGAGGAATGTAGCGCGGCAAGTCGTTATAGGTAAACGACGCCGGCGAAGTGGAAGCGGGTGAAACCCGGAGCGCTAAAAGATTACGCTCCAGGGAGGCAATTACGGAGCAGTGTTACCTGCCGAGTTGCCAGATGTCAATGCGGCTGATGCTGACATGGCCGTTGAAATACGCCACGGCCCCATCGGATGTCGGGTCGTTATCGGAGTCGACCGACTGCAAATCGTGCCGATATTCCCCGGTCGCCTCGTCGCGAACAAAACAGGAGCCGTATGACGTGCGGCCGACATTGGTGTGGACAACGCTCCAGTTGTCATCGGGTGTATGCGGCATATTCACATTCCAGGTGATCGGTTTCGAAAAGGCATCGTCGCGGGCCCGAAGATCGGCCAGGGCAGCATCGAGGAATTCCCGCTGGTGACGACAAAGGTCATCAACGGTAGCAGCCGGCAGATGCTGCTCGTTCGCCCACTGCTTGTACGTCTCCGGCTGCAGGCACTGCGACAGGGCGATGCCGGGAACGCCTGCGATATTCCCTTCCATGCAAGCGCCGACAGTGCCGGATGACACAATAAAGGAAACGCCGAGGTTGGCCCCCATGTTGATTCCCGAGACAATCAAGTCCGGCAGCTTCGGGCACAGATGATGCAGGGCCAGGTTCACGCAGTCCGCCGGACGGCCGTTGATGCTGTAGCCGGTTACCCCGCACAACTCCCGCTCTTCCACCTGCAACCTGCCGAACCGTGTCATCGCTTTGCCGGTCCAGCTTTGCTCCTCCTGCGGCAGCGCGATCGTGAGGTCGCCCATCTCTCGCAGGTAATCGGCGGTGAACGGCAACAGCGGCGAGTTCCAGCCATCGTCATTGGTAAGAAGAATGTTCATGGGATGATGCGCTCCAGGGCCATGCCGCGCGAGGCTTTTACAGCGATCAGATCGCCGGCGGCAACGTGAGAGGTAATGTGTTGACGTAGGTCCTCGATGTCCTCGAACGCATCGAGACCGAACGACCGCGCGGCCTTCGCCATTAACGGCCCGAACGGCAGAATCCCGGCATTCGGCAGATGCTCACAGGCATATGCCAGAACCGTCGCGTGATATTGAGACGTGTCCGGCCCGAGTTCGAGCATATCGCCCAGGACGATATGGACGTGTCCGCAGCTATGGGATGCCGATGCCAGCCAGTCGAGCAGTGCCTTGACGCTGTCCGGGTTGGCGTTGTAGGCATCATTGATCCAGGTAACGCCGTCGTGCTCGACGGTGAGCGTGCGCATCCCCGGCAGCCGACACGCCGCCAGCCCTTCAACGACACAGTCATCCTCGATGCCCAGCACCTGGGCAACCGCAAAAGCGATTCCGGCATTCATCGCCTGATGCGCGCCCGGCAGCGCCCACGAAAATTCGACGTCACGACCACCCCGGCAGACGCCCACTCTCGCCGACGTAAGATCGCCACCGCAATATGTTACTTCCACGTCGGCGCCGTCCCCGGCGTTTCCGACGGTCACCACACGGTCCACAGGCAGGCTCGGGGCGATCTGCGGGTGATGTCGCAAGTGCACCGGCAGAATCGCGGTTCCATGTTCGCCAAGCTTCGAGAACACCCCGGCTTTCTCCCGCACCACGCCGTCGATGCTCCCGAGTCCCTCGAGATGCACCGGCCCGACATTAGTGAGAATCGCAATGTCCGGCTCGACCAATGCGGTCAGCGAGCGGATCTCACCAGGGGTACTTGTACCGAGCTCGAGCACGGCACCGCGATGTTCCGGCGTGAGACGCAGCAGATTCTGCGGCACGCCGACATGATTGTTTGTGTTGTCCCTCGTCGTGAGCACGGCGCCATCGAAATGCCGTGACAGCACAGCGCCAACGATTGTTCTGGTGCTGGTCTTGCCACTGCTGCCGGTGATTGCGATCATCTTCAAATTCGGAAAGCCGCGACGATGCAACCGTGCAATGGCCTGATAGGCCGCAAGCGTGTCACCGACGCACAGGCATGGTGTCGTCCCGCCCGTCGCTGCCACGATCGCGTCGACCATCTGCTCATCGACGCACAGGGCGGCGGCTCCCTGGTCCACGGCGGCAGTGGCAAAGTCATGGCCGTCGAAGCGCTCACCGCGTAAAGCCAGGAACATGTCACCGTGCCCGACGGTACGCGTGTCGGTCGTGATCACCGATACCGCAGGCAACGGGATATCGGCGGGTACGACACGGGCAGCCGCAGTTTCAACAAGTTCTTGCCAGTCAAACATGAACAATTTTTCCGGGAAATCGATTACATGCCGTTGAATACGCTCAAAGAATTAGCGCAAATCCCCAAGATTAAAAGACGGAACGGAAGAAAGCGGCGCGGCAACGGGAAGTTCGTCCGGCAGCGGGCGAGCAATTGCAGTCATCGAACAGGCCTTTGGTCTTGTCGATCTTGTAACGCTGGGGCATGTCGCGGATGGCGAAGTTATTGCCGGCGTGGCTGGCTGAGCTGCAGGTGGAACGAAATCTGCTTCACTTAAAGGCAGCCACACCGGACGCGCTCGATGAATGCAATTGCTCGCCCGCTGCCGGCAGGAAGACATCCCCGATGCCATGCGTAAGGAACATGCCTACGAGCCCTTACATCAACGCCCCGGCATTCGCCGGACAGCACAACCCGAATGCTCGGGAGAGGATTTCCGAGCAAATGCTGGAAGACGTCGGCGATAAAAAGTGGACAGAGTCACTGTTCATGCGCCAGCTGACCAACGCAGTAACGACCGCAGATCTGATCGATACTGCCGGCAGCATTCGGACCATGCTGCAGTCACAGGAAACCAAGCCCTGCAAAAATAGCTTCACCATACACAATACCTCGAGACCGTCCCCGAACAGGTCGACGCACTTCGAGACAGAGGATTAAAATGATCACTGACACACTCACCGGCCTCCGCAAACAGATTGATCGTGGCCAGGAATTGCTCGCCATGTTCGAAGACGAAAACCGGCACTACACCAGCGCCAACATGATCGAACCCGAGGACATCGTCGAGATCATGCGCAAAAAGAGTGAGCTCGTCATCAGCTTCGACGATGACCGTAAGCAGGACGCCGACGCCGTGCTCGCCCCGCTCTCGACCGCCGAACAGCTGGAACGCACGCTGCTGCTGGACGACCTCAGGTCGATGATCGAGAACATGCTGACGATCGATCGCGAGAATGAAATGCTGGTCACACGACTACTGCTCACCAAGCCGCCGAAGCACAATTGAGCTACGTGATGTCCGCATGAGATTCTGACCTTGTCGTCGCGACTATCGACGCCCCGCCCGACAGCGATCAAATGAACCGCTGAAGTAAAATCGAGCCCGAACGTGTCCGGGTATTCAGCGGCGACAACCAGGATGATGGCCTTCCCTCACCGTCGGGCGTTTTTTGTGCCCGCACGTCGCCAGGATTGCAACGGCAAGGCGCACTGCTACCTTGTCCCGTCGGACCAAACACACACCAGCCTGGCTCCATGCCCGTGCATAAATCATTGAGACACCCTCGCACCCTGACAGCAGCCGCAGCCTTCGCACTTGTGGTGCAATTGCCCGGCACGGCCAGTCTGGCCGACGATGAGGCCGCTATTCGCAAAACCTATATCTACTGCCTCGCCGCGGTTCGGCAGAAGAACGTCAAGGCATTTCTGAACCGTATCGACACCGAATCTTCCACCGGCACTTCATTGGCCGCATTGAGTCATGCCGAACTCAAGAAAATGTTGTCGGAGGAGGCCGCACAAATTCCGCGAACAGTTGTTGTCACCCGTATCCTCATCGAGGATGACATGGCCCATGTGGATGCCACCGGCGAGCTCGACGGGGCAGCCTTTGTGGGCCAAGGCGGGTTGCGCAACGATGGCAAAAACTGGAAAGTCTTCGGTTTCTCCTGGCGCCCGGCAGACGAGTGATCCGTAGCCGCGTAACGGTCGCCCGCATGCAGCGGTGAACGCAGAACAAGCCTGCGAAAGGTCTGTCGTGCTGGCGGTCAAGGGGATGGCCGCGCCTCCGGAAGAGATCAATACAAAGGGGTTCAGTACGGCACTATGGGGTAGCGAGAGTGGTCTTGAGGGTCATCATGGCGTAGGCGGTCACCAGCTCCGGGATCGACTCCATATACTTGCCATGCTCGTTGTGCCAGCCACCGTCGTCGCCCTGCAGCCCGACGAGCACGGAGATGACCTCCTCGCGCCATTTGACCAAACGCCCGTCCGTAAGTTTCAGACCGTCCAGACCGGCCGCGTTCAGCGCCTTCGCCATGGTGTGCAGATAGTAATAATAGCCTGCCCTCCCCCTGCCGGGATCCTCGGACAAATCGTAGTTGGCGGCGATGTATTTCCGCACTGCCCGGACGCGAACGTCGTCGGGCGACAGCTTGGCGTACAACATGGTCTTGTACCCGGAATAGCTCATCGCTCCGCTGACAACCACTTTCGAGTCGTTCTTCGATGGCTTGTAGCCGAATCCGCCGGCATCGCTGTCGTCGGCAGCATCTTGGCCCGCACCCGGATTTTTCTGAGTCGCCTCGAGAAATTCTTCGATCGACGCCCACATTGCCTCGTTCTGTGCTGTCACGGTTGGACCTGCCCCTTGCACGTCACCCTCGACATAGGCTGTGTGGTACATGGCCTCGGCGGACCAGGCAGTAATCGACAGGTTGGCGCTGCGGCCGCCGGCGCCATAGCCGAAGCCACCGTGGTGCTTTGAATTGGGATTGACGCGCTGCAGCGTACGCAGGTAGGCACGGCCACGTTTGATCAGTGGCATGTGTTCGGGCTTGTCGACGGTCGCCATGGCCAGGAGCGTGACGGCGATCGAATAAGTGGCGTAGCGCGGCGTCTTCTCCCAGAAGGCCGGCTGACTGCGCAGACCGAAGAGCGTCTCTGTCGTGCCGTCCTCGTCAAGATCGTCAAGCAGGAACTCTATACCGGCATCGATCGCTGCATCGCGTTTCCCGGCATCGATACCGGGGGCATCGTGCAAAGCAATGACACATAGGGCTGTGATCCCGATCATCGGCGGTTTCCCCCATGAGCCTTCGACGTTCTGCAACACCAGCAACCGCTCCGCACCGCGGGTAAGCGCCGCTTCCGCCCGGGCATGGTTCTCTTCCGTGACGACGGCTGCAGCCACATGCATGGCTGACATTGCCACGGCAAGAAGGCCTGTGTGAAACTGAAGTGAGGTCATCGAATAAGAGTATCGTAAATCGTTGATTTGTGCAACGGTGCAGCAACATAACGACAGATTCGGTTCTACCCCGTTTGAATCCGTAAGCAGATGCAGTATTTACATATCTTGTAAACGACAACAACGGGGTTGACACATGAAGAAAGCCTTAATGACTTGGGGCGGCTGGGACGGCCATGACCCCGAGCAAACAACCAGCATATTCGCCAGTCTCATGCGCGCCGACGGCTGCGAAGTAACCGTCACCGACACGCTTGAGTGCCTGACCGATCGGGACCTGACGCAATACGATCTGATCGTGCCCTGCTGGACGATGTCCGAAATCAGCAGTGATCAGTGCGCAGCACTGGTTACCGCGGTGAAGTCCGGGGTCGGTTTCGGAGGCTGGCACGGCGGCGCAGGCGATGCCTTCCGCCAATCTACGCCATACCAATTCATAGTCGGCGGCCAGTGGGTAGCTCATCTGGACAATGTCAAAGATTACACCGTCCAGATCATCGATCACGACGATCCGATCACCGCGGGCCTCAACGATTTCGCAATGCACTCGGAGCAGTATTACATGCACGTCGACCCGTCGAACGAGGTCCTGGTCACAACCACGGTTGAATGCGAGGAAGCGCCGTGGGCCAACGGCTGTGTCATGCCGGTGGTGTGGAAACGCTATTGCGACAAGGGCCGGGTTTTCTACTCTTCTCTCGGCCATGTTGCCAGTGACTTCGACGTGCCCGAGGCACGTGAGATCCAGCGTCGCGGTTTGCTGTGGGCAATGCGCTGAACACGGCGCACTGCCCCTTCAGACTGTGGCAGACAAAACGATCACCCGGCCGCCTTCCGGAATGACAACATCGACATAAGCGACGGTTTCAGCCTATATATTTACGAGCGCTCACGAATTCGCAGCACCACCACCTGAAAAAAGGTGACCAACATCCAGTTTATTGGGACAGCCAGGAGTTGTACATGTCATCACACAATCTCACACCTGAACAATTGGAATTCTTCGATACGTTCGGTTTTCTGGCATTGCCCGGAGCACTGGCCGACAGTGTCGCGGAGATCATCGCTGCGTTCGAGGAAATCTGGGCAACACGCGGCGGCGGGCACAACGGCAAGGCGCACGACCCTGCGCAGCGCTCCTGTATCGTGCCGTTTCTAGACCAGCATGAGCGGCTCTGTGCGTTGCTTGAGGAACCGTGCATCTACGGTCTGCTTTGCAGTCTGCTCGGGAACGACTTTAATTATATGGGTTCCGACGGCAACTACTACGCCAACGACACGCCCTGGCACTCGGACGGCTGGCACCCGGCGTTGCGCTATGTCAAGATCGCGCTCTACCTTGATCCGCTGACGCGTGATACCGGCTGCCTGCGTGTCATCCCCGGCAGTCACAACACCGGCGACACCTACTCCGAAAAGCTGAAGGAGGTCAGGGAAAACCCGTTACTCTGGGGTGTGGAAGGCAAGGACCTGCCGGCAATCGCGTTGGAGACCGATCCAGGCGACGTGCTGGTGTTCAATCACAACCTGAAACACGCGGCCTTCGGTGGCAGCACCCAGCGGCGCATGTTCACCATCAACTGTTCGCAGCGCATCCCGGACGATCAGATCTCCGAGCTCAAGGATTATATTGCCAGCAGCGCCCGATTCTGGATCGACCGCATGTACGGTGAAACCATGATGGCGACGGCGAACGCGCAACGCCTGGTCCATCTGGAACAGGGCATGGCAAACGACGGGCACCTGGCGGCACTGTCGGCCAAAGCTCGCGAACAGATGACGGAGACAGCGCGCGGATAAACCTACAGCCCGAGCGCCTGCAGGTTCTCGAAGCTGATCCGCATGCTCTTGAACGGGTCATTCGTGATTGGGCAGTCGTCCTGCTCGACGATGAAATGCCTTGTGCCGGACGCCTTGCAGGCCTTGATGACCGCCGGCCATTCGATGCCGCCCTCGCCTACCGCGCGCCACACCGGTTCGTTGTTGAGCATGCCCCAGTCCTTTACATGCACCTGATCAAGGCGCCCCTTCAGCTTCTTCGCCCAAGTCACCGGGTTATGGCCGCCACGCGCGACCCAGCCGATATCGAGCTCGGACTGCAGGTACCGCGGATCGCTGTTTTCGAACAGGATGTCCAAGCCCACCTGCCCCCCCCTGCCGCCGCGTATGCCGTACTTCTGGAACTCGAAGGCATGATTATGGTACAGCAGAATGACGCCTTCCTTCGCAAGCGCCTTGCCGTACGCCGAAAATTGCCGGGCTATCTTCTTCCAACTGGCGACGGTCGGTACGGAATCGAGCGGTAAATACGGGATCACCACATGCTTGACGCCCCAGCCATGGCACTGGGCGGCGACAGCAGGGATGTCCGCGAATTCAGCCAGACCGACATGGGCGCTGATCGGCTCGACACCTTCGTCCGTCATGAGTCGCCGCAGCTCGGCCGGATCGAGCGACGCCATGGCGGACATCTCCGCCGAGGTGTAGCCGATCTTGCGGATTTTACGCATCGTCTTGACGATCTCTTTAACACTATGTGTATAGTCGCGCAGAGTATAAAGTTGAGCAGAGACGATGTGTTTCTTTGCTGCCATAGTTGGTTGCCTGCAGGTTAAGGTTCCAGTTGGTGGAGAGAAACGCGGAATATGCAATGCATGCAAAGCAATTCAACCGGCGGCTCCGCGGTTGCTACAACCAATCGCTCATTCGGCAAGATATGCCTTGCCTCCGGTGCGCCGGATCAATGACCGGACATTGACAATCTTCCCCGACTCGAGCGCTTGCCGGAAAGCCTCGGCCACGGCTACCTGCTCGACCATGTCCGCTGCAGTCTCCGTCGGTTTGCCGGTGCGCATCATGCGCCTGATGCGTTTCAACACCTCGGCGGCCGAAGCGGGATTGACCCAGTCCCCGATGTCCTCGGAATTGATTTTAGTCTTCGGACCGAGTGCGCTCAGGTAGAAAGAACAATGAAATGTCGGGCCGACGTTGCAGTTCACCGTCACACCCTGTTCGGGTCGGCCGGCACGGTCGCCATAACCGAGATGGACCAGCGTCTGGCGCGGCCCGGCCATCGCCTGCACCGACTCGATCCCGGACCCGAACGTCGCCTGAGTCAGGGCGATCGAGTGGTACAATCCCGCCAGCGCCGTCCCGCCGCCATAGATCGATCCGAAATTGCAGCCGCCCGTTTCAGCCAGTCGATTACGAAACTGTACGACCGTCGGCGCCGTGCGCATCATCGACAGACTCATCAGCGGGGCGCCATGTTTAGCCGCCAGCCGCAGCATCTTGTAAGCATCTTTCAGCGTATAGGCGAACGGCTTGTCAATGAACGTTGCCACGCCTTTCTTCAATCCCGGCGTCGACAACTCGAGATGGTCGCTGCCGTCACCATTGCAGTCGGAAATGAAAACAAGGTCGACGTCGTCACTGACATCTTCGAGGCGGTCGCAAACTACGGGGCGGCCGTAAAACACTTTCGCCGCCATCTCCGCAAGACTACGATCCGCATCCCACAGCTTGACGATCTCGAACCCGCTGACCTGCTTGGCAGTCATCATCGTCGGCCGGCAGTAGTAGGTGTAGAAATAGTACCAGTTGCCGCCCTGCTGCCACGACTCCTTGGACGGTTCGCCAACCGGCATCGGCTCTCGGAGAAGCAACGGATCGTGTTTCTCCATCAGCGGTCCGTACCACATGCCATGCGTGTCGCAGCGGATCAAACCGACGCGTATTTTCTTGCTCTTGCCGCTCATGTTGTCTTCACCTCTTCGTGTTGCGTTCGTATCCAATCGCTGTCGCGCGCGGAATCGGACACGCGTGCGAGTTTGACAATGCCTGGAAAGACCGCCGCGCCGGCCGCCAGGCGAGCGATTGTGATCTCGATGTCGCTGGCTTGAATTCGGCTGTGGAAGTTCTCGCTGTCACGCCGCGGCATGAAGGTGATGTAACGACCGTCGGCGACCGCTCCGTAGTACCCCTTGCTCTCAAGGCCGTCGGCATCCGTCGAGACCCAGGCCTCGACGGTGATCGCATCGGACAGGATCAATGGCAGGTCGAGCGCATTGTTCATGTGCCAGGTGCCGGGTAGCACTTCAACGGTACCGCCGCCGTGTGAGCTCACACGCTCGACTGCCGCCTGCAGCGCCAGGAGTGAAGTGCCTATGCAGTCGCCGTGCTCCGGACCGACCGTGACATGCAGCGGTTGTGACATGGGCACTACACGAGCTTGTCCGCCTGCAGGGCGACTTTGCGGAATGCTGCGGCGTGCTGCTCGACGGCTTCCGGCCAGTCGTGCTTCAGATACGGAATACCGATAACCCGGCCGCGTGTCGCTTCCGCCGCCGGCAATGAACCTTCGGGTTGGCGCAGGTCGCGGTCGGAGTTGGCAATGCGCGTGGGCTTGCCGTCGCCGTAGATGTCGGCGTCGTTCATCACCGGGTGCAGGTGCAAAGGAAAGTTGCAACCCGCACCCCCATCGCTGCCTTCGGCCAGGACCGCGTCGCAGAACTTTTCCGCCGGCAGACCGCCGAGCTCCTCCGGCAGGTAATGCCCGACCCCAGAGTACCAGCCGCCCATCGTGCTGCCGGAGTCCGCCGCCGGCCGATGCGCCCGCAGGCCCGGGGTGTCCGCGAGCAGATCCCAGAACCGGTTGATCGCCGCCTGGATATCTTTGATTCGGTCCGGGTAATACTTGAACTGCACCCGCGCCACAGCCGAGCACATCTGATTGAGCCGCCCCTTGATGCCGCCGAACGGTATGCCGGCCAGCGGCGCCAGGTCCGGATGCTCGAGCGTCCCGTGGCGCGCATAGTGCGCATAGGCGATGACATGCTGCTGGATGCCGTCGTCGTCGGTGATCAGCATGCCGCCTTCACCGGCAGCGAAGCTCTTGCCCGACATCATCGAAAATGCCGCGGCATCTCCGAACGATCCGACGATCCTGCCCTTGTACAACGTGCCCTGGGCATGCGATACGTCCTCGATCACTTTCAGGTCGTGCTTCTCGGCGATCGGCAGGATCGCGTCCATGTCGCAGGGATGCCCGCAAAAATGCACCGGCACGATCGCCTTCGTGCGCGGGCTGATGTGCCGCTCGATATCGTTCGGATCGATACACAGCGTAGCAGGGTCGATGTCGGCGTAGACGACAGTCGCGCCGAGTGCGAACGCCGGCATGGCGCTGGCCCAGTAGGTGATGCTGGGAACGATGATCTCATCGCCGCGACGGACGCCGGCAGCCCAGAAAGCCGTCTGCAATGCCAGTGTGCCGTTGGGATAGGTCAGTCCGTGCTTCACACCGTGCCACGCCGCCACCTCGGCTTCGAGCTGCATGCTGATGTCCGTGCCCGACGGCCGGCCGCCGTCACGCAGCACCTCGAGCACTGCCTGCTCGTCTTCTTCCGTCACAATCGGCCAATGGAACAGATCCGCCTGGCTGCCGGCCTCGCCAACCGCTTGCGGTCCATTCCTGATCGCCAGATCCTGTTCGACCAGTTCATCCATTTTCGAAGCTGCTGCATGCATGGTAGATCTCCGCTATAAGTGGTTTTGTGGGTGCAAGTGTATACGCTCAGCCGCTGCGTGGCAAGTTCGAGTGTGACCGCATGAGATCAGTGTATCCGGACGGGACGCGCAGCAACGGATCCGTGTGCTCCGGTAATGTTCGCTTCTCATTCGCCGAGGCAGTAGAATAACGGGCACGACAACGCATTACAATACAGCGACTCGGTATCACATGTTTGTACGGTCTGCCTCACTGTTTTCGATATTCATTGTGGGAGTTTTCATGGAAGCGACATCAACGTCCGCCGCGGTCCAGCCGGTGGTTTCCTGGGATTTCGAAGATGCAGCCGGCGAGCAACTCACCGACAATAGCGGCAACGGCAACCACGGGACCATTCACGGCGCCACATGGGTCGAGATCGACGGCGGCCACGCCCTGCGCTTTGACGGGGTCGGACTATGTCGACTGCGGCAAAATCGGGGGTCTCGACTTGCAGGTGCCTTTATCGCTGGAAGTGTGGGCCAGCCGCTGACTATCTCCCACGAACCGACACGCGATGTCATCGCCGGACTGCCCGAGACAGCCCCCGACGAACTGGCCACCGTCGTGCGGATCAGGTCGCGTCGAAAAACTGACGCGGAGCATGAAACACGCTGTCCTCCCGGTACAGCGGCGATCGAACTTCCGGACCGACAATGAATCCAGACAGCATCCTCGTAACCGGCGGTAACAAAGGTATCGGCTACGGAATCTGTGACCGCCTGCTGGCCGCGGACCCGAACGTCCATGTCATCATGACCGGGCGCCATCCGGATCGCGGACATACGGCCCACGCCGAGCTGGCCGCGGTGCATGGCGGCGAGCGGATCTCGTTCGAACTGCTCGACGTCACCGACGTCGCGAGCATCGCTCAGCTCTCCACGCTCGGGCTCGAGTTCACGGCGATCATCAACAATGCCGGCATAGCTACGAAAGGCCACGCTATCAATGCGGAGATTGCACGCAGCACGATTACCACGAACTGCTTCGGCGCGCAGCGTGTGATCCGTACCCTGTTGCCATGTCTGCGGGAGGGCGGACGCGTCGTCAACGTCGCCAGTACTGCCGGGCAGCTCGGGAGCTTCAGTGACGCCTTGCGAAAACAATTCATGGAGCCGCTGCTGACTGAGGAAGATGTCGCCGGACTGATGCGTTCATTCATCGATGCCGTCGCCAACGGCAACCACGATCAGGACGGCTGGCCATCGAACACCTATTCGGTTTCCAAAGCCGGCATGAACGCGTTGACCCGCGTCTGGCATCGTGACCTGAAGGCTCATGGCATCGTCGTCAACTCCTGCTGCCCGGGCTGGTGCCGCACGGATATGGGCGGAGCGAACGCCTCGCTGTCGGCGGCAAAAGGCGCCGACACGCCGGTATGGCTGGCCCTCGGCCAGGGCGGCAACGAGGGCGGCGGGTTCTACAGGGAAAGGCAGCCGATCGCATGGTGATGGCAGACGAACCCGAAAGAGGCATTCACAGCCTCACTGCGGGCGGCGCACAATCGCTGTAGCGTAGCCTTCGGGGATACGGACCTCGGCATAGGCCTTGCCGTCGCGCACAACTCGCGGCACATCAATTGCTTTCGTCGTCAGTGATGTAGATGTCGGTGTCGCCACGCATCGTAGTCGCGGTCTGCGGCCGGTTGCTGATGCGCTTGCCGGCGATCGCCTGGCCGTTGAGCTCGAGCCGTAAGGCATTGGGCAGCCAGCCGCGGACCCGGTTGGTATTAATGCGGCCGCGAAAGAAGAGGTATGGCGCTTTCTCATTGCTCGACATCGGGACCTGGAAGGAAACCGCGTGTGCCTGTTGCGGAAAAATTTCGGGGCCGCGAGAATGGGCATGGACCGCACGGGACTTTGGCCACGACCGTTACCATCGCCGAGCACCATGGGAATCATCATCCTCCGGCTTTATTACCACGCCGCAGTCGTCGGCGTGACAAACGTTTGCTGCCGGGCGGGCATGGTATCGGCATCAGAGAGTGCGACTGTGAAATTGACGTTTTTCCCTGTCGGGCCTTGAAGCTTCCCAGCAGTGAAAACGGCAGGAACACCTCGACGATGTAGCCGATCTGCGTGCGCCGCGCGGCCACCTCGCACTGGCCGCCGTGCGGCATGCCTTCGGGGACGTAGAAGTAAACTTCCGGATCCGTGAGAATCTCGCCGCTGCCGGGTTCCGCCAGGTTGCCGGGGCTGATGACCAGGTGATACTGGCCGTTGCCCAGCGCATTGCGTTCGGGCTCGTCCTGCGGTGCCAGGTCGATGAAGAGATTGGCATGATCGCCGTTGTAAATCGCATTGCCGGTATACGTCTGTACGAAAGCATCGTTGACAACGACAGCGGCGAAAAAGAGACCGGCGGGCCGCCAGGCGAGTTGAATGGTACCGTTCAGATCATCGATGCCGGTATAATCATCGGTGCCCCAGGTCGCATGCGCGGGGTCGGTCATAGTAAGCGGGTTCGGCACCGCCGCCCAGTCATCGAGCTCACCGTCGATCCGGATGACGGGATCGACGTCGAAAGGAATGACATGGAAGTCAACCGCAGCAGCCCAGCCAAGGATGAGCAGGAAAACGAGACATGAAAGCCGCATGATTCATGGCCTGAATTATGCAGGTTAGCTTAATGCCCGCAAAGAAAAGGCGATTCGCGGTCCACGCACGCTCCGGCGGCACTTCGTGCAACCGTTCCTATGACTGCATTTGAAAGCATTGTCCGCGATATTGGCAGACACCCCGGCGTAACGAGCCGCTTACTCGATCGGCGTGATCGTGATCTCTGCTACCGTTTTCAGCTTCTATCGATCAACGCTGCCCTGGCAGCAGCAATTTTCTGGTCCAGTACCATGCTGGAGATCAACCTGTGTGCCTGTTCGGCATCCATGCTTCCGAACTGCTCACGATTCGCCTCATAGAAGGCTGCGATCTCCGCATCATCGACGGCGCCCGCAGTCAGTATCCCCAGGTGCGCGCCACGCTGACGCTGGTAAAGCTGCCGGGCCATCCTATCTTGACTGCCGGCGGCATGGACGACAACTGGCCGAATCACTATGCGCCGATCGAAATCCTGGTGAACGGCAACAGCCTGTTCAAAGGCAAGACGGATTTTCCGGACAACGAGTGGGACACCCGCGACTATGAGATTCCACCGGGCATTCTGAAGATGGGCGACAACAACGTTGTTGTCCGCAACCTCGGCGACTCCGCATCACCGTCGCCGTGGTTCGGTATCGCCTTCCTCAAAATCGCGGACACACAATGAAGCTGCACCCACATCGCTGTCTGTTTGTTGTCTCCGACATGGACACCTCTCTGGCGTTCTATCGGGACCTGCTCGGAATGCGCCTGACCCGCGATGCCGTGCGCGAAGGGCCAAGCTACGATGAGATCCTGCAGACCGATGGCGCGCGGGTTCGTGTCGCGTTCGTCGAAGCGGAGGCGGACGGGTATCCCCTCGAACTTGTCGAATACCTGCGGCCGAAGAGCCGCAAGAGGTCTCGCAAGATGTCAGACGTGGGTGCCGTGCGCCTCTGCTTCGAAGTCAACAACGTGGCGCGAACGCTGAATACGCTCAAGCGTCGCGGTCTCCGCCAATGGCGCGGACCGATCATCCTCGAGCGCGACGGCGCAAAGGTCGCGAAACTGCTGTACGTGAGCGATCCGGACGGCATCGAAGTCGAATTCATCCAAATGCTATGAACCTGGGGGAGATTGACATGAGTGACAACCTTGCACAGCGGCTCGAGCAATGTTATTCCGCCGCCGTTTATGATGTCTTGAAAAATCGCGGTTTTGCAGAACAGACACTGCCCATCGATATCAAACCGATTGAGCCGACCTGGAAAGTTGCCGGCCGGATCTGGACGGTAAGCGGCCGCGCCCAGGCGGCAGATCCACATGAGACCCTGCTGCAGTGGACCGGCATGTTATCAAAGGCCCCGGGCGACCACGTGGTCATCTGCCAACCGAACGACGCCACTATCGCGCACATGGGCGAGCTCTCGGCCGAGACGATGCTTTCCCGCGGCGTCCGCGGTTACATCGTCGACGGCGGCTGCCGTGATTCCGAGTATATCATCCGCTTGGGGTTCAAGGTCTTCTGCCGCTACTTCACGCCGCACGACATCGTCGGGTGCTGGCTGCCCGAGGGCTTCGGCGAACCGATCGACATCGGCGGCGTGACGATCGCCACCGGCGACTATGTGCTCGGCGATCGCGATGGCATTGTCATCATCCCCGGCGACCTTGCTGAGCCGGTGGTCGAAGAGACCGAAAAGGTGATGCAAACCGAGAGCCTGGTGCGCAAAGCGATCCTGCAAGGCGAAGATCCGCAGCAGGCGTACCTCGACCACGGCATGTTCTGACTGAACTGCGGCTGGTCCGAGCGGCTCTTGCGGGCTGCCTCGCAGACGGCAATGTCGGCAATCATCTCGTCATGATCCTGCGGCGTCCCCGCCGTCGGCTCGAGTCCCTTGTTGGCCTGACGGGTCCTGACCGGCTGATTGTTGCCTGGCGAAACGGACCGTGCGCGTATCTTTCTCCTTGCCGGATCGCTCAATGAGCGGTCCATACAGTTCCGGCCGGCGAGTTGTCAACCAACGTTGTCCCGTGCACATGTCGAGACGATCCGGGTCAAGGTCCGCCACGACCATTGCATCCTGCGGCGCCCACGTCTCGGACAGAATGTCGCCGTAGGGGTCGAGGATCATGGCGTTGCCGGTGCGCACCTCGTCGTCATCAACACCCACACCATTGCTGTAGACCAGGAACAGCCCATTGTCATGAGCTCGAGCCGGGAGCCAATGCATCAACCATTCTCGCCCCTTGGGCCCACGGAATTCAGCCTCGATCGCGGCGGCATCCCGGTCTCGGTTTTCCCACAGCTGCGGGTCGATCTTGCCCATGCAACGGGGACTCGGTGAATCGCACCCGCCTGTCTGGTGCGGCGCCAACAGGATTTCCGCGCCCTTCAGCGCCGTAATCCGCACATTCTCACCAATGTTATTGTCATAGCAGATGAGAACACCTACGCGGGCGCCCTGCGGGATATCGAACACCGTGTACGCATCGCCAGACTTCATATGCTCGCTGATGAAACAGTGGATCTTGCGATGGCTTTCAACACGACCGTCCGGCATGGCGACGACATAGGTGTTATACAGTTCTCCGGCATCGGCGATCTCGATGAGTCCGGCACCAATGGTCATGTTATTGGCCGCTGCGAGTGTGAGCAGCTCCTGCGTCGACAGGCCGGCCGGAACAGGCTCGGCCAGGAACTCGATCTCTGCCCTGGCGAGCTTCCTCACATGCCAGTAGCCGGTTATGCACATCTCCGGAAAAACAATGAGGTCCACGCCTTGCGCAGCGGCCTCCTTAACGAACGATCGAATTCTCCCCAAGTTAAACGCTTTGTCTCCAGGAGCGTGAGTGAACTGGATAGCAGCGGCCTTGATTCCTTGCATCGCCTTACTCCTGTGTCCTCTGACAAAGATTGCATGGACCAACGTTGAGATGAACAGCCCGGAGCGGTCCTGCGGTGGCGGGAGAGCTTTCGGGGTCGGTCGATCGATCCGGTTGTCACTGCCCGTAATACAATTCCGGTTGCCGCTTCAATCAAACGACTCCGCAAGCCGGCCCTGTTCCGGCTTACTCCGCTGCCTCTTGTTCACCGTTACCGATCAGTTCTTCGAGACAATCATCGGCCAAGGGCTCGATTGGTGTGAAATCACGGTGTGCAATCCATTCCTCGCGGTTGAATTGTCGGATATGATTATCAACCTGACAAAGGGAAAGATAAACGATGATCCGTCCAAATGGGCTGATGTTTGGAGGGCTTGCGTGAACCATCAGGGATGAAAACAGGAGGACACTGCCGGCTGGACCAGTTGGCGCAACACAGCCACCCTGTTCCGCCAGTTCGGTTACGGTTTCCCGATCCAGTGTCCACAGCGGATAGCTGGTGGTTTCAAGGTCGTGCCCTGCATCAATGACGCCGAGTTTGTGGCTGCCTGGAATAAACAAAAGGGGCCCATTGGCCGCAGTCACATCATCAAGAAATACAGCGATATTCATGGCCCTGGGTTCCGGCATGTCATCGTCGCGTTTCCACGTGCCATAGTCCTGATGCCATTGCCAGACGTCACCGTCGAAGGCGACTTTAGCATTGACTTTATACTGGTGTATGTAGACCTGTCCGTCGAGCAACTGGCATACAGGCCCGATCAACCTCGGGTGGCAACCAAGGCGCATGAAGGCTTCATTGTACGTGTGGGCCGCGAATGCCGTGCGGGCAACGCCGGAACTTTCCCTCCAGACTTCCTCGCGGTCCATAGCATAGACATCAGACGCGGCGTTTTTCAGGACCTTTGCCTCTGCACTGGAAAACGTGTTGGGAAAAAACAGATACCCTTCGTCCTCAAATTGGGCTACTTCTTCTGCTGTCAGTTTCATTTCACGTCAGCCTGTCGTTGTCATGGGGCATAAAGCAATGGGCTATGCTTGTCTAATCTACGCCTCTTCTTTTTCTTGACCAACACAAAATTAACGGGTGATATGCCTACCACCCGGACGACACGGAAAAGCCCGATACCTTCAGTAGCGGCGGTGCCCCACCCGGTATCACCATTGAACTGCCGAGGCACACGTGGGGAACGCCCTACCTATTCAGCCTGTAACAGTTTCATCAAAAGAAGTACATACACCGTTGCCATGAAAATCTGCACGACGGCATAGGGGAAGGCCTTCTTGACAAAAGCGCCGAAGGACATCTGCAACTTGTACTTGTGAATGATCGTCACCGCCACCAGGGTCGAGGCACTGCCGATTGGCGTCAGATTACCACCGAGATTAGCGCCAAAGACCACCGCCCACCACAACGCCGAGCTGCTCTCCACGCCCTGCGCCCCCAAGATCTGCGCCAGCATCGCCGCCAACGGGATGTTGTCGGTCACCGAACTGAAAACCGCCGAGGAAACCAGCAGCGCCCCGGTACCGAAGCTGCTCTTGCCGTCGCCGATTATCATCGTGATCCCTTTACCGATCAGATCCAATACATGGGCGTGCTCCATGACATTGATCACCACAAAGAGGGCCATGAAAAAGATGATCAGGTCCCAGTCCACGGCCTTATAGAAGGGGGCGACCTCGTGCTTGTAACACAGCAGCATGATCAGGGCAAAGGCCAGCGCCACAAAACTCATGCCCAGGAGTTTGACCACCGGCAGTACCGAAACCGTCGCAATAGTCAGGATAAAAAGCAGCAGCATCGCCGCGCCGAAGAAAAACAAGCCCCTGCTCTCAATGCGGTCGTTCTCATCGAAGCCAGAAACCAAAAAAGCCGCCTCTTTTTTCTCCTCTTCCGTTACCAGTCTGTCGATTCCGAAGAGCTTAGCCCCCATCAGAAGGGTCACGACTGTGGCCACCGCAACATAAGGGCTGGCAACAATAAAAAATTTGACAAAGCTGATGCCCGCGGCGTTACCGACAATGATGTTCGGCACGGAACTGATCAGGGTCAGCAGCCCGCCGATATTCGTCAACAGCCCTTCTATAATCAGGAAGCCCAGCAGCTTGTCCATGCGTCCCAGCTTCTTTAACGAGACGCCTGTCAGGGACCCCACAATGATCATCGCCGTCACATTGTTCAGCACCGCGGAAAAAACCACCGTCATCAGGCCGTAATACCACAGCAGCTTGAGCGGATCGCCTGTCGAGGCCTTGGTCAGCTTGATGGCAATCCAAGTGAAGAGCCCGGAACGCGAAGTGACATCGACAAAAATACTCGAACCGACAATAAGACAGATCACGCCCCAGTCGATGGCCGGGATAAAAACGGGCATGGTGATGTGATGCCCGTTTGGCAACGTGACATCGCCGAAAGGCAGGATGCCCATGGCCGCTGCCAGCAGAAGGCCGATCACCGCGAACAGGCCGACGATCACCGACTTCTTGGCGTGCAGCTTCTCCTCCAATGCCAGGCAGGCGATCATCGCCACCAGCAGAAAGGCGAAGATAAAGGTGGTGCTGCCGAACTGCGGCGTCCCGTGCCCCGCTCCGGCAGTGCTCGCGGACAGTAGTGTTGCGGTCATAAACTTGTCCCTTCAGATCATCAGAATCGGAATTTCCCGCAGTTCGATGGCCAGGGGATAGGCAAGCCCGTGCATCGCCAGCTGGTCCTCGTCCTTGCTGTGCATCACCAACAGGTCGGCCGATTCTTTCTCGATATGTTGACGATACTGCTTCAAGTGATGGCCAAACTCCACAATGCACTTAAGCTCTATCGGCACCCCCGCTTCCCGGAGTACCGCCACACAGGAGTTGACATAATCCCGCGGCTGCTTGAGCAGCTGCAACGCCAGGCTCGCCCGGGCCTCCTCCGTATCAATGGTTGGAATCCTGGAAATCGCCTCCAGGTAGCGCTCGAAAACCGTGTCATCCTCAATGTGCATCAGGAAGAGCTTCCCCTTCGCTTCGGTAAACTTGACGGCGTAATTGACCAGGGCATGGTCATTGCTCAGATGATCGGTGGCGGCTATGACCACATTCGTATTCTCAAGCGCGTGCTCATAGGCCCTCCCGGCCTCCGGGTGCGGCACCACCAGCACCGGCATCGGCACCCGCTGCACAATGATGTCCAAGTGTTCGCCCAGGCTGTGAGGAAAGCGCCAGGCTCTGCTGTGCAGGTTGCGGTAGCTGCAGATGAGGTCCGGCGACTCTTTCTCGATCAAAATCTGCAACTCCTCCGTTGTCCGGAACTGATCACCGGTGACCATGGTCCAGTTCAGGTCCTCACCCTCGCCGAGTACAGCGGCAAAGACTTTGACCTTCTCAGTAAACGCTGCCGCGCCTGCCGCGTCAAGGTCCGTCACTACCAGAACGGAATGAATTTCAGGATCCGCATGATGGAAGACATCCCGAATCGCGGATCGAAAAACACTCTCAAATTGATCAACTTGTGGCATCAGGCAAACCTCGTCAAAATCCCGACGCGTAAATTAGAGACCGCGCCGCGCCGTCCAATAGCTCTATCAACATAGCCTGTGAAGGCGACGGAGTCAGCAGCGGCTGCCGCGAGTCGTGCTGCGTCGGTGCTGTAATCAGTGATCGCATGGAGACGGGGCGCATGGGACAGGCTTCCGATAACGTGAAATCCTATAAAATCTTGAAGGCAAGGGCACCGAAATGCTCAGCGTTTTAGTGGTCCGTGTTCATGCCCTTGTCAGGGCTTGGCCGATTATTAGTCTTCTTATGTTTCCGCTGCAGGCCAATATCTGAATCCGAGTAACGCTCTCTCGAGCAGTAAATTTGGCAATCGCTCATCTTCGTTTGTTTTCTTCGTTCATACAGGCGACCCCGAAGATCAGGTGCGGCTATTTGCTGTCGCCTGTATCCGGCAAGGCACTGTTTGGCGGGGCTTCAGATGCGTCTACGGCGAGACAGATGATAGATCAAGGAGCCCTGTTAATTCACACACGGGTAACCGAGGTGTGGGGGAACATCACGAAAAATTACCTACGGGAAATATATGGTGATACGACTACGGATCTCGATTATCTCTGACGGCGGAAGAGGCGCAGGAGGTATTCGTGCTGCTGCTTGTCATGGGCCAGTGACTCGGGGTGGTAGTTGTGGCACTTGAGACAGCTGTCGCCAACCTTCTGGGGTTGATGGCATCTCGCGCACAGCGACCGACTAATCGGCTCGAAGCTCCCCTTGTAGCCGGGGAAAAGAGTGGCAACGGCGCTGTTCTCTTCCTTGAACTGGTGACAGATTCGGCAATCAAGGCCGGTGTGGCGGTCGTGATTGAATTTCTCCAGCCGCTTGGGCTTGGCCATCACCCACTTCATCTGCAGCTGCCGCGGCTCAGTGTGAAAACTTATTTCCGGCTGATGACAGAACACGCACTGGCCGCCTCGTGACAACTCCGCAAGGAGTTTTGGAGGTGCCTTGCCGGTCAATTGCGCCGCCAGTTCATGGACCGCCTTGAAGACCGGATCCGCATGGCCAGTGCTGGTGTAGACCAATGAATCATTGGACGCCTCAAAGCGCCAATTGCTTATCGATGCCACCTCCAATCGATGGCGGACCGTCGCGGCTGGCGGCGGCTCCCAGCGGGGCTTGAATCCCTTCGGCATGACCGGCAACTTCGACGCCGCACCGCCCTCGATTGCCAAGAGGCTCGCGATTGCCGAGATGCTCGCATCGATGGCCTTCAGGCAATCCTCCACCTTTGTCTTCTCCAGATCCTCGGCCTTGGTCTTGGAGAGATAGGTGTAAAGGTTTTTGTCCTTTGCCTTCAACAACGAAGAACTGTATTTTTTGAACTTTCCCCTTCCCCGGCCCTCCAGGATAAGCTTGCAAAGCCGGTCACGGACCGGGAGCGCCCTGTCCTCGGGGCTGAGTTTTTTTGCGATCTTGCCCAATTCCTTCTTGAGCGCCTTTTCGTAGGTCGACAGTTTTGACTGCGGTGGAATGCACGCAACGATCTCGGCGATATGCATCTTCATCTGATCGGACTTCAAATAGCTGACAATAGCCGCGATTTCGGGATCATCGGCAGTGATCACCCCCTTCGTGTAGGCCACCAG
>Ga0310124_10000313_pt1 | contig 33207 bp, 26 predicted proteins | sample CB11b_AW_Bot5_MG_FD_203507 | JGI IMG/M metagenome (GOLD analysis project Ga0310124, IMG submission 203507) | Marine microbial communities from Western Arctic Ocean, Canada - CB11b_AW_Bot5 | ecosystem: Environmental > Aquatic > Marine > Oceanic | place: Canada: Western Arctic Ocean | collected...
AGACGCTGACGATGTCCGGCGATTCAGCATCCAGCATCTCGTGATAGTCGTCGTACTTGGCGGATACTTCGTACGACTCGGCGAAGGCGTCACGAGCCTCCGGCGATGGGTCAGCGCAGGCGACGATTGTTGTGCGCGGGTCGACAGTATATCCCTCGGCGTGCGATCGACCACGTCCACCGCAGCCGATGATGGCGGCCTTCAAGTTTGTGGCATTGGCTGACAAATTCTCTTCCCCTCGATTTCTGCAATGTGTCAAATCGCCGGCGGTGGTTCCCACTCGGCATTCGGTTGCGGGATTTTCGCTTCCACCGACTCGCGCCACGTGGCGAGACGTTCGTGCAGATCGCGCTCGACATCTGGGTGCTCCGTTGAAAGGTCGCACTCTTCTGATAGGTCATCAGTCAAATTGTAGAGCTCGCGGCGGTTGTCCTCGAAGAACTCGATGAGCTTCCAGTCCCCGGCACGAATCGAAGAACCGGGAGTGCCACCCTGGTTGCCGTAGTGCGGGTAGTGCCAGAAGATTGCATCCCGTGCAATCGCGTCGGCTCCGCGCAACAATGGCAGGATGGATGTGCCGTCTACGTGCTGCTGCGGTCTTGATGGCAGGCCAGCAGCTTCCAGTAGCGTGGGGTAGAAGTCCGGCGTCGTCACCGGCACACAGCAGCTGCTGCCGCCGGTGATATGCCCCGGCCATTTGATTATGAGTGGTTCGCGTGTGCCGCCCTCGTACATCCAGCCCTTGCCCTCCGCGAGTGGGGCGTTGCAGGTCGGTGATCCCTCGGAGGTGGCGAGTCCGCCATTGTCGGAGGTGAATACGACGATCGTGTCCTGCCCCTTGCCATTGCGTTCCAGCGCCTGCAATACACGGCCGATGTTCTCGTCGAGGGAGTCGATCATGGCTGCATACACCGGGTCTGAATGCAGCAGGCGCCGGCGCACCCGTTGCCCCTTCTTGTGTTCACACGGGAAATACTCGCCGTCGACGAAGGTCTCGAAGCGATCGAGACCGAGGCGCTTCGCCTTGTCCGCGTATCTCTCCGTACGGTCCGCCTTTGCCTGGATCGGTGTGTGCACCGAATAGTACCAGAGATTCAGGAAGAAGGGCTGATCACCGACGTTGTCGATGAGATCGACGGCGCGGTCCGTCAGGTAGTCGGTGAGATAGGTATCTGGCGCGACGTCCGTATCGATGAGTGGTTCGATCGACCAGGGGCTGAAATAACCACCTTTCCCCGGCGACCCCATATGACAACCGCCGACGTTGACATCGAAGCCGTGATCCTGCGGTAAGTGCCCCTCACCGCCGAGGTGCCACTTGCCGACGTGCCACGTCGCATACCCGCCGTCGCGCAAGGCGCTGGCGAGGCTTGTTTCTGAAGTGGGTAGATCACGCAGATAGGGCACGTCGATGACATGGCCGCGGGGTGCCGGGCGAGCATCACCCCAATGAATCCAGTCCGTGATCCCCACGGTGGCGGGGTATTTGCCGGTCAGTAGACTCGCCCGCGTTGGGGAACAGACCGGACAGGCGGCGTAGCCGTCGGTGAAGCGCATGCCGTCGGCGCAGAGAGCGTCGATGTGTGGCGTTTCGTAGTACTCGGAGCCACAGCAGGACAGGTCGGTCCAACCCATGTCGTCGATGAGGATGAACAGGATGTTCGGTGGGGCCTGGTTCACGATACCCTCTCGTCTTTGGCAGGATTGCCCTCGATCAGCGCCTCGATGCGTTGTCTCGTGGGCAGGGCAACACCGAAGTGGCCCATGGCGGTGACGGCGATGGCACCTGCGGCGTTGGCGAAGGCGCCGATGCGATCCGGGTCCCAATTTTTCAGGAAGCCGACCATGGTCGCTGCGGCGTGACAGTCACCGGCACCGGTAGGCTCGACGACGTCTACTCTGTATCCGGGACAGAACACGGGCTTTCTATCCCCCTCGGTCAACACGACGCAGCCTTCTGCGGCAAGTGTCACCGCCACCAGCTTCGGCCCGCGGGCGCGGAGTTCGCGGGCGGCGTCGAAGGCCTCTTCCTTGCCCGTGATGGCTGCAGCCTCCTCCAGCGTTGGCGTCACGACGTCGGCGCTGGCGAGGGCCTCTTCGAAGGCGTCGGCCGTCTCCGTAGATCCCAATATGGAACGTATGTTCGGGTCGAAGGAGATGGGAACGCCGGCAGCACGGGCGGTGGCCATCGCCACTCGCGAAGTTTCAAGCGCGGATGCACTGATCTGCATCGTCGTGCCCGGCACGTGCAGGGCAGCGGCGCTGGCTATTGCCTCCGCGTCGATGTCGGCGGGCGTCAACGCCGTCGCCGCCGAGTCTCGGCGATGGAAGATCAGGTGGGTCTGGCCGTCGATGCACTCGTGAAAACAGAGGCCGATCTGTCGCGACTCGATCTGGCGGATGGCGGATACATCGACATTCTCCTCGACGAGGGCAGCGATCATGAAATCACTGAAGGGGTCTGTGCCGACATGGGTGATCAACGCCGCATCGTGGCCACAGCGCACGGCGGCAGCGGCATAGGTGGCGGGTCCGCCTCCGGCATATTTGTGCCACTGACTGGCGGCGTGCATGCTGGCCCCCACGGGTTCCGGCATGAACTCGACCAAGGCCTCTCCCAGCGCCAGGATGGGACCATCGGTCATTCGCCCTCTCCGTCGTTGTCGATGAGTCGTGCAGGTTCTTCCAGCCAACCCTTCAGTGACTGCAGAAAGGCGGCAGCGCCAGCGCCATCGACGGCACGGTGGTCGCAGGCAAGGCAGAGCGTCATCTGCTCGCGCACGACGGCGGCGCCAGCAACGGCGATGACACGCTCGCCGCTGCGCCCGACGGCGAGGATGGCGCACTCAGGTGGGTTGATGATTGGCAGGAATCGTTCGACGCCGTACCCGGCAAGACTAGTGATGGTAAAGGTTGGTGACGGTTTCTGTGCCACGACGCCAGCGCGCGCCGCGTCGATCGCCTGGTGGCGTAAGGCGGCAAGCTCAGGGAGGCTGTGACGGTCGGCATCCGCCAGGGCGGGGACCAGAATGCCACCATCGACGGCGACGGCGAGCCCGATATGGCAGCCCGCCTTGAGTACGATTTCCCGTTCACCCACGTGCGCATTGAGGCGCTCGTGCTGGCGCAGGGACCGAGCCGTGGCGGCGACGATGAGGTCGGTGAGGGAGAGGGCTGGATCGGCGCCGAGTTTGGTCCGCAGTTGCTGTGCGTCGGTTACGTCGACGTCGATGAAGAGATAGAAATGCGGCACACTGCGGGCACTGAGGCTCATACGCTCGGCGATGGCGGCACGCAGTCGGCCATGGGGCTCGACTCGATCTCTGCCCTCCACGACAGGTTCAATGCCAACCATGACGGGTGTGGCGCCGGATTCGGCCAGCGCGGCACTGAGGACATCCCGTTTTATGATTCGCCCCCCAGGGCCCGTGCCACGGATCCGGGTAAGATCGACGAGGAGCTGTCGTGCCACTCGTCGTGCCGATGGCGAGGCGGCGTGACCTGCCGATGTCGCCGTAGCAGTCCTGGGTGCCATCCGGGGTGCAAGGTCGACACCAAAGAGCGGTGCTTCGACACCGGCAATCGGTGTGGCGGCAATGCTCTCTCCGGGCTCACCGATCCAGGCGATGGCGTCCAGCACCTGTGCCTGCTGCCCGGCGGGGCAATCGATGCGCAGCAACACACCAGACCCCTCGGCGGTGACCTCGAAGGCGGCCTTCTCTGATTCGACGACAGCGAGGACGTCACCCCGTTGCACGCGATCCCCTTCGACAATCGACCACTCCAACAGGATACCGGTCGTCAGATTCTCGCCCACTTGTGGCATACGTACCGCGATCATGAATACACCGCTCGACGCACGGCAGCGATGATGTCATCCGTCTGCGGGATACAGGCCTGTTCGAGTGCCCGATTGTAGGGAATCGGCGTATTGCGGCCGGCGACGATCTCTACAGGTGCGTCCAGATAATCGAAGGCATCCGCCTGGATGATCGAGGCGATGTCCGCTGCGACACCACCGCGACGTACCGCCTCCTGAACGATGACGACGTGTTCGGTGCGGCAAACGGATTCGACGATCGCCTGTCGATCGAGAGGGACCAGAGTACGCGGGTCGAGGACCTCCACGTCGATGCCATGCGTGGCGGCCAGTTCTGCGGCAGCCGCCAGGGACCTGGGAATCATGTTCGACCAGGCGATGAGGGTGCAGTCCCGTCCGGCGCGCTTGATGTCGGCAACTCCGAGAGGGATCACCTCTTCCTCCTTCGGCACGAGTCCTTCGGTCATGTACAACAGCTTGTGCTCCAGGAATACAACAGGTTCGTCGTCGCGAATGGCGCTGACGAGGAGCGCGCGAGCATCTCGAGGCGTGGAGGGCATGACGAGCTTGAGTCCAGGGATGTGGTAGAACAGTCCCTCCAGAGACTGAGAGTGCTGCGCCGCCACACCATCACCGACACCACCTTGGGTGCGCAGCACCATGGGCACCGATCGTGCGCCGCCTGACATGAGTCGGTATTTCGCCGCCTGGTTGACGATCTGGTCCATGGTCAACAACGTGAAGTCGACGAAAAGAATCTCGACGACGGGTCGCATACCGGTGATGGCGGCACCCACGGCGGCGCCGACGATGCTGGGTTCGGCGATGGGGGTATCGATGCAACGCTTTGGTCCAAATTCGGCGAGCAGGCCATCGGTCACTTTGTACGAGCCGCCACGTTCGGCGATGCCTACGCCGATACAGAAGACACTCTCGTCCCGAGCCATCTCCTGGCGCAGGGCCTCGTTCAGACCGTCTCGAAAGAGCAGTGTACGGCTCTCTGATTCGTTGGCGTCGGTCATCTGTCGTACTCCTGCAGGAAGGCGTCGACGTCAGGTTCTGGAGAGTCGTGGGCAAAGTCGATGGCCGCCTCGATATCGGCGTCCACCTCATTCTGGATGAGATCCGCTCGTCTGTCATCCGCCATATGCCGTCGGCACAATGTCAGGGGATCGCGGCCCTTGTAGAGCTCGACCTGATCCTGCGGCATGTAGGTACCCGGATCATTCACGTGGTGACCGGCGTGGCGATAGGTCTTGGCCTCGATCAGGATCGGTCCCTCACCGGCCAGCAGCCGTCGCCGTGCATCGGTGGCACAGTCGTAGACTGCGAGCACGTCGTTGCCATCGACGGCAAGACTGTCAACACCGTAACCCTCCCCACGGTGGAACAGATCGACGACACGACTGGACTTGTCGATCGGGGTGGATACGGCAAACTGGTTGTTCTCCACTACCAGCAGCAGTGGCAGATTCCAGATGGCGGCAAGATTCAACGCTTCTCCGAAGGTTCCGTGATTGGCGGCACCGTCGGAGGAAAACACGATACAGACCCGATCTTCGCCACGAATCGTGGCGCCCAACGCGGCGCCCACACCGATGGGGATGCCCGCGCCGACGATACCATTGGCACCCAGGTTGCCAGTGTCCGGGTCGGCGATATGCATGGAGCCGCCGAGACCGCCACAGTAGCCCGTCGCCTTGCCAGTGATTTCGGCGAGCATACGGTCAAAACGACCACCACGGGCAAGACAGTGCCCGTGCCCACGGTGGGTGCTGACGATGTAGTCCTCTGTCCCCAGGGCGGCACACACACCTGTGGCGATGGCCTCCTCGCCCAGATAGGGGTGCAGATACCCGCGGATGTGTCCCTGGCGGTATAACTGGATACAGGTCTCCTCGAAGCGGCGAATGCCGTACAGCGTACGATAGAGTCTGGCCAGGAGTTCGGGGTCGGATGTCGACATGGGTCGAAATGTAGCAGCCTGGGACGTCTGCACCCAACAGGCCGCTGCTTGCCGGAGTAGGACAAGGGCGCTACCATCCGAATAGTGCCGTGTCTCGGAACAATCCTGTATTCGGCCGCCCAGACACGGCACTAGGAAACCAAGGAGCCCGGATATGAGCATAGAACAAGTACAGTTTGCTGGACTTTCGGTGAGCCGGTTCATCATCGGTGGCAATCCCTTCAGCACGGTGTCGCACCAGGGGCAAGCCCGCGATCTGGAGATGCGTCAGTGGTATACGACGGCTCGGATCAAGGCGACCCTTGCCGAGGCTGAAGCGAGTGGGGTAACGACCTTTCTCGGTCGAGCCGATAACCACGTGATCCGCATGTTGTGCGAGTACCGAGATGAGGGAGGTCAGATCGACTGGATCGCCCAGACCACACCGGAACTGGCCAGCATCGAGCGCTCCGTGAGTCGGGCCCTCGGCGGTGGCGCCAACGCGATCTTCGTGCACGGTGGGCAGACGGACCAGATGCTGGCCAAGGGTGAGCTCGGCAAAGTGACGGATATCATCCAGCGCATCCGCGACGCCGGCTTGCCTGCCGGGATCGCTGGCCACAACCCCGATGTGCACCGCTGGGCGGAGGACCACCTCGATGTCGACTTCTATATGTGCTGCTACTACAATCCATCACGACGGGACGAAAAAGCCGAGCGGGATGCCGAGGCACGCGAAACCTACCGGGACGAGGATCGACAGATCATGGTGAGCCTGATCCAGAGTCTGCGTCGCCCGGCCATTCACTACAAAATCATGGCGGCAGGACGCAATGATCCAGACGAGGCGTTCGCCTTTGCCGTCGCCCACATGCGGCCAACGGACGCGACCTGTGTCGGCGTACACACGAAGGACAACCCCGACATGGTGCGCGAAAATGTCGAGCGTCTGTCACGCTGTCTGGGCCAGGCCGCCGCAAAAGCAGCCTGATCATCAACTCGGCGGGGTCGGTGGCGCCCCCGTGTGCTGTTGCATGAAGTCGGCAAAATCGACGACCGCGCCGGTCTCTGCGCTCAGTGACATCGCCTCGATGATACCGATTGTTGTCAGATTGGCGGGGCCACTGATTCCGGGGGGGTGACCACCTGCGGCATAGTCGCGCAGGCTGTCCAGCATGCAGTCGTATTGCGATGGCAGGGATGGCGCAGTCAGGGTTTGGGGTGCATCCGCGCCGGGCGCATGGAGGACCAGCCCTTCGGGGCCAGGCACGACGGTTCCACCTTCGAAGTCGATGCGTGTATCGCCGCCCTTGGAATGCGCGGCGAAGGTGCAGGTGAAACCACACCGGCAGCCGTTGGCAAACTCGATCCATGCATAGATACCACCGCCACCGCGATATGGGCTCCAGGACGGATTAAAGCTGTCACACCAGAGTCTGGCCGGCACGGAATCGAACATATACATGGCCGCATCGAAATCGTGTACGCCGCGCTCCCATAGATAGGCGTGAGCATCACGTCCGGAGTGATGGGTACGGGGGCGCCAGCCGTAGGTTGACACCTGGCCGAACTCCGGTCTTCCCAGTTGTCCGGAGCGGACGACTTCGCGCATTTGATGGGCGGGATTGCAGAAACGGCGATTCTGGCAGACGATGACACGGACATCCTTCGCCGCTGCCTGGCTGCAGATCTGCACGGCACTGTCGAGGCTCTTGGCGAAAGGTTTCTCGACGAGGACGTGCTTGCCAGCGACGACGGCCTCCATGCACTGTTCGGCATGTAGATCCGGTGGCGTGATGACGGCCACCGCGTCCGCCTCCACGGTCGCCATCGCTGCAGCCAACGTGCCAAAGCACTGGGACTCGCTGAGCCCACTGACCTGTCGAGCCGCTGCGAGATTCTCTGCACTTGTATCGACGAGGGCGACGCTCTCGTAGTCGGGGTGCCCAGGGACTTCGCGGACCGGCCAAGCGCCCCGGCCCCCGGCCCCAAGATGAATCAGTCGAATCGGCATGATATTGTGTTTCCTTTGCTGAAGTTGACTGCTTGGCTCTCACATGTAACAAGCTCGCGGACGAACGAGCAAACCTATCGAGGATGACATGACGGATTTCGATGCAGTTGTTATCGGTGCCGGGGTACTGGGCTGCAACGCTGCGTGGCATCTACAGGAACGGGGCTGCCGAGTCCTGGTCCTCGATGAAGCCCGGGGCCCCGCAATCCGCACGACTCGGGCGGCTGCTGGTTTCGTCTGTCTGTTCTCCACCATCCACCGACAGGAGTGGGGGCAGACTGAGTGGCTGATGCAGGATTATGGTATCGAGTTCTATTCCCGCTTGTCCCAGTCAACGGGAAAGGACTTTGCCTTCCATCGCAGTGGCATCGCCTATCTGTATCTGACGGAACAAGGCTGGACTGATATCCAGCCCTGTATCGCCACGGCCAGTGCCTACGGAACACCGCTCGAAGTCCTGACCAGCCACCGGGCGCAGACCATCCTGCCACAGGTTGCCTTCGACACAACCGTCGGTATCATCTTCGACTCCCGCTCCCTGCGACTGCGTGCGGCGGATGCGATTCCTGCTCTCGCCGCACAAGTCGAGCAACGAGGAGGTGAGATCAGATATGACGTCAAGGTCGATGGGTTCGCCCTGGAGGGTGGCAGAGTTTCAGGCGTGCGAACCACTGAGGACGTTGTGGCTGGTGAGTGCGTCGTCGTCGCCGCCGGTGCGTGGTCAAGACCATTGTTGGCACCCCTGGTATGCCTTCCGGGTGAACCAACCATCGTCGCGCGCTACACGACGCGGCCACTGCCTGGCGTCGATGAGCACCTGCCGATGCTCATGTTCTCCGACTCCGTGCATCGATTCTTCATTCGCGAGGAACGTGGTGGTCTGCTCATCGGTGGCGCGGATCTGCAGCCTCTGCCGGCGGACCGCGCCATCAACGCCACTGCGCCACCCCACGGTATCGACGGTCTGCCCCAAGATCACGCATATCGCATGCGTGAGCATCTGCGCAAGGTGGAGCATGTTCTACCGCTATTGAGACAGGCCGATATCGAGCAGACCGACGCCGGTCTGCCCGTATACACCGAAGACCGCCGTTTCGTCGCCGATTCGATACCCGGGGTCGAGGGGCTGTATGCCCTGGCTGCCTGTAACGAGGCGGGTGTCACCCACGGGCCCGCTCTTGGTCGGCATCTGGCGGAACTCATCGTCGATGGTGACACCCGGTTGCCACGCTCCCGATACGCCATCGATCGTTTCTGAAGCGTCAGGCATTCAGTCGAAGTGGTACAGGCAGATCCGGTGATCGTCTAACACGCAGAAAATGTCACGCTCTGTGCAGTGCAGCTGACGGATCTCGCCCTTTGTCTGCAAGGATCCAGTCTGCACTCCGGTCGCACCGAACTTCAGCACTCGCCCCTCATCTGTGGCGATGACGATATCGTCACCACTTCGCGCCGCTGCGCGGATCCATTCGCCCACGTGTTTGTGTGTCTGCACGGTGCCATCGAAGCCCAGCAAATACAGATCGCCGAATTCGCCGGCAGCGACGATCGCCGATGGCAGCCTCTCCAGTCCCACCACCTTGCCGACGATGTTCAGCTGCCAGAGCTCTTCGCCTCGTCGCGGTTCGACAGCGAACAACCAGCCGTCCTCGGTGCCGTACAGGATTTCCTGTCGAGTATCACCGTCGAGATCGCACAGTCGCAACTGTGTGAGGCCGATGCCTCGTCGCGGGGTCGTAGCATTGCCCTCAGCGCCGACCTGCTCCAGCGTCGACCAGCGGAAGGCGCCGTCGAATTCATGGACCGTGAGCGGCGTCGAATATGTGTTGCCGACAATGACCTCAGCTCGACCGTCGCCATCGACATCGGCCGCCTGCAGGGCGGTGATCACATGATATCGGATCCACTGCGCCCACTTCGGCGTGGTGTCCGCTGCGAAGACATTGACGAACCAGCCCGCCGTGCCAGCAAGCAGGCTCAGGCTGCCCTCACCCTCGAGGTCGGCGACACACAATGTTGTGACCGGCGCTGGCACGTCATTCAGATTCTTCAAGGGCCGCCGCCCGCGCTGGTGCCCGGTGGCGCCGTCGAGAACGATCAGTTCAGAGGCGCTCGTTCCGACCAGAATCTCGGGATTGCCGTCACCATCGATGTCGGCAGCCAGCAGCGCTGTCGCCGGGGAGGGCAACTGCACGTGCCAGGCTGGTATGCCATCTGCGGTCCGCAGCCTTGCCAGATCCCCGTTGGCGCCAGCCACCAGCAGGGCCGGGTCGGTGGCAGAATCGAAGATGGTGACGGGACCGACTGCGTCGATGTCGAGGTTCTGTTGCCACAACGGTCTCGTGTGTCTGGCGTCGGTAGCAACTATTGCCGCCATCTCCGTGGGAACTTTACGCGGGATCGGATCGTCGTCTGCGGCGAAGGTGCCTGGTTTGCCTGCCTCGTCGAGGCCGACGATGGTCGTTTCATCTCCGTCAGAGATCCGCATGCGAGCCCTGTGGCAGCGCTCGATTCGCACCCCATCGTGCGGCGTGAACAGGTGCAGGAAGGTGATCGACTCGCCCACGGCGAGTCGCTCGGCCTGTTTCTGGTGCACGACGTGAAGTGCACCGTCGTGATGGGGGTAACCGCCCCATGGACCACCCGGATCTTCGACGATCTGTTGCATGGAGTCGTCCGCATTGAGCAGCAACAGCTGGGTGCCAGCCTGCGACAGCAGCACCTGACCCGGACTTGCATCCACGTCCCCGACAACACGCCACAGACAGCGACAGCGATATTCACCCGGTTCGCGGCAGTGCAACTCGTCGACGACGGCGATGTATCTGCCCTTTTTCCAGATGATGTTGCGGTGCCAGTCGACGCCGTTGTAACCGGCAGCCACGCTCTGCACGAAGCCCCAGTCGCCGTCCTGTCGCGCTACCGTGAGCCGCGCCAGCGGGGGAATGACAACCCCCGCTCCCGGGGATTGCAGGACGCCGACACCGTCGCGCTGCACGGTGACGCTGTTGTGGAACTTCGGCGCCGCACGGATGTAGTCGCCATCGGCGAGCCAGGCTCGATCCAGCCAAGTCAAGCGCAGAACGGCGTTGGTGTCCTCGTGGCCATGGCAGAATGTGCCGACGCCTTCGAGCAGGAGATACTCGTCGTCAGCCGAAAAACTCGAACGCAGGGACAGCTTGTCGAAGTAGCGAGCCGCTGGATCGGGGCGATATTCCGCGGCAGCGTCGCGCTCCACCCAGCGCCGTGACGTTTCTGGCAGTGCCAATGCCGTGACTCCGAGCAGGTTATCCGGCGGCTCGGGGTCAACCCCCGGTACCACGAAGCCTGCCTCGGTCAACTCAACAGAGGCATGCCAGCTTTGTTGGGCGTCGTCGAGTCCTGGCAGCTTGTCCTGGGCAAGCCAGTTGAGCAGCCACAAGTGTGTTGGATCGCAGCTGTGCCACACCGACGCAACGAGAGGCCACAAGTGCGACCGCCATCCGCCTGTCTCAAAGGCGGCATAGCCACTGCTGTCGCCGTAGCCGACCTCGCTGCGCAGGTTGTCGGTCGTGATCGCGACGAGCCGGCACAGATCAGCGACATGGCCATCATCCAGATAGCTGTAATCGTCACGTGTCAGCAGATATTCAAGTGTGTGTCGAGGCACTGCCCAGACGTAACCGACACCGGCGTCATCATTCGGTTTGTATCCGAGTGCCTGGCCGGCAAAGATGCGCTCCACACGCCGGCTGGCGTCGGCGAATTCCGTGACGCCATATCGGCGTGATAGATAGTCGTGGCCCGCCGCCAGATTCAGCCCGATGAAGGTGACATGGTTCTGGCGCGGCAACCCATCCGGATTGATCTCCTGGTGCAAGTAGAACAGCCCCGCGAGATGCCTGAGTTGTTCGACGAACATCTGCACCACCGCGTGGCGATTTGCATTGTCGAACACGGGGTGGTCCTCGATGAGGTCCCATAGGTGGATGAACAGGTTGAGGCCGAAAAAATCGTGATACTCTTGCGGCTCACGGATGCGCTGCTGACGCCAGGGCTCGATGGAACCTGCGAAGATGGCGGTGATCAGGGTGCCCCAGGCCTCGTGATCGGTCAGATACATCTGCCAGAGATATTGTTTCAGCTTGCCGCTGCGGAAGGGAGAGGCGACCCAGCCACCATCCCAGGTGTTCAGGTCCTGGTCGATGAGGGCGTCGAGCTCAGAGGCTTCAGGCGGTTTGGGCGGCCTGGCGAGAGCACACTTGAAAATGCGTTTGAGGGCGCCATCGCAGGCGTCGATGACGTTGATCAGTTCCGTCGTGGCGGCGTACAAACCTGCCTCACTGCTGGCGCCGGCGACGACGGCGTTGTGTCCGAGGCCAAGGGGGTCGCTGATCGAACGCAGAAGGTAGTCATCGCGGCCAGGGAACAGCGTGTCGACAAAGCAGCAGCGGGCATTGTAGAGACGGGCTACGGCGGCGTTGTTGGCGACGTGTCCACAGGCGATGACATGGGCCTCACCGAAAGCTGATGGGTCAAATGCGCCATGCGGGATGATGGCAGCGGAGCACATATCTGCGAGGCGCTGCACCAGGGGATCGGTGGACCATGCGTCGGGTACGACCACAACGATCGGATCTGACAGACTGGTTGCGCGAAACAACCTGTCGCGTGGCAGATCGATATCAGGCATCGAACTGCCCGTTACGGCTTATTCACGACGTAACGGCCCAGTGCCTGTTCGTCGACTTCGACGCCGAGTCCTGGCGTATTTGGCACAACGAACTTGCCATCGGCGTAGGTCCAGGCAGTCGATCCCACGAGGGTTGCCCGATCGGCGAGGCCAGCCTGATACTCCTGCAGATGCTCGTGCCCACAAGCTGTAGAAAAGTGCAGAGTCGCCGCCTGAAATGGACCCAGTCCGTTGCCCATGTGTGGTGTCGTCGGCACGCCGGCGGCGTTGGCCTGTTGCAGTTGCCGCAGGCCGTCACTGAATCCCGTACGGCCAATATCTGGTTGAAAAATGTCCAGCGATCGAGGTGACTCAAACCAGGCTTCCGTCTGGAAGTGGGTGCGGAAGTGCTCGCCGAGGGCGATGGGCGCCCCAGGATGGGTGAGCAGTTCACGATGGCCCTGCAGGTCTTCCGGCTCCAGTGGGCACTCCAGCCAGGTGCAGTTCAGTTCGCCATATCGACGTCGCGCCTCGGGGCCATTTTCTGTCGATACCATCCACAGGGTATCCACCATCCATCGATCGGTGGCATCACCGGCGCCGGCCTGCAGGAATTCGACCTCTGCCGTGCCTGCGTCGAGGTCGCCGTCAACGAAAAGTTTCACACCCGTCAGTCCCGTGCCGAGCCAGTCCTTCAGGTTTTCGAGACGATCCTCGGGCGTACGTCGCCGAAGTCCGGACAGATAGACGGGGAGCTCTGTTCTCGGTCTGTCACAGAGCATGGCGGACACGGGCACATCTTCGCGTCGGCCGATCGCGTCATACAGGGCGATATCGATAGCTGCCATGGCATCGAGCCAGTACCCGGAGGCGTAACCACGACCACGTTGGGCGTCATACAGAAAGTCCCACAGTTGCAGTGGCGAGCCAAACTCGCGGCCTCGGACCATGGGTTGCTGCAGTGATTCGGCGACCAGACAGGCCACCTCCGGCCCGATGGGGCAGTTGCCCTCGCCCCAGCCGATGCTGCCGTCCGCCAATTCGACACGCAGCAGATAACCCTCGACGGTCAGGGGATAGACGGTGCGCCAGCCGTCGCGAAATTCGAAGCGGGCACCCGCGTCGTCGCCGCCCTTGCCTTTGTAGTCCTCCCAGTAGGAGGGCTCATCGGTGAAGGCAATGTGGAAGGCGTCGATGCGGGCGATGGTAAAGTCGATGTTGATCATGGGGACAAGGCTAACTCCGGCGATGATGCTGGTCCAGACGGGCAGGTGCAGATATCTTTGGCCCGTCGTGGTTTTCAGGTGGTTCGCTTCCTTCACGCTGTCTCTTATTTGAAAGGTTCCTGCCTCGTGGCGCTTCGCCAGAAACTCCTTGTCCTTTACGCGCACTCGCCGGATCTGAACTCCGCCACCGTCGCTTGGTCTATTTATGACGGTACTGGCAAGGAGAAGCACACCACCGGAGACAGCGAAGAGCCGCCCTATGCATCGGTCGTGGCCGCCATGCGGGACGGTTGGCGTGTGATTCAGTTTCCTCAGCAACATCCGGCCTATCCGGGCATGGAATACAACACGGCGTATCTCAAATACGAATACATCCTCGAGCTTCTCGAAGACGCGGGAGAATGACAATGCCGAACAAGGAAGATCTGCTGACCACAAAAGAGGTGGCGAAGTTTGTCGCAGACGGGTTTCTGCGGTTCGACGATGTCGTGCCTGCCGAACTCAACGAGCGCGCTCAGGCACAGATGGAAGCCGGTATCGAACGCCCCCGTGGAGGTGATCCGCTGAAGGGGGTGTGGGCCGGCAATGCCATTGGTGAGGTGGTGAATCTGCCGAAGATCCAGGGGATCATGGCGAGTCTTGTGGGTGCAGAGCCGCTCTATGACCACCACGCCGTGCATATCGTGCAGCCGAACCGGGAGGAAGGGCAGATCTGGCACGCCGATGCCATCATCGATTTACGCACCCCTTTCGACATTCAGTTCTTCTACTTTCCACATGACACCCCCCGCGAGATGGGGGGCACCATGGTGCTGCCCGGCAGTCACTACCGCCGCATCAGTGAATCTGACATCGCCCGTTATCAGAACTTCCTCGGCCAGGCACCGATGGTATGCAAGGCGGGCACGGTGATGGTCGCCCACCACGGCATCTGGCACTGTGCCCAGCCCAACCTTACAGACCGCACCCGTTACATGTTCAAGCTCCGTCTCAATCCGACGGTGCGTCAGTTGAAGCTGTGGAACACGGACGACATGGACGAGGCCGATGTGAATGGTGAGTTGAATGCAAACCATCGGTGGTATGGCAATGAAGTGCGTCTGGAGATCGTCAACCGCATCAAGCTGTGGCGGCATCTTATCGGTGATGACACATATGACGTCGGGTACTGGCTGTCTCGGCTGGAGAATGAGCCGGCGGCGGCGCAGGTCGCGTAATCAAGAATGCCGGTTGTTCAAGCGCCTCGCCACGGCAATGCCAAACTGCGGCATTGCCTGCGATTCGTCAGGGCGAACGGCATTGCCTCCGGCGGGTCGGAGCCCGGGCGCGCAGGTCGCTCAATAACAAGGACGACGCGCCTCTCAATCCAATGCCACGATCTTCTCGCTGAAATCCACTGGGATTCGCATGCGGCCCTCATTCTTGCGGTCGAACAGCAGGTATCCCCGGTTGCGGCCATAGCGCCAGATGTCGCGGGTGATGGCGACGTCATCGCGGCAGTAACGTTCGATCAGATCCATCCTCCCTTGCTTGAACCAGCGCAGGGCCTGTAGGCCGTCTGCAGACTTCTCTTTGTCCAGCGTGGACTGTGCCAGGCTGTTGAGGCTGACGCGAAAATTGAGCTGTTCTTTGATCTCGCGTAGCATGTCGAGGGTTTCGAGGTTGCGAAAGTCGTAACGAGAGTATCCACGAAGGACGGAGTAGTCGAAGCCGATACAGTTGAAGCCGACGACGAGATCGGCCTGCTTGAGATGTTCGATCAAGTCCTGCACGCGGTCTTCGAAGTACGTCGTGAACTCGTCGGTGCGACTGTCCCAGACGATACCGCAGCTGACTCTCATCAGATAGGTCTTGCCCCAACCCCCCACCTCGGCTGCACTCAGCTGTGTTTCGAGATCAAAGACGACGACGTGTTGCTCAGCCTCCTCCTCTGGCGCGAGTGGTGTACTCTCGTCTACCGACTCCCAATCGGCGAACAGGGGCGGCTCGTCATCGATATCGCTTACGTCGAGAGCCTCGGGGTCGAGCTGAGCGCGACCGCTGAGCAACTCGAGCAGGTGGATGCAACCTGCCTTGTCCAGAGGGTGGTTGCCGGCGCCGCATGTGGGGAAGTGGATACAGGATGGGCAGCCATCCTCGCAGTCACAGCCCTCGACCATGCCCAGGGTCATTTGCAGCAAGCGGTCGAGCATCTCGAAGCCCTTCTCCGCCAACCCGATGCCGCCCGGGTATTGATCGTAGATGAATATCGCCCCTTTGCGTAGCTGTGGATGCATGGGGTAACAGATGCCGCCCACATCGGTACCCTTGCTCAATGCCAGCAGAGGGAACAACGATTTGGTGGCGTGCTCGGTGGCATGGAGCGAGCCCATATGGTGATGGCCTCGGCGCTTGAGATGCTTTTTGAAGGGGGCATCCATCTCAATCCAGAAACCGACGGTTTCGAAGACTTCCACGGGGCAGTCGAGGGGATGTAAGGAGATTACGGCGCCATCGCCGACACGCACCTTCTCGAATGCGATGACCTGGGACTCGACGCGCAGGCGTCCGAGCTTGGCCTGGTAGCCGTGCATTGGTTTGCTCGCCAACTCCTCGAGGATCTCGGTCTCTTTCTCCTTCTTGGGACGTGTGTAGTACGGCACGTCGACGAGGTGGGCGTCGATCTGTCGTTTCACCGGGTTGCGTTCGCCGATGAGATACTGTTTGCCACGATGGAGGTAGACGGCACCCTCGTAGCACTCCGAGTACAACTGGCCACCGGAGACGGTGCCGATGATGTAGCGTCGACCACCGGTCGGAACAGGTGGGTCGATGTTGCCGTCGCTCACGACGGGTGTGGCGTGGCCCTTGTCCGGGTCTGCGGGGAATAGATCAGGTGATACGCTCTCTGCGACCGCAACGGAGTTGTCCGTGATGGGCTCGGGATCGGTCTCTTGCGTGGTTGCTTTCCGGCCTCTGCTGCTGACGATGGACCAGTTGTCACCGATGGCGCGCATGTTGACGAGACGATGGGGTTGCTTGCGAGAGGCAAACCAGACGTCACCGTCAGCGCTTTGCAGCAATTCGCCGCGTTCCGTGAGAGTGTGGAGGGCCTTTTGGTATCCGGTGATCTCGGCATATTCCGGTTCGTCCAGCGTCAGCGGCAGTTCGCGCGCGGCGCAGGGCAGGTGTTGCTCCAGGATGTAGTGGTTCGAGGGGTCGGCGACGGCGTCCTCGACATCGCGCCCGAAAAACTGCTCCGGATGTTTCATGAAGTACTGGTCCAGGGCGTCGCGACTGGCCAGCAGGATGACGAGGGATTCACGTCCCCGTCGGCCCACGCGGCCGGCGCGTTGCCAGGTGTTGACGATCGATCCCGGGTAGCCGACAAGAACACAGATGTCGAGGCCGCCGATGTCGATGCCAAGTTCCAGCGCCGATGTGGTGACGACGCCGAGCAGCTCACCGGAGATAAGCTGGCTCTCGATCTGCCGGCGTTCCTCGGGCAGATAACCGGCGCGGTATGAACTGATCTTGCGGCGCAGGTCGTTACGATGTTGTGTCGCCCAGCGGAAGACGAGTTCGGTGATCGTGCGCGCCCGGGTGAAGACGATGGTGCGCAACTGGCGCAGGACGCCGGCCTGTAGCAGACGCGAGGCGACGGTGTTGGGGCTGTCGACGGGATCGACGAAGAGAAAGTGCTTCGCCGCCGCCGGTGCGCCGGAATCGGTGACGGCGACGAAAGGTCGCCCGAAAAGGCGCTCCGCGAGTTGCAGTGGATTGCCGATGGTGGCCGAACAGGTGACGATGCGCGGCGCCGCGTCATAACAACCACACAGGCGGTTGAGTCGGCGGAACAGGTGCAGGACGTGCGAGCCGAAGATGCCATTGTAGGTGTGCAGTTCATCGACGACGATCCAACGCAGATTCTTCAGCACCTCCTCCCAGGCTTCGTGGAAGCCGAGCAACCCGGCGTGCAGCATGTCGGGCGTGGTGATGAGGATATTGGGTGGGTGCTTGCGGATCTTCTCGCGCAGATGGGGTTTTGTGTCGCCGTCGTAGATCTCGGCTGTGAGACCGCAGCTGAGGTTGCCCAGTAGGTCGCGCAGTTCTCCGAGTTGGTCTTGTTCCAGCGCCTTGAGGGGGAAGATGTAGATGGCGCAACCGGCGGGATTCTGCATCAGGTCGTCGAGGACGGCGGTGTTGTAGATCAGGGTCTTGCCCGAGGATGTCGGCGTGGCGACGACGACGTTGTGACCTTGCTGCAGATGGTGGATGCCCTCTTCCTGGTGCGACCATAACCCGTCGATGCCGGCAGCTTCCATGATGCGGGCTACTCGGGGACCAAGAGGAGAGGGGTCGATGACTCGCTTCTCGGGGTGCGGCGGGATCGTCTGCCGGTGCACGATGGTATCGGATAACATGCCGTGCTCGAGATGGCTGATGAATTTGGCGACTTCCTGTCGCTCGGAGTTTGCTGAACTGCGGCAAACTCCTGTGTCGGGATTGCAGCTGGTGCCGCATCCTGCGGCAGGTTCTGGGTTGGTAGTGTATTTGCCGTCCGCCGGCTCCGGGGTGCCGGTGCGTCCTGCAGCGCCTGACACACGGTCGCCGCTGGCGGTTGTGGGGAAGTCGAGCAACTCGTCGTCGGTGGGTTGAGTGAGTTGGGGGTCGTCCTCGTCGAGGAAATCGTCGGGTGACATGCGCTTGATCACGGTGGTCCTGGCGGCAATAGGGATCGAATGAGCACTGGATCATAAGTATACCTATGGTCTGCACATTGAAGCAAGCAGAGCTTGGTCCCGGGCTGTCGAAGGGCTATGCTCAACGTTTCTGTCGCTGTGAAGGCTCCCACCCGAGGTCAAGACCATGCAACTGTTCACCCCCTTGCTGGCCGAGCGTCAGCAGTCCAACAATCCTGTCCGTGCTGCCATCATCGGTGCTGGCAAGTTCGGCGGCGGGCTGATCGTGCAGCTGGCTCAGTGTCCGGGTATGGAAGCGGCCGTCGTTGCCGACCTCGATCCTGAGCGCGCCCGTGCTGTATTCGACTCCTGTGGACTGGCCGATCGTGTCGTCATCGCCGAAACGGCCGACGCCATCGCTGATGTCGTGGTGGCAGGGGGGCTGGCGATCACCGGGGATCCGCTGCTGGCCGCCGCCTGTGAGGTCGTCGATGTCGTCGTCGATGCCACAGGCGTCCCAGAGGCTGGTGCGCTGCACGCGGTGACAGCGATCGAGGCGGGCAGGCATGTCGTCATGGTCAACGTCGAGGCAGATGTCACCGTGGGGGCAGCGCTACGACGTCGGGCAGACGCGGCGGGTGTGGTCTATACCCTCGTCGATGGTGACCAGCCGGGCTGCACGATGCACATGGTCGAATGGGCACGGACCCTGGGGTTCGAGATCGTCGCCGCCGGCCGTGGGACGATCTACTTTGCCACCGATCGGGATGGCACGCCGGACTCGGTGCAGGAGCGCTTTGGCTTCAGCGACGAGGTGATGCGTCGGCGCACGATCAACACGAAGATGTACAACTCCTTCCGCGACGGTACCAAGGCGCAGGTGGAGATGACGGCGCTGGCAAATATGGCTGGTCTGCCGCCAGATGTGCGTGGCATGCACGAACCATCGGTCAATCTCGAGGACATTCCGCAGCAGTTCAGTCTGCAGCAGGAGGGCGGTCTGTTGACCCGCTCGGGTGTCGTGGAGTTGGCCAACAGTGTTGCCGGCGATGGTCAGAGTATGTTAGCCGAGCCGTTGAAGATGGGTGTGTTCTGCGTGGTTCGCGCCGAACATCCGTTCATCATGGAGGATCTGGCCGGATACGGCTGTCATGTAGGCGGTGACGGCCACAACATGCTGTTGTGGCGACCCTATCATCTCGTCGCTGTGGAAGCGCCCTTGTCGATCGCCTGCGCTGCACTCTATAACCGGCCCACGGGAACGCCACTGCCGGAGCCGACGGCGGACACGATCACCATCGCCAAGCGCGATCTGCAGGCTGGCGAAACAATCGATGGCGGGGGCGGTTACACAGTCAACGGTGTGATCGAGAAGGCCGATGTAGCGTTGCGGGAAGGGCTGTTGCCACTGGGTCTGTCAACAGGCGCACGGTTGACGTCGGCTGTCAGCCGCGGAATGGCTGTACGATATGCAGACGTCGAGTTACCGGCAGACAGCCTCTTGCGGCAGCTGCGTCGTGAGCAAGGCGACAGTGCGGCGTAAGTAGCGCTGAGTCTTTAGCGCAGCGCGTGTTTCCGCAGACGGTAGCGTAAGGCGTCGGTGCCGATGCCAAGCAGGCGAGCCGTCTCGGCCTGGTTACCCCCGGACTGCTCAAAGGCGGCACGAATGGCCCGCTCTTCCAAAATTGCAAGCTCGAGCTCTTCGGCGGCCGGTAGGGAGGAGGGTGTCGAGGTAAGGTCGGAAAGCTCCCGCGTCGTCAGTGTCGGACCGTCGGCAAGGATGACGCCCCGTTCGACGAGATTGCGCAGTTCGCGGAAGGCATAGCTGCGTAGCAATCGGCGCACGCCATCATCGAGGCCTGTTACATCCTTGCGAAATTCCAGGGCGAAGCGTTGGATGAAGTGCTCCGCCAGCAGCAGGATATCATTGCCCCGTTCGCACAGTGGGGGCAGTGGAATGGTAAAGCGTGGCACTCATGTCGGCGATTTCGTCGAGGAACTATCACATCGCTGACGATGATGTCGGCGCCTTCGCGGTCAAACCGTTCGAGTCCCTCGGCACCATTGTCGGTGGTGTGCACGTCGTACCCCAACCGACGCAGCAATGCGCTGACCACAGCGAGGACTTCGGCCTTCATCGATCAGCAGGATGCGAAGAGGCGGAGAATGGTCGTTGTTGTTGGCGTCGGTCATGGGTATCAGGGGCAAAGAACGAGGGAATCGATGGATCTGCAAACTCAAGGTAATCTGCCTCTGCTCGGTGAAACCATCCGCGCGTTGACGCTCTGCGGGGGTGCGCCTACCGTATTACAGTCCGTTACACAATCCGATTCGGGGAGAACCTCTTGAGCGCCGCCAGCCCAAACACCGCCTCGCGTCCCAGCGAACTGAAGATCACCGATCTGCGTGTAGCCAGCCTCAAAGGGGCCCCATTCCGGTCGGTGCTGATCCGCATTGATACAAACCAGGGCCTGTCCGGTTATGGCGAGGTGCGCGATGGCGGCAGCCGCGAATATGCACTGACCTTGAAGAGTCGTATCCTCGGCGAAAATCCCTGCGATGTGGACCGGTTGTTCCGCCGCATCAAACAGTTCGGCCACCACGCCCGTCAGGCGGGGGGTGTCTGCGGTGTCGAGATGGCATTGATGGATCTCGCCGGCAAGGCCTACGGCGTGCCGGCGTACATGCTTGCGGGTGGCAAGTTCCGCGACAGCATCCTGTGCTACTGTGACACTACGTCAGAGCCGGACGGCACCGAGATGGGCCGCCGCCTGCGGGAGCGCATGGATGCTGGTTTCGGCTTCCTGAAAATGGACATCGGTCTGCGCAATCTGACGGACAAGAAGGACTGTGTCATCGCCCCGCCCGACATGCTCAAAAGCAACACGGTCATGCACCCATTCACCGGCATCCAGATCACGGAGAAGGGCATCGGCGTGTTGTGCGAATATGTCGCCGCCGTGCGTAACGTCATCGGCTACGAAGTCCCCCTCGCCGTCGACCACTTCGGTCATATGGGTCTGGAGTCCTGCATTCGCGTTGGCAAGGCGCTGGATCAGTTCAGCCTCGCCTGGTACGAGGACATGGTGCCATGGCAGTTCACCGATCAGTATCAGCGTCTGTCGGAGGCGGTCGACACGCCGGTCTGCACCGGCGAGGACATCTATTTAAAGGAGGGTTTTGCGGAACTCTTCGCGCGCCGTGCCATCGCCGTCGCCCATCCCGATCTGGCATCGTCGGGTGGTATCCTCGAGACCAAAAAGATCGGTGACGCCGCCCAAGAGGCAGGTATCGCCATGGCACTGCACATGGCGATGTCACCGGTCGCCGCCATGGCCTCCGTGCACGCGGCGGCAGCAACGGAAAACTTCATGGTCCTCGAAAATCATTCCGTTGACGATCTCGAGCGTTGGAGTAGTCTCGTCGAAGGATTGCCGACGCCCCTCATCGAGAATGGCCACATCGCGGTGCCGGAAACACCCGGTCTCGGCTTCAGCGGCATCAACGAAGAGGTCATCCGCGAATTCGCCGACCCCAATGCACCCGAACCATTCGGACCATCGGAGGAATGGGATCAATTGACGGCACACGACCGTCTCTGGTCGTAAGCGCAGGCATGAGCACCTACGATATCGCTGTGCTGCCGGGTGACGGGATCGCCCCCGAGGTGGTTGCCGAGGCGCAACGTGTTCTCGATGCGGCGGCAGGACCGGTTCTCAACTACAGAGAGCATCCCTGTGGCGCCAACTGTTACCTGGAGACGGGTGACCCCCTGCCCCCTGCCACCGTGGAGGCCTGCCGCGACACAGACGCCGTGCTGTTGGGTGCCATGGGTTTGCCCGACGTGCGTTGGCCTGACGGCACCGAGATGCGCCCGCAGGTGGATCTACGCTTCCTGCTGGATCTTTATGCCGGGGTGCGTCCCATCTACCTCTATGCCGAGCATCACAGTCCGCTCAAGGGGTATGGCGCCGGCGACATCGACTTCATCATCCTGCGAGAGAATGTCGAAGGACTCTTCGCATCGATGAATGGTGGCATCCAAGTGCGTGATGAAACCGCCGTGGACAGTATGGTCATCACCCGTTCGGGGACCGAGCGTATCAGCGAATATGCCTTCAAGTTGGCTGCTGACCGACAGGCGGAACGTGCGGCCAACCAGCGCGGCGCCCGTGAGACCCACGTGACCTGCGTCGACAAAGCGAATGTCTTCAAGTCGATGGCATTTTTTCGCCACGTCTTCGACGGTGTCGCCGCAGGGACCGACATCCATGCGGATCACGCCTACGTCGATGCCATGTCCCTCCATCTGGTCCGGCGCCCCGAGAGCTACGATGTGATGGTCACGGAGAACATGTATGGCGACATTCTCTCCGATCTCGGCGCCGGACTCGTCGGTGGTCTCGGCATGGCACCTTCGGGGGATATCGGTGTCGACGCCGCCGTGTTCCAACCATCCCATGGGACGGCGCCAGACATTGTCGGCCAGGGCATTGCCAACCCGACGGCGACGATATTGTCTGCGGCGATGATGTTACGCTGGCTCGGCCACCGGCACGACGATGCTTCGGCAATCGCCGCCGCAGGCCGAATCGACGTCGCTGTCACCGAGGTGCTCATAGAGCCAGGCACGGGCACACCGGATATTGGTGGCACCATGAAAACCGAAGAACTTGGGCGGGCAATCGCCGCTGCCGCCACACACTGATGCAGGAGAACGACGCGTGACTAACACTGTAGGTGTAAGCATCACCGACCAGGAGGTCGAGTCCTACCACGACAATGGTTATCTCGTCGTGCCCGGATTGGCCAGTCAGCAGGACGTCGAGGAGTTGCGCACCGATGCGCTGCGTATTTGCCGGGGCGAATATCCGCATCCGAATCTGGAACCGGTAGACGCCGGACTCGCCGACGACGAGGTGCTACGCAACTTTCTCTGCATCCACCACCCGCACAAGATCAGTCCTGTGATGCTCGAGCGTGGCGTCAAACATCCGGGCCTGGCGGCGGTGCTGCAGCGCCTCATCGGTCCCGATGTGAAATGCATGCAGTCCATGTTGTTCGTGAAACCACCTGGATTTCAGGGCCAGGCCTGGCATCAGGATGAGATCTACATCCCCACACGAGATCGTTCCCTCACCGGTGGCTGGATCGCACTGGATGATGCGACGATCGAAAATGGTTGTCTCTACGTGATTCCCGGGTCCCACAAATGGGCATTGTACGACCAGCGGGCTCACGACAATCCCGAGGAGTTTGACTTTGCCGGCGAGTCCTTCGGTTTCGATGACTCAGGCGAGATTCCCGTAGAGGTGCTGGCGGGGGACGCCGTGTTCTTCAACGGCTACCTGCTGCACCGCTCGCGCCGCAATCGCAGCCAGGTTTTCCGCCGCGTGTTGGTCAATCACTATATGAACGCCTGGTCACGATTGCCCTGGCAGATCAAGGAGGGTGAATCGGCATCGCGTGGCGACTACCGTGACATCGTCATGATCAGCGGGCAGGACCCGTACGCATGGATGGGCCTGGAAGAGCGCGCCGGCGTGTCGCTACGCAAGTGCAAGGCCATCGACGAAGCCCGCACCCGCGTGCAGGCATGAGTCGAGCCCGCGCCGACCTGTCGCGTCGGCGCTTTCTTGGTCTGTCCCTGTCGGCGGCAGCCCTGCCTGCCTTCGGTTGCGCCTCGGGCACGACAATGACCACCTTCCGAAGGACCGGCGAACGTGCACGCCTGCGCGATCTCGGTATCACCATCGGTGACCTGCCAACGGGCCCCTTCAACGCTATAACCGACGTGCCCGGTGTCCGTGTCGGGCACACGACTCTGATTGTCGGCAATGGTCCCCTCGTCGTCGGCCAAGGCCCTGTGCGCACGGGGGTCACCGCCATTCTACCCCGTCCAGATCCGCCCTGGCGCCGCCCGGTATTCGCCGCCGATCTGACGATCAATGGCAATGGTGAATTCACCGGTCTGGGCCCTGTGCGGCGCACGGGGGTACTCGGCGGCCCCATTCTGCTCACGGATACCGGCAGTGTCGGTCGGGTGCACGATGGCGGTGTACAGTGGGCGCTGGCGCGGGATGCGGATGCCTTCGATGGTCCCGTACGCCCAGACCCGGTCGTTGGTGAGACGTGGGCCAATTTTCTCAACGACACCGTGGGGCGCCATGTGGGCAGTGTCGAGGTCGCCCGGGCCCTGACGACGGCCGCCGATGGCGCCGTCCTGGAAGGCTGCGTCGGCGGCGGCACCGGCATGCGCGCCTTTCAGTTCAAGGCGGGGATTGGCACGTCGTCTCGGCTCGTGCCCGCCGGTAGACAGGACGCCGATGGCGCCTGGCATCTCGGGGTCCTCGTACAGGCCAACTTTGGTAGCCGCCACCACATGGTCGTCAATGGTGTGCCCGTGGGACGGGAGATCGTCGATCTAATGCCCGAGCGGGGCAGTCCGAAACAGGAGTCGCCGGGCAATTCTCTACTCATCGTCATCGCCACGGATGCGCCTCTGCTGCCAGTGCAGTTGCAGCGTCTGTGTCGGCGCGCCGTGCTCGCCATGGGACGCACCGGCGCCGTCTCGACCCACGGCAGTGGTGACCTGGCCATCGCCTTCTCTACCGGCAACGAAGTCGGTCCGGCGGCAGCAGATAGTCTGCAAGTCCTGCATAGCTCACGCATGAGCTGGATGCACACCGCCGTAGTCGAGGCCACAGAAGAGGCGATCCTGAACTCCTTGACGATGGCGACGACGATGATTGGCAGGGATGACAACACGATTCATGCACTCCCCCTCGACCGGTTGCTCGATGTCATGGGCCGGTACGGCCGGATCGGCTGATGCGGCTGCGGGATCTCGGTCTCTCCGTGGGGGAACTACCGACAGGACCACTCAACGCCATCATCGACGTGCCGGGCGTGCGTGTAGGTCATGCTCGCGGGGCCGTGGGTGGCATCACGGTGGTGTTGCCTTTCCCTGACGCACCAAAACGATACTACGCCGGACGCTGGTCTCTCGACGGGGGTGACGAGACGACGGCCCTGAATATGCTCGAGGATTTCGGCGCCCTGTCGACACCCATCGCGTTGGCACCAGCCTCGGCGGTAGGGCGGGTTTACGATGGATTTCTCGACTACGGTTTCGGCCACGACACAGGCCTTGGCGAGGACGAGGGTTGGCCCCCGGCGGTCATCGCCGTCGATGGTGTGCCGGAGCCAGCTGTGTCGCTGCACGCCGCACTCGGGGTGGCTCAGGTGGAGGCAGCGTTGTCGATGGCCACGTCGAGTTTTGTCGACGAGGGTCAGGTCGGCGTCGGTCAATCGCTGGCTGCCTTCGGTGTTCGCGCCGGCATCGGTACCGCGTCGCGGCGTGTCGATGGGGGTACTGTAGGCGTGCTCGTCGCCGCCAATGGCGGTGAACCGCAGCGCCTGTCGGTGAATGGCATTCCCGTGGGACGTTGGCTCGCCGGACAGATCGCCCTGCCCCTGTCACGGCGTCGCACATTCGCCGCCGTCATCATGACGGATGCACCCCTGCTGCCTGGCCAGCTCAACCGCCTCGCTCTGCGGGCGGCTTTCGGACTGATCCGGGTCGGTCTGGTGGATGAACAGACGACGACGGGGACGATCCTTGCCGTATCGACCACCGGTCTCGACGACGACATGCCGGGCCTTGCTGCCGGCACGGTCACGGCACGTCAGACCCCCGAAGCGGGGTTACCGGCGCTGTTCGCAGCCGCTGCCGATGCCGGCGAGGAGGGGGTACTCAATGCCATCGTTGCGGCTCATGCTCAAAACACCACAAGTGGGGTGCCCGGATTGGCCATCGATGCCTTCCGCGGCGCCGCGTCTCCATGAGTGCAGGGTCAACGGCGGACTGGATTCAGGACAGCCGTCAACGCTCCGCATTTCGTCGTCGACTGTTGGCGTGGTATGGAAAGAATCAGCGGGACCTGCCGTGGCGGCGCACGGCGGATCCGTATGCCGTGTGGCTGTCGGAGATCATGCTGCAGCAGACACGGGTCGAGACGGCCCGTGGGTACTACGAACGGTTTCTGCAGCGCTTTCCCACGGTCACCGACCTCGCCGTCGCCGACGAGGCGGACGTTCTCAAACTGTGGGAAGGTCTCGGCTATTATTCCAGGGCTCGCAATCTGCACCGAGCGGCGCAGACCATCGTCGAACGGCACGATGGTGATCTCCCCGACAGCTACGAGGGACTGATCCGACTACCCGGAATTGGACCGTACACGGCGGCTGCCCTCAGTTCCATCCTCTTTGACCGACCACATCCCGCGCTCGATGGCAATGTCATGCGCGCCCTCAGTCGCTTGCTGCGTGTCGAAGAAGATCCCCGTCGTGCCTCGGTGCGGGCCGAGATGGTGCGTGCCGGCGAGGCCTTGATGCCGCGCACTGGAACCGGGGATCTGAACCAGGCGCTCATCGAGCTGGGGGCCAAGGTCTGCACGCCGAGACAACCCGGCTGTGGCAGCTGTCCTGTCGCCAACTGGTGCCGAGCATATAACGAACTCGAGGATCCCTCGGTGCTGCCCGTGCGTGTGCCACGTAAGAAGCGTCCCCATCTGCAGGTGACGGCGGGCATCATCAGACGACGGGGCAAGGTGCTGATCGCACAGCGTCCCGCAGGCGGTATGCTGGCGGGGTTGTGGGAGTTTCCTGGTGGCAAGCAGGAACCTGGCGAAAGTCTGGTCGGATGTCTGCGTCGTGAAATCGGCGAAGAACTCGGCATCCTCATCGACGTCGAGGAGGAGGTCGCCTGCGTGGACCACGAATTCACCCATCTGTCCATCACCCTGCACGCCTTCTCTGCACGGTATCGTTCGGGGCGGGTGCGTGCCATCGGCTGCTCAGCATTCGAGTGGATCGACACCGACCGTCTGCAACAGTTCGCCATTCCGCGGGCCGATCACCGTGTTTTAGAAGAGCTCGCCGTCGCTGGGACGAGTCTGGCAGCTCTCATCAACAGGGAGTAATCGCAACGTGGAGCGAGGGACAGAATCAGGATGGTTTGACATGCGCCAACGGGCGGTCGGTCTGTTCACCCGCGGGGTTGCCATGGGCACGGCGGATGTTATTCCCGGGGTCTCGGGAGGGACCATGGCGCTGATTACCGGCATCTATGATGAACTGGTAGGCACCGTAGCCGGCATCGATCAAGATCTCCTTGTGGCGTTATCGCGTGGCCGCTTCCGAGAGGTCGCCCAGCGGGCCAATCTCAGCTTCCTCCTACCGCTGTTGGCGGGGATCTTCACCGCCATCGTCACACTCGCCAAGGGCATCATGTGGCTACTTGAGTATCACCCCATTCCCGTCTGGGGTGCTCTCACCGGACTGATTGCGGCGAGCCTCATCGTCGTGGCGCGGCAAGTCACGGGCTGGAACGCGCCTACGCTTGTTGCAACACTCGTCGGCACTGCTGCCGGTTACACGGTAACCCTGCTCGTACCGGTGGAGACGGGGACGGAGTGGTACAAATTCATCGGCGCCGGTCTCATCGCCAGCGTCGCCATGATCCTGCCAGGAATCAGCGGCTCTTTCCTGCTCGTCGTCATGGGTAAATACCAACAGGTCCTGGGCGCCGTGAACGAGCGTGACCTGCTGATCATCGGGCTTTTCGGTGTCGGTTTCGCTGCTGGAATTCTCGGATTTTCACGGGTCCTGCGCTGGCTGCTGGCCCATGCTCACTCACTGACGATGGCCTTCCTCGTGGGTCTTATGGCCGGCTCCATGCGCAAAGTATGGCCCTTCCGGCAGCCCCACGATGTGCCTCTGGAAGGTTTCAGCTGCGTGCTGCCTGCCAATTGGAATGGTGAGGTGTTATTTGTATTCGGACTCATGCTGGTCGCCGCCGTCGTCGTCCTCGTCATCGAACGTGCCGCCCGCAGCGCGTCCATGTGACCCCTAACTATTCAGCCCAATGTGTTGTCGCTGTCTCGTCGAGCTTGGGAGAAGCGTCGTACCCGGCGCACGAGGATGAACACGAGCCCGGCGAGGGTGGTATACATCAGGACGCGGTAGAGGATATGGTCCCAGCCAAGCAGCACAGGCCACAGGCTGAGGACGCAGAGCAGGATGAACACATCTTCCATGACGCGCACTCGACGGCCCGGGACAGGTGCGTCGTTTTGATCCTCTTCTTCGGTGGTCGGTGGCCAGCTCACGCGTCCGGTTTGCTCCCATTTAACGTCTTATAGATCGAATAGTTCTTCAATACTTTTTTCACGTAGAGCCGTGTCTCTTTGTATGGGATGCGTTCGACGAAGGTGTCGGCATCCTCGATGGGAAAACGTTCGAGCCAGCGTCGTGCCACCCTGGGACCGGCATTGTACGCCGCCAGCCCGAGTGGGAACTGCAGGCCATTTGAGCCTGCGGTAAAGGAGCGTACCTGGTCGCCGAGGAAGCGCGATCCAAGCTGAATCGACACACCGGGGTCAAACAACAGACGCCGCTCGAAGGAACTGACGCCCAGGCTTCTGGCCAGCTTGCGTCCCGTCTGCGGCATGATCTGCATGAGGCCCACGGCGCCAGCGTGGGAGACGGCGCCCTCGTTGAAGTAACTCTCCTGACGGATTACGGACAACACCAGATACGGATCGACGCTGGCGTCGCGGGCGGCGTCGGCGACTTCATCCCAGTAGTAGCTGGGGTAGAGACGGTGGATGTCGTCGTCCTGGCGCGCCGAGCGTGTGCTCAGTAACAGGGCTCGGTCATGCAGGCCGAGGATGTCGTAACTGTCGCGCAGCACAAGGATGGCGTCAAAATCGCCCTTGTTGAGATGTTCTGCCAGGCGCAGCTCCCGCTTTGCTGCCGCAGCCAAACCCAACTCGCCCAAGGCCATCGCCCGCTGCACGTAGTCGGCACCGGCGACAGCGCTCAGATCCAGGTTGGTAACATCGAGAGGGGCGCGCAGCACGGGGTGTGACAGGGCGAGATGCGGTTCGCCGTAGCCCAGGCTGATGGCACGTGCTGCGTAGTAGGAGCGTGGGAACCCACTCGCCGCCTTGGTGAAGAGTCTATCCGCCTCCTCCGGTCGGCCGAGATGGGACGCAGATTTCCCGGCCCAGAACAGACTTTGATCGACGATATGTGGCTGTTTCGCCTGCTGGCCTACACGCAAAAAAATCTGCAGGGCGTCGGCGTGTTGCCCAAGACAGTAGCGGCTGAATCCTTCTCCCCAGGCCGCCTCCTCGGCGTGCTCGCTGCCGCCATATTCGGTGGCCAGAGAGGCGTAGATACGCCCCGCCGTGGCAAATGCGTCGCGCCGTTCTGCCGCCTTTGCAGCCTGCCACAGAGCGTCGTCGGCAAGTTCGTGTTGCGGGTATCGACGTGAGAAATCGACGTATGTCTCCACCGCCTGCAGATCTTTGTTGCCGCTGACCTGCAATCCCGCCAACCGATACAGGGCCGATGCCCAGCCATAACGTTCGTGCAGTCGCTCGAAGGTGTCTCGTGCGCGTGCCAATTGGCCGGAGCGGGCATAGGCGCGGCCGAGCACGTATTCGGCGCGAGGTGCTGATTGGTGACGGGGTTCGGCGATGAGCAATTTTCGCAGATCGTTGATGGCGCGACGATCGTCCTTGTGCCGATAGAAGACCTGGGCCCGCGCGAAACGCTCGTCCCAATCTCTCGGCGTCAGTCTGCGCGAGGCAGAAAGCGCCAGAGGATGCCCCGGGAAACGGTCCATCAACTCGAGTCTGGCGTCGCGGCTGCCGGTGTCATCACCGAGCAGACGAGAGACTTCGCCGATGCGGAAGAGGATCTTGGGGGAGGTCCCCACGGCGGCGCGTTGATCCTGATACATCTGCAGGGCTTGGCGATACTGTCCGCCCGCACGCAGTATGGCACCCAGATAGAGCCGCGCAGAGTCCGCCACTGCGGGGCTCACACTCAGGGACAGCAAGTCGCGGTAGCCGGTGATGGCCGCGCTGCTGTCAGCAGTTGATGTTGCCAGTATTTCGAGGCTGCGCGCCAGCCATAACCGACGGTACCCCTCCAGCAGGGGGGAGGTGCCCTCGAGGCGCAGCAGCCGCGCATAGGCGCTGTCGGCTAAATTCAGGGCACGTTCGCAGACAGCGAGGCGATATTGGTGGAGAACGCTCTGCTCAGGCCCTGGCGTCTGGCGAGAGAGCAGATCGTAGGCCGGTTGAAACTGCTGCCGACGAATCAGCAGCGCGGCATCGGAGAGCTTGGATCGGGCACGACTCGTCGGTCCCCCGGTCAGGAAGCGGGCGACGAAGGGCAGCAGGACAAGGGCGCACAGGGCAATTGTGCCGAGTGCCAGACGGGCCTTGACGGGCATGACGGGGGCCGTGTGAATCGTCGTACGTGGAGGAGATCGGGCGGCAAAGATAGCGACCCCGACTGCAACCGGCCACAGAAAAGCCGTCTCCTGTTGGCGTCAGCCGTCGCTGTCGTTGCCACCCATGGCGTTGCGCAAGGTGGCGGCGAAATCCTTGTCGCCAGTTCCGCCCCTGGTGGAGGTGGCACCCTCTCCCGGCTGATTCGACGCCTTCTCCAGTTCCTGCAGATTCTTACGGATGTCCCGCAGAGCCGTAGAGATCTGGCGATCGATATCCTGCAATCGTCGATCGATATGGGTCTGTGAGAGGGGTGTGAGCTCCATCGTTCCCTGGTGCGACTCGCGCAAATAGGTGTACGGAAAAGGCTTCCGAAGAGAAAGCTCCCGGCAACCTTCTGCACGCAATCCGCGTGCCGTTCTCAATCGGATTCAGGGAATTGCAAACAACACAAGAATAAACAGGGGGTTATGACGGAAACCACGGTCCATACATCGGTGGCTGATGGGAAGGCTCTTCCGCGTCATGCCGCCACAGGGCGGCAAATCTTGCCGCCCTCTGCGGTCGATATGATGGTGCTGGCGTGTGGTTCGTCTATTTGCGGCGTGGGGCGGTGATGTGTGGGCTCAGATCGTGATAGGCTTCGGCGGCCTCCATGATCGTCTCCGACAGGGTCGGATGGGGATGGATGGACAGCGCCACATCTTGCACAACAGCGGCCATCTCCACCGCCAGGACCCCCTCAGCGATCAATTCGCCAGCTCCCGGGCCGGCGATGCCGACGCCGAGAACTCGTTCGCTCTGCGGATCGACGATAAGTTTCGTGACGCCGTCGCTCCGTCCCTGCGTCGTGGCTCGGCCCGATGCCGCCCAGGGGAAACGGGCGACCTTGATGTCGCGTCCTTCGGCCTCGTGTTCGGTGAGCCCGCACCAGGCGATCTCGGGATCGGTGTAGACGACACTCGGAATCGCATTCGGCTCGAAGGCGGAACGTTGTCCCGCCATGACCTCGGCGGCGACGATGCCCTCGTGGGAGGCGGTATGCGCCAGGGCGGAACCGATGACGTCGCCGATGGCGAAGATCGACGGCTCCGCGGTGCGTCGTTGCACGTCGACCTCGACGAAGCCATGGTCCGTGAGTCGTACCTTGGTGTTGTCGAGGCCGAGATCCTCGGTGTTGGGTCGCCGACCGATGGACAGCAGGATGCGGTCGAAGGTGAGCGTCGAGGGATCGCCTCCGGCGGTCGGTTCCCAGGTGACGTCGAGGGCGTCGCCATTGTCGACGACACCGGTGACCTTGGTGTTGAGGTGGACCCCTTCGAACTGCGTCTCCAGACGTTTGCTCAGTACGCGCACAAGGTCACGGTCTGCCGGTGGGATGAGACCGTCTGTCATTTCGACGACGGAGACCTTCGATCCCAGCGCGGCGTAGACCTGACCCAGTTCCAATCCGATGATGCCACCGCCAACCACGAGCAGTCGTTCGGGTATGTCCTGTAATTCCAACGCACCCGTCGAATCCATGACACGGTCCGAACCGATGTCGAAGGCGGGTAACATGACGGGGCGGGAGCCCGTCGCCAGGATCGCCTGCTCGAAGGTCAAGCTCTGCTCAGCGCCGTCGTGCAGGTCGATTTTCAGCGATTGGGCGCCGGTGAACTGGGCTCGACCACGCACGTAGGTGACCTTACGCGCCTTGGACAATTGACCGAGACCACCTGTCATCTTCGCCACAACACGGTCCTTGAAGGCCCGCAGAGCATCCAGATCGATCTGCGGTTCGCCGAAGGTGACCCCCCACTCGGCTGCTTCTCTGGTTTCGTTGAGCAGTTTGGCTACGTGCAGCAGGGCCTTCGACGGGATACAACCCCGATACAGACAGACACCCCCGGGGTTCTCGTCAAGGTCGATGAGAGTGACATCGAGGCCGAGATCGGCGGCGCGGAAGGCGGCGACGTAACCACCGGGGCCACCGCCGATGATGGCAATCTGAGTTCTGTCGGCGGCCACTGGTTTCAGCCCTCGAAAGCGAGGAAGTAGGGATTTTCGAGGCCCTGGGAGATGTAGCGGAGGAAGCGGGCCCCATCGGCGCCGTCGATGACGCGGTGATCATAGGAAAGGGAAAGGGGCATGATCATGCGGGGCTGCAGTTCGTCGTCGACGTAGACGGGCTGCGTGCTACCGCGAGCGACACCGAGGATGGCTACCTCAGGTGCATTGACGATGGGCGTAAAGGCGATACCGCCGATACCGCCGAGATTGCTGACGGTGAAACAGCCGCCCTGCATATCATCGATGGAGATCTTGCCGGTGCGCGTCTTTTCTGCCATCTCCCCCAGTTCGATCGAGATCTGTGTGATCGACTTCTGGTCCACATCGCGGATCACTGGGACCAGCAAACCACGCTTGGTGTCCACGGCGACGCCGATATGGCAGTACTTCTTGTAGATAATCTGTTCACCAGTCATGTCGATACTGGCGCTGAATTGTGGAAACTTGCGCAACGCCGCAGCGGCGACCTTCAGGATGATGGCAGTCGGTGTGAGTTTGGCGCCGGCCTTTTCCACCTGCTTGCCGAAGGC
>Ga0310124_10000315_pt1 | contig 33005 bp, 23 predicted proteins | sample CB11b_AW_Bot5_MG_FD_203507 | JGI IMG/M metagenome (GOLD analysis project Ga0310124, IMG submission 203507) | Marine microbial communities from Western Arctic Ocean, Canada - CB11b_AW_Bot5 | ecosystem: Environmental > Aquatic > Marine > Oceanic | place: Canada: Western Arctic Ocean | collected...
GGAGGTACCGACCCTCGCAGACTTCGCCGGGCGATTCCTGGATGGCTACGCCCGTGCGAACCAGCAGAAGCCGAGTGGCATCGCGGCCAAGGAGATGATTCTCCGGATGCACCTAATGCCGTTCCTCGGTCAACACAAGCTGGATGCGATTACGAACGAAGACGTGCAACGGTTGAAAGCTGGGTTGCGTGGCAAGGCTCCCAAAACCGTGAACAACGTCCTCACCGTGTTACGCACCCTGCTCAAGGTCGCCGTCGAGTGGCAGGTGATCGATCACGACCCCTGCGCCATCCGCATGCTCAAGGTACCGAAGTCGTCAGCGGCATTCCACGACTTCGAGACCTCCGAGCGGTTGCTGGCCGCTGCCCGACAGACCGATCCGGATACGCACCTGAGCATCTTGCTCGGCGGCGACGGGGGCTTGCGGTTGGACGAAATGATCGCGCTTAAGTGGGCTGACGTCGATGTGGCGAAGCGTCAGATGTGCGTCCAGCGGTCAGACCGGAACGGTCAGGTGACGGCGCCGAAGAACGGACGGCTCCGGCACATTCCCCTCACCGTCCGACTGGCTACGGCGCTCCAGGAGCACCGACATCTGAAAACCCCCCTGGTGCTGTGCGACCAGCGGGACCAGCCCATCCGTCGTCGGACGTTGCAGAACTGGGTGCGGCGAGCGGCTCGCCGGGGAAATGTCCAGAACAGCGGGGTCCACGTGCTTCGGCACACGTTCTGCTCGCATCTAGCGATGCGGGGTGCCCCGGCGCAGGCGATTCAGGAGTTGGCCGGCCATGCCGATCTCGCAACGACACAGCACTACATGCACCTCAGTCCGGCAGCACTCGAGAGCGCGATCCGGCTCCTCGATCAGCCGGTTTCTAGTCTCCGGTGGGGAGATATAGGGGAGACGGCGGATCTCAGATCAGTAACTTGTTGATACGATGGGAGTTAAATGGCGGTGAGGCAGGGATTCGAACCCTGGGTAGAGCTATAAACCCTACAACGGTTTAGCAAACCGCCGCCTTCAGCCTCTCGGCCACCTCACCGGACGGGTTTCCCAAGGATTTTACGCTTTTTGGGGTAACCGATGGGACGAACCGCAGACGGTGCCAGGAAACCTGCCGTTTTGGCGTCTCGCAGAGCGACTGGGCGCTGTTTCCCGGACACGTTGCGTGACCCAATATCCACTCAGATTCGGCATCCAACATGAGACCGGTGTCCGTCCCCGCGAAAGCGAAAAACAGGCGGTCCAAAATATCCCACGATAGAATCCCGTTCAGGTGCTATCTGCAATGAAGAATCTGTTGGGTGTAATGGTGACGTTACTGCTTGCGCCGGGGGCACAGGCGCAAGACTTTGGATTCAGCTCCGCCTGGCCCGAGCTCGATGGTGCGGAACGTGCGGAGGTCATGGCATTCGGCGAAGACTTCAAAGGGTTCATCGACAGGGCGAGGAGCCACATGTGGTTCGTTCGTGAAGCGGTGGACCTGGCCCAGGCGGAGGGTTTCCGCGCCTGGACACCGGAGGTCGATGCAGCGCAGATGGCCCCGGGATCACGCTGGTATGCCATCAATCGTGACCGCACCGTCGTTCTGTTTGTCATCGGTCGCCAGGCCGTCACCCAGGGGCTTCGGATCGTCAATACCCATATCGATTCGCCGCGCCTCGAATTCAATACGCGACCGTTTCGGGAGCGCAGCGGAATCGTCACCATCGACACACAGATCCACGGCGGTATCAAGAACTACCAGTGGGCCAACATCCCGCTGGCGGTCGTCGGACGGATCGACAAGACCGACGGAACGACACTCTGGATCGAGTTCGGAACGGAACCGAATGATCCGGTGCTGCTGATTACAGACCTCGCGCCCCACGTCGACGCGGACTACCGAAATCGAACCCAGCGCAACGTGCTCCGCTCCGAAGAGCTCCAGCCGATCATCGCGTCGTTGCCTCCCGACACAGATGGTGATTCGGAGATCAACGACGCAACGGATCGTCTGTTGGCATTGCTCAAGCGGGAATACGAGATTGAAGCCCAGGATTTTCTGTCGGCCGATCTTCAGATCGTGCCCGCCACACGACCACGCGACGTCGGAATGGACCGCGCCTTGGTCGGGGCCTACGGTCAGGACGACCGGTCGACGGGCTATGTCAGTCTGCGCGCGTTGTTCGAGACCTCCGCGCCCGAATACACCGCCGTGGCGTATGCCGTGAACAACGAGGAATCGGGTTCTTGGAACACCGGAGTCAATTCCGAGTGGTTCTCGACGCTGGTGTCAGAACTGATCAACGCCCAGTCCGGCGATTTCAGCGACCTGAAGTTGCGACACACCTACGCCAACACGCAGGTACTGGTCAGTGATACGACGACAGCGCTCAATCCGCTGTTTCCGGGTCCTCAGAACGCCGCGCTGACGTCCCGACTGGGATACGGCATGGTCGTCAAGGAATACGGCGCGGGGCGCGAAGCCAATTCCGAGTTCTTTGCCCATGTGCGTCGGATTCTGGACGACGCCGATGTCAAATGGCAGACGCATTCGTACGACGCCGGATATGGCGGAGGAACGATCGCCGCCTGGTTCGCGGGACAGAACATGGACGTCATTGATGTGGGCATCGGCATTGTCAGCATGCATTCCCCATTTGAAGTGTCATCCAAGGTAGATCTCTGGGAGCTGTACAAGGGCTTCCAGGCGTTTTTTGACCAATAGTTGAGAGCGGCAACCGGAGCAGTCACCCACAGTGTCTGCGGGCCATCGTGCCTCCCGGAAAGTTATCCTAGCGGTGGCTGGGGCGTCCAAACTCGTCTGTTTTTGCACCCCGAGTTCTAAATGAGGTGATGATGATTCGTATTCGACAGCGCGCACTGCTCATGTGGCTCGTTCTCGCACTCGTGACCGCGCCCGTGTGGGCGCAGACCCTTCCGACCGCAGAACCCGAAGCTGTCGGGATGTCGTCAGCGCGTCTAGAACGCCTCACCACCACCCTCGACGGGTATGTCGAGGCCGACCGGGTGGCCGGTGGGGTCGCCATCATTGCGCGGCGCGGCAAGGTCGCGTATCTCGAACCGTTTGGCATGCGGGACCGCGAGTCCGGCGCCCCGATGGCAGACGATTCCATCTTTCGCATCGCTTCCCAGACTAAGGCTCTGACCAGCGTCTGCATCATGATCTTGCAGGAGCGGGGTCAGCTGCTCATCTCGGACCCCATCGACAAGTATCTTCCCGAGTTCGAGAACCGCACCGTCGCCGTTGACGATGGCCGCGGGGGGTATGACGTCGTCTCGGCCAGACGGCCGATCACGATCCGCGACCTTCTCACCCACACGTCCGGCATCAGCTATGGGAACGGTCCAGCGGTCGACCAGTGGAGAGCGGCCGACGCGATCGGGTGGTACTTCGGCACACGGGAAGAGCCAATTCGCGAGACGGTCCGTCGCATGGGGCCGTTGCCGGCCGTGTCTCATCCCGGAGAGAGCTGGGTCTACGGCTACAACACCGACATCCTCGGCGCGCTCGTAGAGGTTGTCAGCGGACGAACCTTCGATGTTTTTCTACAGGAGGAGGTTCTGGATCCGCTCGGCATGAGCGATACCCACTTCTATCTACCGCAAGAAAAGCGGGACCGGTTGGTTACGGTCTATTCGTCCGTCCCTGGAAACGGGATCGAGCGCGCTGCGGATGGCGGGGTCATGCAGGAGACGGGAATCTTTGGCACCGTTGGTCAGGGCCATTACGTCGACGGCCCGAGAACCAGCTTCTCCGGCGGAGCCGGGCTCCTCTCCACCGCGAGAGACTATGCATCGTTCTTGCAGATGATGCTCAACGGCGGGCAGCTGAACGGCACGCGGATTCTCAGCCCAAACACCGTAAAATTGATGACCGTCAACCACCTCGGGAATGTCCCGTATCAGCCCGGTCAAGGTTGGGGCCTCGGATTCTCTATCGTCACCGACCTGGGCGCGCGGGGTGTTCCCGGCTCGCTCGGTGAGTTCGGATGGGCCGGTGCGTATCACTCCACATACTGGGTCGATCCAGAGGAGGAGTTGGTGGCCGTCTATCTCACCCAGCTCATTCCCGCGATCAATATCGACGACCAAAACAAGTTCCGAGCGCTACTGTATCAGGCGATCGTCGACTGACCGCCCGTCCTTTTCGGCTTTCAGTCGCCAGGGCTACTTGACCGGCGGCTCGTTGCGCGGGCGATCACGTGCGAAACCTGGCGCGTTGCTAGTGAACGGTCGCCGGGAAAGTTGCCCATGCTCCGGTCGCGACGCACTCACTAGCCTTCCGCTACTCGACGAACCGGACTTCAAACATCTTTGGCCACAACTTGCCAGTGATGTAGAAGGTGTCGGTGGTCGGGTCGTGGGCGATGCCGTTGAGGACATCGACGCCTTGAGCCTCGTCTGGTGTCAACAGGCCTGACGCGTCAATCGTGTGAGTCACGACACCGGTGACGGGGTCGATGATGACAATGTAGTCGTCTTGGTAGATGTTCGCGTAGACGACCTCACCGACACACTCGAGCTCGTTGATCTGACGTTGCGGATCGTCGCGGAGCGTCACCGGGACAGAACCGGTCTCTTCGAACGTTGTGGGATCACGAAAGGTCAGGCGATCAGAGCCGTTGCTCATGACAAGCCGACTGCCGTCGTGACATAGCCCCCAGCCTTCGCCCTGATATCGATACATGCGGTCGGGCTCGAACGACGTGATGTCGTACACGAACGCGCGTTCGGCGTGGTAGGTCAGCATGAAGAGTTCGTTCCCCACCACGGCGAGGCCTTCGCCAAAAAAGATGGAGGGAATAGGCACTTCCTGCGCGACCTCTCCAGTGGCCGGGTCGATACGACTGAGACGCGAACGTCCGTATTGGCCGGTACTCTCGTAGAGCCAGCCGTCTCGCCACAGCAATCCCTGGGTATACGCGGTTCGGGAATGCGGGAACTCGCGGATCACGTCGACCCTGAGAGCACGCGCGGCGGAAGAGTCGGCCGGTGATTGACGGGCGGGCGCCGATGACGACGCGCCGCTCGCAGAGGTCGACGGCGATGACCACAGGACCCAAAGTCCGGCGACCAGGGCCACCAGCGCGACCGCGGCCATGACCCATCTCAATGACTGTGCGGGTCCGGTCCCCGCCGAGCGCGCCGACGCGCGAGTTGTGGGCGATGAACTTCGAGTAGATGCCTTCCGCAGATGTTTCTTTGTCATGAAGTTGTCAGGCCACGCACCGGTCGGGGGCAGGGCGCACCGGCGATCGAAGTTATCATGATTTCTCTTTTCGCTGCCCAATGTTCTTCGTGCGGTCTACCTCGTGCTCACCTCCCGCAAGAGCGGGTTTTGTCATCTCTCTGAACCCCCTTGCCATCGTCACTTCCCCAACACATTGTCAGGCTCAAGCGAGACGATCCGGGGATCTGCCGCCCGGAGAAGAGTCCGAAGCGCAGCAATCTCCGCCGGCGACAAGGTCCGCAGAGAGTCCTGTCGGGTAGTGATTCCCTCTTGCTTTGAGAGTAGATCAGGAGCGTGGCTTCCGGTCTGGCAAGGCGACGAGGGAGCGCATCGGGCGCAGGTAACCGAGGAGCAATGCAGCTAAGCGTGTTGCCCTGCCCGGACGCGGTCAAGGCAACACGGAGACACGACACTAGATCCTGAACAAAACCGGCCGGGTCTCTCGACCGGTCGCCTGCCCGATGATCTCCGCGTAGAGGACAACCTGCCGTCTGTAGACATTGAGGATGTCGTCGTCGGCCGCCCCGGCCTGTAGAGCGCGATCAGTTTTGAAGTCGATCACCACCCAGTGCTCCCCGTCCCGATACGCCAGGTCGACAACGCCTTCGACGATGGTGCTGTCCGGTGTCGTCGTTGAGACCGGCACTTCGCGACGACATTCGCCACGCGTCATGGCGACGGCTGCCTCCTTGAGGAAGGGATGTGAGAGCGCTTCGCGCACGGCCACCGCCGCGGCCGTCATCTCTGCAGGGGTGGCGCCGAGGGTACGTCCGTGAAGCTCTGCCAGCGCGCCTGGGTCGAGCGAGCCGTCGAGCGGAACGCTGGCGATCACGTTGTGCACCAGTGACCCGAAGCGTGCCCCCGATGGACGGTCTGAGGCAACCGGTAATTCGACCATTTCGAGTCTCTGTGTCGGTCCAGCCGGCACTCCTGCGGCATCGATATCCACCTCCCGCGCTCGTTCGGTCACGGTCTGGACGACGAGCGAGGGCACTGCGGCACGGGCGACAGTCTCCTTGTTGCCGAGTTTCCAGCGTCGATAGCGGTCGAGGTCGGCTTCCACGGTGTCTGGCGACGCGTTCTTTGACAAGAGCCCCGCTTGCCTGAGCCCGAACTGGGCGTCCACGCCAAGCCGCAAGACGTGGGGGTCCCACCAGACAACGGAGTAGCCGGGGAGGGTAGACGGGGGGTCCGACGAAGGTGGAGAGACCTCACGACTCTCACCCGTCGCGAAGTCGACGACGGTACCCATCGGGGTGTCACCGACCGCGTCGTCGGACGTAATCTCGGCGGCGAAGCGATACAGCCCAGGCGAGACAGTGTCGGGGCGCGCGGGGTCGCCGTCTGGCCGCTCGACTACGGAGTCTCGTCCAAATTCTGGACAACCCGCCGCGGCGTCAGGAGAGCGTCGGTCGCCCACCGGGGGATAAACGGCGTCATTGAGCGGGCTAAACCACCCGCCTTCGAAGGGCGCGTCGCCGACGGCAGGAACGACGAGGAGGTCGCGAGCCCGGGTCGCCGCCACATATGTCAGTCGGATCCCCTCTTCCCGGTCTCGCGCGACCTCTTCCGCCTCGTGGTCCAGTAGGTCGAGTGGCTGCCATCCGCCCAGCCTCAGCGCGCACAGCCCTCGGTCGGCGTCCACATAGCGGTCGGCGGTCTGGCGATGGAGCTTGCAGGTCGGGTCGGCCAGAATCACGACCGGAAACTCCAACCCCTTTGAGCGATGAACGGTCATCATCCGCACGCCGTCGCTCCCCTCTTCCAAGATTGGCGATTCCCCGGTCTGACGAGCGACTGCCTCGTCCTGCAACCTCTCGACAAAGCCGCGAAATGACAACCCGCCTGTCACTTCGAACCGACGTGCAAGCTCTGCGAGCTGAAGCACATTGGCAAGCACTTGCTCGCCCGCTGGCCGCATGACAAAGCCAGCGTGGGCGCGCGTAGCACGAAGCAGCCGTCCGACGGTCCCCGAGACAGGTACGGTGTTTCGTTGTCGATGCAGTGCTTGGAGAAGCCCAAGCGCGTCGACGACGGGCAGCAAATGGGTGACTGAGTCGTCATCCGGCGCTGGTGACCGAAGCTCGTCCGGGATCCGGAACGGGTGAAAACGACCAAATCGCTGCCGATACTCGAACAGCACTTCGTCTTCGATGGCAAACAAGGAGCCGCGTAGGGTCGCGAAGACGGAGAGTTGGTCATCGGGCCACTCAATGGCCGACAACGCAGCCCGCATCGTCGCTACCTCTTCTCGCGTATGGAACGTACGCCCTCCCACGAGCAGATGGGGCACGCCGCGCGCTTCGAGCGCGCTGACGTATCCACTCGTCACATCCCGGCCAAAACTCTCAAAACGTCGAAACAGCAAGCAGACATGACGCGCCGTCACGGGCACCCGCACCCCGCCGTGTTCGGTCACGGTCCAGCCGCTGTCGCTCACGAGCCACTCGACAAACGCTCCCACAGCATCGGGCAGCGACTCGTCGATCGCCCGCGCGGTCAGTCTCCACGCGCCATACGGCTTTGGCACCGGGAGGGCCACGATCGATGGCTGATCGGACGGATCGTCGCGATGAGGAGAGAGCGGTACATAGTCGGCCTGGGTCGACGTCTCATTCTTCGGCGATGCGGCCCGCAATGACGCCGGCGGTACAGTCCGCAATGAGATTGACGGTGACGATGACGCTCCCTCCTTCGGTGCCCGTGTCATGAGCGGAGCAAACGTGCGGTTGATCGCGTGTTGAATGGACGGCACTCCCCGAAAGCTCGTGGTGAGGGAAACAAGTGAGACGCCGCACTTTTCCAACTGCTGTTTGACCTGGTAATACGTCCCGACGTCTGCCCGGCGGAAGCGATAGATGGCCTGCTTCGGGTCGCCGACGATAAACAATTTTCCGACCGCCGGCGTCACCTCTACCCAGTCGCTCTCATTCGGGTCATCGGCCGTGAGAAGCAGCAAGATCTCAGCTTGGAGAGGGTCCGTGTCTTGAAATTCATCGACGAGTACATGGGTATAGCGACGCTGAAAGTCCTGACGCACGTCGTCGTGGTCGCGAATCAGGTCGCGGGCTTTGAGCAGAAGATCGACAAAATCTAGACACCCGGCGTCTATCTTGAGGTTGCCGTATCGCTCGATTGGCGCCTGTAACTCTTGCTGCAGGAGCGCGACGAGATTGGCGTCGGCCACGCGTCGGAAGCGACGCAAGACATCCACGATCTTCCCATGCTGCTCGAGCACTCGCGACCGAGGGATCTCTGGGCCGTAGCTCGTCCCGCTGCCATGAGGCGGCCGCGCGAACTTCCAGTTTGCCTCGAGCTCGATCAGCTGGGCTTCGATCCCATCGTAATCTCGCCGTCGCGCGCTACGCAGACGGTCTTTGGACTCGATCGCCTTGGCCACAAGACGCGCGGGATGGGTTGCCCGATAGAGCCGGTCGCTCGTGTTGCTCGCCCTGGCCGTGAGTTCGGAGAAGTCGTGAAGATGAGCGACGATCTGGTCGACGATGGCGTACCGCTGGAACTCTTCTTGACGATACGGAGCGGAGAAGTCGCGCCACCCCGCCAGCCGCCAGGCGGCCGCCCGGAGCCGGTTCGTTCGCCCGTGTGACGATTCATCGGCATCGTTGAATCGAAACGTCGAGCGGCGCCGCAAGGCCCGGCGGACCCCTTCCGGCGGATCGGCGAGAACGGCTTCGAGCCATTGGTCGAATGCCTGCGCGAATAGACGCGCGGCCTCCGGTTCGGGTAGGACGTCGAACTGGGGATCGACGCGCGCTTCGACCGGACGCTCGTGCAGCAAGTCGGCGCAAAACCCGTGAATGGTCCCGACCTGCGCCTCTTCGAGATGAGCAATCGCGTGGTCCAAGTGATGCGCGACATGCCGTCCGTGTTGGTCGGGCTCCGCGTGTAACCCATCGCCATGACGCGCGCGTTCCAGCTCTTCGCGAAGCCGCAACTTGAGCTCGCCGGCGGCCTTCTCGGTGAAGGTCACCGCGAGCACCTCGTCGACCCGCGCGGCCCCCGACCCCAAGAGATTCACGATACGCGCGACGAGCTCTGTGGTCTTGCCGGTGCCCGCCGCAGCTTCGACAAGCAACGACTCCTCGAGCGAGGTCCGAATACGGACCCTCGCGTCTTTGTCAACGAGCGGGCGTCGAGGAATGGGTTGTGTCATGTCGAGTCGCGTTGGATCGAATCGTGGTCCCGTGGCGCAGAAGCAACACGCTCCCGCAGCCACAAGGACCCCGGGTTCTCACGGCATGCGACGCAAAGCGGCGAGATCCGCGAGCTTTGATTGGTCCTTCTTTCGCACCCGGGTCTCTTCCCACGGGCCACACACCTCCCGAAAATCGCACCAACGACACGCGCCTTCCCGTGGAGCGGGCACCAGCTCACCGGCTATCAGCGCGCGGTCAACCACCTCGAGCACTTCGATGCCCTGACGACGCTCGCGGTCCCCCAGCGTTACAGAGCGCACTCCAAACGCGCCGGCAACCGTCCCAAAAAACAATCGTGACGCGTGCACACCGCGGGCCAAGGCGTGCTCGACCGCGAGCCCATACAACACGGGTTGTAAAACCTCACCGTGCCCTACGACCATTCGGTCCCGGGTCCGGTCCCGCCCCGTCTTGTGGTCAGTGACCCGAAGCCCTCCGTCGGACGTCGGACCGGCCTTGGCCTCGATCAGATCCACGACACCGTGCAGCTGCCACTTTCCGTCCAGACGTACTGGTTCCGAAAGGCTTTCAGCGTCTCGACCCGAACCGCCGCCAAAACCAAATCCGAACTCGGCGTGGATGGGAATCCATTCGCCTCCCTCTTCGGCGACCCGCTGCAGCCATCCCTTTAGGTCGATACGCATGGACTCAATCTCGTCGGCCCACACTCGGTCAATCGCCGGCGCGAGATCTTCTTTGTAGGCATCGGCCACCCGGTTGAGCGTGGTATCCAGGACGCGGTCCGCCTTCCGCAGGGTGTCGGTCGTCACCGGCAACCCCTTGGTCTCTTTCAACGCACGCACAAACTCGGCTTGCACTTCGTGAAAGAGACGGCCACGCGTCAGCGGGTCCAGCCGTTCGAGTGGCTGGATCTCCTCCCGGGGTTCCAGTCGATAGATCGTGGCCAGGAGAAACTGATACGGGCATCGTGCAAAGCGCTGCAACGCCGATACGGAATAGGGCCGGGCAGTCAGACTCTGAGCCGCCAATGCCGTCCTGGCAACGCTGTCCTCGGCCATCCCGTAGAGTCCGTCGTATCGGGACCAGGGGACACGCCATCGCGCCCACCGGGTGAGCAAGGAGCGCCGCAGACCCGGGTTCAACGTCAAGAGATAGCGAGCCCTCCCTTCGATCGCGGTGACCTCCTGCTTCAGGAGCGGACCGAGCACGGCAAGATCGTGCTCGGTGTCATCAATGGCCAGGCGCGCGTCATTGGGGGCGGGCCAGGCGAGCCGCGCCCCAGACAGTCGATCGGCCTCTCTTTGAAGTTCCTGGAACTCCGGAACGCGCCCGATCCTCGCCCGCTCGAGATCGAGGGCATAGAACGACGGGACGCGGGCACGCGCCTCGCTCAGCTGAAGCCGGGGATACGACAAATAGAGACGGGCCGACGACGCGCCGACCGCCAGCCGCAGCAAGAGTCGCTCACTGGCGGCCCGGTCATCTCGGGTAGGCAAGCCAAGCGTCGTGGTATCCGGGGACGCTCGGTTGAGCGCTTCGCGGATATCGTCCAGCAACAATGGGTCCTGTCGCTGCTTTTGCGGAAACAATCGCTCAGCCAATCCGGGGACAAAGACCACATCAAAGACGCGCCCCCGCACCTGGTCGGGCCGACCGACAAAGATGTGGCCATAGCGTGTGGAGGGCGGCGTCTGCTGCAAACCAGCGAGACGGTCGACCAACACGTGCCGCACTTCGGCGAGCGGGACGGGACCCACGCGTGCCATCGGCCGCAGCTCGCCGAGGACCGCGAGCACCCGATCCGGCTGCTTGAGCACCATCGGCGCAAGCCGCTCGAGTCGGTCCAGCCAGTCTCCCCAAGTGGCTCGTTCCGGCAACGCGGCGAGAACGTCGACTATCGGCAACGCGAAGCGACGTAGGTGGTCAAGGTTTCTCAAGTCCCGATCTAACGCCCTGACTCGCGGCGACTCCGGCTCTTCGCTGGCCTGCTCATCCCGTTTGATCTCGAGCTCGTGCGACAAACCATCGAGCCGCCGGGCCCAGCGATCGCGACCACCGATGACCGCCGACTCGACCAGGAGTCGATCCCAGTAGAGAGGCGCGCGGAGGGAGCCGGCTACGACCGGCTGGTCCGGACTGTCGCGTGGCTCGGCGGAGTCGTCGGACCCGGTCGGGGCGTCGACCCGGTCCTCAACCCCATCGGAAGGTCCCTCGTCAAACAACGACAGCTGCGTGGGCGCGACTTGTTGTACGGGGAGCACGGCATCAGCTCCATCGGGTGGCACCCAGGACGGAGGGTCGGTCGGAGGATGACCGTCCTTTGTCAGGGGCGGCACTTGTGCCAGCGAGAGATACTCGGCAAACCGCCGAGCCGAGAGCTGTTCCGCGGCACAGGCGAGGATGGCGAGAAACGCCCGGCCCGCCGGGTCTGGCGCCCGTGTCCCGCCGACGAACCACCCGCGAATACCGGCACGGGTCAGCGCGGTTTCGAGCAGACCGGCATAGAGCTCTGGCGAACGCACCAGAATCGCCATCCTGTCGAGTGGTACTCCGCGTTCTGCTTCCCGGAGCGCCGCCCGTGCGATCTCCACGCACTCGCGGTCTTCCCCGGGCGCCGAAAACAGCCGGACCTCGGGCGATGACTCGGGATGGGAGGGCGATGAGGCACTTGGCACGTCGGCCGCGAACAAATAGGCTCTCACCCGGTCGAGCCCATCGGCGTTCTCTGACGCCGAGGGCCGATATTCCACGGTCGCCTCCGCAAGCTGCGCGAGCGCCTTCAGCGACCGGTCATCCCCGGAGGGAACTGTTGCCAAAACGTGCGAGGCGCTCGCCCACACGGCCCGCGCCAGGGCGAACGTGGCTTCGTCGTGAATAGCCACGTCGAGAAGAAGAAGCGGTCCGCCAATGGGGACGGTCATTGCGCCGGTCGCGGATGCCGGGTCTTCTATCGAACGGGCGGCGGTTCGAAACAACGCCGCATGGTCGACCAATCCGGCCGCAGTGAGCTGTTCGTCGTACCGTCTCGCCAGAATCTGCAGGTCGGTGCCGCGGTCACCATGGTCGGCAAGCAGGGCCTGGTCGATGTTCGACCGTCGTAGCTCGTCGAGCGTGTTGCCAAGCGCCTGACCAAAGCTCCTCAAGCGAGCGACCGCCGCAAGGTAGGAAAGAGATTCGTCCACGAGCGCGTCAAACGCGGTCCGGGCGGCGACCGCGTACGTGCCAAGACGAGACGCGGCGACAAGACCCCGGCGCGCAAGCTCCGGGCCCGCAAGACCGGCCGCCAGCTGATAGAAACTCAGGCGGTGTATGCCAAAGACAGCTCCGGAGTCTTTAATGACGTCGCGAGCCAGCTCATCTACGGCTTCACGAGTGTCGCCGACCGCCAATTGCTCGACGCTCGAGGGGTGAGAGCGTATGAATTGGTGCGCAGCGCTTAGTCGAACATCGGCGGCAGGGGAGGAGATGATGGTAAACGCCGACTGGGTCTTGTGCTTTTTCGACACACCGTCCCCGCGGTCTGACACCGGGGTCCCCGTTTACGGCCGCGCATCGCGACCGTGATCTGCTCAACCCAGAGTCCGGCTGGTGTCGATGACATCTGACGCCAGGGTGCTCAATGCGGGCCAGCACAACGAGAGAGTTGGTAGCCCGCACAACCGAGGAGCAACGCCGCCCCTGTCACCCGGAACAGCTTGACTCCGTCAACGCTTCGTAATTCTGAGGCTAAAGCCTGATGCTATCACGACGCCCGCCGAACGGAACGAAGAGTAACCGGTGCGGACTCGAGCGCGCGGCGCGCCGCCACTTGCGCTCGACGACGACGGTGTGTCAACTCGGCGTACTTCGCCGTGTCGGGGAGACCGGCTCCCCGTGGAATGATGAGTGCCGGTGGTGACGAGCGCGACAGACGCGACGAGAGGGACGGACGCGACGGAAGAGCTATCTTTGGGGGCTGCCGCTGTTTCATGACGGCATGGTGACAACGGAGGCACAGTTCCACGGGCGAGCCTTTCGAACGGGTGAGGCTCAGTCGAGCGGGCGCGCGGGCGCAAAATCGGCACAGCGCGCGCGGCGCCTGAGCCACCGGTGTGAATTCTGCCTGGTTCAGATGCTCTGGCTCGCTCGCGTTCGTGTTGAACAAGAGCTGAGTTCTCGTCGCAACGGCGTGCTGATTCATCGTGTCCTCCTCGGCGTTGTCCCCGATACAGCCACGATACTGGGAGGGCGTGACAGGGTAGGTCACACGGTTCCCAGAAAAGCAGTCCCTCTATCATTGAGACGGGGAGCGGCACCGAAAAGTGCCGAACACGATGGCACGAAACGCCGAAACTATTCGGCAGTGGCGCCTCTTGCGTGAGATCGAAGCGTCCCACGGTGTCACGATCCGGCAAATGGCGGAACTCACGGGAGTGACCACCCGCACCATCCGACGAGATCTCGACGCCCTGCAAGAAGCCGGCTTCGCACTCTACGATCAGAGTGTCGACGGCGAGCGCCGCTGGATGCTGCGCACCGGGCCCTTTCGCTCTGTCGATGAAGCGGGCTTCACGCTCGGTGAGCTCTCGGCGCTGTACTTTGGACGAACCCTGATGGACTGTTTGGTCGGGATGCCGTTCCATGAGGATCTGACTCACGCATTCGCAAAACTCGAACGCGCCATGGGTCCCCACATGCGGGCGTTTCTCAACCGCCTCCCGGACGCCATCCAAGCCAAACCCGGTCCGAAGCCGCCCCAGCTCGCGCAGCATCTCTCGAAGACAATCAACCGGCTGCTGGATGGCGCCCTCCACCAACAACGGCTGTCGATGCGATATCACTCACTGTCGAGTGGGAGGGAGAAGACCTACCGGATCGATCCCTATCGTTTGGTCTATGCGCAAGGCGGCCTGTATCTGTTTGCCTACGTGCCGTCGTATGGGCAGGTGCGGACGTTTGCGGTCGACCGTATCCGGGGTCTCACACCGCTGGACGAGACGTTCGACGTCGTCGAGGACAACAGCGACCGCGCCCTCACCGACTCGCTCGGGATTCACGAAGGCACACCCGAACACATCGAGGTCGAATTCACCCGCGAGGCCGCGCCGTTTGTCGTGGAGCGCGTCTGGCATCCTTCGCAAACGGTCAGCCCCCAGCGTGACGGGTCAGTCATTGTAGGTCTTGACGTGTGCGCCGACGCGGCGCTCAAGACATGGGTGCTCGGATTCGGGTCACGCGCAAGAATTCTCACCCCATCCCATCTCGCCACAGAGGTGGCCGCGGAGCTGACCGAGGCGAGCGCTCGCTACGCCAATCATGCGAAGAGGCCCCGAAAACCAGGGCGCTAGCACCGAGGCGATGGATTTGGCCTCTTCGCGAAGTCTGGAGCGAATGCCAACATCCTGGTCACGATGCACGCCATTACCGAGCCAGCGAGTCGGAACGCGCACGTGCGCCTTGTCCGGCCCTAAATCCGTCCGGGTGGCCGTCACTCTGACTTCCTCGTCTTCGAGCACGGACCCGGCCGATACAGTGAGAGGGCGACGACGACACGGAATGTTCTACTGGGGAGCGATTGGGGGCCCAATCAGCAACCGGCCCACGCAGCCTCATAGGCTGCTTTGGCGAGCTTCATTCGCAGCCTCCCGAGCGACCGTAGGCACGGCGGGGCCCCATTTTCAAGCCATCGAGCGACGGTGTTCCAGGCAATGCCGCGAGGGCAGTCTCCGTTTCATACCGTTGCGCACAAGTACGCACGCAAAGAAGAAACGCTTCAGCCTGGTAGCCTCGTCTCATCAACAGCATGACCGACACCCCCCGCACTCTCGTCGGCGCCCTGACGCCCAACGGCCGCATCGACGTCCAGATCAACCGGGGCCGGGTCCGCGCGCTCGTGAGCGGCACGAGCGTCTACCAGGTCGAGGTCCCGACCAAGCCGCTCGCCCGCCAGAAGTGGAAGGTCATCAGGTCACAATGCGCCGGCCAGCTCGATTCGATGGTCGAGCTGCTTCAAGGGCTGATCTCGGAACGGCTCATGGAGGTCGTCACCCGTCAGGGCGAGGGCCTCTTTCCCTCGCCCCGTGACATTTCGTTGCGCTGCTCGTGCCCCGACTGGGCGACCATGTGCAAGCACGTGGCGGCGGTGCTCTACGGGGTCGGGGCGCGACTCGACCACGAACCCAAGATGCTGTTCACGCTGCGGGGCGTCGACCCGGCCGAGATGATCGCGGCCGCAGTAACCGATGCACCCAAGAAGCGGGCGTCTGGTGGCCGCAAGCGCCTGAAGACGGATGACGTGTCGTCGGTCTTCGGCATCGAACTGGAGACGTCCCCTCCCAAGAAGACGGCGACGAGGAAGGTGTCGGCGAAGTCGTCGGCCAACAAGAAGAAGCCGGTCACGAAGAAGCCGGCGCCCAAGCAGGCGAAGACGACCAAGTAGCCACGACGAACTCGACTGCCTGCTGAAAGCCTACCGAGCGTCGGCCGCGAGTGTCTCCTGGACCCGGGCTCCGCGCAGCAGGTTCTCCATGCCGTCGTTCCGCTCGTGGCAGGCGTACTCGTAGAGCCGCCCTCCGGTCTGCGGTCCGGCGGCAGTCCAGGGAGCGACCCAGGTGGTGGCGTCCTCGAGCGTGACCTCGTAGCGCAGGGTGCCACGTTTCCAGGTCCGGAGGCGTCAACGTCGCCGCCAGTTTTGTCTGAACCGCAACGGTGTGCATCGTGAGCGGCGATGTCCCGGCCGCGGTATCGTCCGGTAGGTAGAGGTCGATAGCAAGATCAGAAACAGCCGAGACGGCAAAGTCCACCGGATCGCTGAGTACATAGGCGCCGGCCGGAATCATGATCTCGGGCTGACCGTCGAAAGTGAGATCTCGAGAGGAGTTGACAGGACCGAGAGCGGAAACCATGATGACCCCGCGCCGATCTTCATCAGCCAATCTAGGCGAAGTTAGTCGCCGTCACGGCCCTTGCGATACTTCTCGCGAAATTCCTCGACAAAGCCTTTCAGTTTACGTTTCGCGTTCTCGATTTCCGGTTGTGTGTCACGCCAAGCCTTCTCGGCACGAGGCTTGATGTCGTCGCGCATTATCCGCTGCGTCTCGGCCAGAACCTCTTTGGCTTTGGCGCGCGCTTCCGGGCGACGCGCCAGTTCCCGACCGAGCCGCCAGATCAAGCGGTGTATGTGGGTCATCTGAACTTTCAGTATAGAGATCACCAACCTGTACCTCGGCATACTCGACAGCATGGAGGTTGCGGCGGACACTCCCGGCGACTGATCAACGGCGACCGGAACAAGCACCCGTCGTCGCGAGCAAGCGGCTCTGGGAGCTCATGGGCGTCATCATGAAACGACAGCGCGAGCGCGCGGCCGAGAAAATCGTCAATCCGACTTACACCGCGACGGAAGGCTCGCCTGCTTCGCGCCGGCGCGCAGAGACGGATCTCCACAGCGGACGACCGGACGTTAGCGTTGTAACGGAGAAAGCGGACATTTCTACCCGGGGCAACGCGGAATCGCGGCTAGTGGTTCCTTAGTCGCTCCTGAAATGGCTCCTATGATCCCGCGCTTGATCAAACTAAACTGCAAGCTGCGAGCACCAGGACCTCTATCTGAGCCGGTCCCAATGCGATGGCAAGCGTTGGTCGGACGCCGTGTCGAACTGATACCGGGGCCAAGATTCGACGAGGAGAAGCGGTATACCCCGTCCACAAATCATGCGTCGACCGCCATCCGGATATCTGGTCCTGCTGGTTGTCGCCGCCAGTGCTGCCGTGACAAGCGGTGCCGTCACGTGGTGGCTGTCTCGACCGGCGGAGTCTTCTCCGCCCCGCGAAGCGTTCTCGCTTGCGTTGCCTGCCAATCACGACCTCATCGAGTTTGCCATCTCACCGGATGGGACAACTTTCGTGTACGCCGCGGTTGCGCCGGGGGCCGAAACAGAAAACGACGACGAGACCGCTTCGCGCGTCGGTCTGTATCTCCGTCGCCTCGATAGCTTTGCTGTGCAGCCCCTGGCCGGGACACACAACGCAACCCAACCGTTCTTTTCGCACGACGGAACTCGAGTTGGATTCTTTGCCGAGGGCTTTCTCAAGTGGATGACGCTGGACGGTGAGCTCCCGGCCGACATCATTCGAGTACGGAGCCACACAGCGGGCGCGAGCTGGACCGCGGATGACCGAATCGTCTTCGCGACGCTCGACGGACGCGGGTTGCAGATGGTGTCGGTTCGCGGTGGCGAAGGTGACGACGTAGAAGAGCACGCCATCACGACGCTCACCACGCTCGATGAGAATGCAGATGAAATTTCACATGGGTGGCCACACGTCCTCCCCGACGGTCAGTCGATTGTCTTTACGGTGGGACGCCGAGACCGAGACGCCCGTCTGGCGTGGCTGACGCTTGAGTCGCAGGAATACGACTTGCTCTGGCCAGCGGATGGCGGGGCATTCTATGTGGAGTCGGTCGCGCCGTCCGACAAGGACACTGGAGCATTAGTCTTTGTCCGTCGAAGCGAAGTCTTTGCGCTCCCTGTCGATATCGCCCGACACGAAGTCACCGGGCCGGTTCAGGCAATCGCGGACGGCGTCGCCGGCAGCGCGGCGGGCTATGCCCGGCTCGGACGGTCAACCCTCGTGGCGGCACGCACCGGACGTCTCGCGTATACGACGTCGACCAGCCAGGCCGCCCAGACCCAGCTCACGTGGGTTGACCGGATGGGGCACCCGGTCGATGTCGACGCCATCGAGGCTCGCCACGAAGCTCCGCGGGTGGCCCCCGACGGTTCAAAGATCGTCGTCGCCATCCGCCAGGGACCCTTCAGCCGGGACCTCTGGGAGTACGACACCGCAACTGGCACTCGGCGCCAGCTCACCAGTGACGCGGGCGATAATCACTCGCCAGTGTGGACCTCGGATGGGCGCCACGTGACGTTTGCTTCAAATCGCGATGGCCCCCAGGGTCTCTATCAGTTGAACCCTTCGGAACCGCTCACGGTTGAGACGCTTCTCGCCGGGGACACGCGAACACCAGGGTCGTGGGGACGTGACGGGCGAACACTCTTTTTTCACGAGTCCTCTTTTGACCGGCAACGCGACGTGTGGCTTTGGGATGCTCTGGACGACGCGGAGTCCCCGAGACTCTTGATCGGCACACCGGCCAACGAGCGGGCACCAGCTATTTCCCCGGACGGGCGTTGGCTCGCCTACGTCTCCGACCGCGAAGATGGCGACCAGGTGTATATACGCGCATATCCGGAAGGTGCGGCACGACGTATCTCGACAACGGGCGGAGCCGAACCTGTCTGGTCAAAAGATGGCTTGGAGCTCTTCTATCGCCGAGGGCGCCATCTTTTTGTCATGAATACACACGACCTGAACGACATGGCCACTGCCGACGACGAACGATTGATGTCGCGTCAGCTGTTTGCTGGGTCGTTTGTGAGTGATCCGGGTGGCCATGTGCCTTCGTATGACGTCAGCCCCGACGGAACACGTTTTGTCATGCTTCGACCCACGAGCCGGACCACTGAAATCTCCGTCCTGACTGGCTGGACGCTCCGTCCGCAATGACCGCCTCTTTGTGAGGAACCTTCGGAACCACGTCGCTCGTATGTATCTATGTACGGATGCAAGGATGGGAGGCGATAGACATGGATTGTGTGAGATGCCAACGTGAGGTTCCGAACGACGCCGCGTATTGTCCGACGTGCGGTGCGGCCCAAAACGCGTCCGCACCCGATTCGTCAGCGGTACGATATTTCCGGCGGTCTCGGGTCGACCGGCAAGTGGCAGGTGTCTGCGGCGGAATCGCGCGGTATTTCAACGTAGACCCGGTCTTTGTTCGACTGGCCGCCGTGGTTCTCACGATCGGCCCCGGGGTGATCTTTTTTGGGGTGGTCGCGTATCTGGTCGCGTGGCTGATTGTGCCCGAAGCAAACGTCGGGGTGGAACCCGTCGTCGCCACGACGGACGGTGGCTGGCGGTCGAAGAGACTCTACCGATCGCGAAGTGATTCACAGGTCGGGGGCGTGTGCGGCGGAATCGCTGAGTACTTTTCTGTAGATCCGACCGCAGTTCGGCTGTTGTGGGTAGTGCTCTCGATCGTGCCTGGCGTGATCGTCTTCGGCGTTCTCGCCTATGCGGTCGCCTGGCTCATCGTCCCGGTCGCCCCTCTCCCGGTTACTTCGGAGCCAAGCCCAGCGTCGACCGGGGGACTACCCTAGCGGGCTCCCCCCCTGCCGATCGTTCGATGCGGCGGTCGCGCCCGTGTCACTGGGCGGCGCGGTAGACCCCCAGGGTGGGATGGTGCGCATAGGTCGTGGAGAAGTCGTCACCGAGACCAAAGTGCCTCTTGACTGTCTCGGCTGGCGTCAAATACCACCCGCCCTGGCGTTGGTCGGTTTCGTCCTGGTCATACCATCCCCAGGGTGGCCGAGCCATGTTGCGACCGCCCACCACGCCGTTCAGCACTGACCCTACCAATCCGAGTGTCGTTTCGTGGGGAACAACATTGCCACCGGCGTCAAGGGCCCGAACCGTCCAATCTTGGTAGTCGAACGAACCACCAAAGACGCCGCTGTGCTGTTGCCGGGCGGCGGGCCATAGGGATTCGGTGAGCGACACCAGGTCGTAACCCACTTCTTCGTCTGGGGCGCCAGTCGGTTCTTCAGCTTGCCCGGTATACCGATAGGTGACAAATCCGCCTTCAGCGGATCTGAGCTGGTCCCCACCGTGATACGCCTCCATGCCGTGACCTTTTGGCTCGATGAAGATGACCGCGTGCTCGTCTTCTGCCGTCACGTCGCGCTCGCCAGACCCCACCCGATACTGAAGGAACTGGTTGTGCGCCAGCGTCTCGACAAAGACGACCCGTGTGCTCCCAAACAAGCCGATCGCCTTTTGGACGACGACGAGTGCGCCCTCCAGATCGTTCTCGTGGGCCAGGACCGCGGCCTGGGACAACCCAGTGGGGTCATAGTTGCCATGCCGGGCGACGCCCTCGCGGAGAATCTCCGACAGCACGGCGCCACGCACATTGCCCCCCTTGTAATCGCGCGGATGGAACGCCGCGTAATGAACAAAGTAGTGCGTCTCGGTCTCGCTGACGTTGAAATAGATCGTGGCCGATAAGCGGTGGGACTCGTTGCCGGCGTTTTCCCAATTGTTGTCGCCCCGCCAATCACCATCGAAATCGAACCGCGTGACATAGTCGAATCGCGGGCTCGAGCCGAGCGCCTGACGAAACACTGGTGCGAAACGAGCGGCGATCTGATGGTCGAGCGTGGCACCGTCGTAGGTCACTATCTCCACGTGTGCCTGCCTCGGCGGATTTGATTCGACATCTCTGACTGCGACGGCATCCGGGTCGCTCCCAGTCGCCGCGTCCGCAGTCGGCCCGGGCGGCCGAGGGAGATCTTCCAGCCTCGCTTTGACTTCATCGAAACGCCGGCTGGTAGAAGAGAACTCTCCGGTCCGACGCAGCGTCTCGACCAGGTCCTGGATATTCTCGACCCGTTCCGCCGGCTGAGGATGCGACGCGAAGAAGCGCTCCACGACGTTGGCCTGACCTTCGCGGAGGGCACCAAGCTTCTCAAAAAACGTGATCATCCCATTCGGGTCAAGACCCGCAGCGGCCACGTTTGCGGCGCCCAATCGATCAGCCTCCCGCTCGGCGTCACGCCCGAACTTCATAAAGACGCCGCTCGCCGTCATCTCGGCGGCGATGTTGGCGATCTGGCCGCGGGTGCCACGCCCCAAGATCGACCCGAGAACACTCAGACCCAGATTCGCGTATGACGCACGTTGCACCTGCTCGGCGCCGTGACGAGCGACAACGTGTCCAATCTCGTGCCCGAGAACACCGGCGACCTCCGCCTCGTTGTCGGCCGCTTCAAGCAAACCGCGGTTGAGGTAAATGAACCCACCGGGCAAGGCGAACGCGTTGATCTCGGCCGAATCAACAACCTTGAAGATGTAGTCAAGCGAGCTCCGCTCCGACTGGGACGCCAGCGCACGTCCAAGCTCCGAGACATACGATGTGACGGACTCGTCTGTCAGCAGCGTGAGCTCCTTTTCAATCTCGGCCGTGGCCTGCCGGCCGACTTCGATCTCTTCTTGCTCGCTGAGCGCTCCCAGCAACTGCGCGGCGGCAGGATGCCCCCAGAGCAATAGGCCGACACAAAGTGCCGGGACAAGACTGTGTGAGAGTCCAGAATGTAAGAGTTGAGGAGCCGATGTATTTGCCACGAAGCCTCCTTTGTTGCGGATGGGAGCGAGTACTCTACTCCACCCTAGCCGCGCCCCGGGTATTGACGGGTCCCAGGTATCGGTCGCTCTCCAGACCAGCGTGACGAAAAGCGCCCTGCATCGCCTCCGCCACTCCCTCCGCGACGCGATCCGAACCGACAAACGCAAAGACCGAGGGCCCCGAACCAGAGATGGAACACCCTAGTGCCCCCGCTTGTAAAGCCGCTTTCTTGACGTCTCCAAAGGCCGGGACCAGCGGGGCCCGCAGGGGTTCAACCAACACATCGCGAATGCTGCGACCCAGCAATGCCAAGTCGCCGGTATACAACGCGCTGACGAGAGCGGCGATGTTCCCCAGATTTGTCACAGCCTCGGAAATCTCGAACCGCCGCTCCGCGACGAGACGTCGAGCACTCGCGGTCTCTACCGCGGCGTGGGGGTGAATGATCACGACGCGAAGCCGATCCGGTACGGGCAACGACACCACGTCCAGAGGATCGTAGCTCCGGATGAGCACGATCCCACCGACGAGACTCGGCGCGACATTGTCGGCGTGCGGTGTACCCGAGACCGCGGCCTCGCCTTCCAGCGCGCAGTCCATCAGCGCCGGCTGAGAGAGCCTCCCTTCAAACAGCGCATCGACCGCTACCGCACCCGCGACGCCGCTCGCGGCCGAGCTCCCGAGACCGCTGGCCAACGGCATCTGCTTGTGGAGCCAGAGCCGCACTCCTCGCCGACCCGCCGGATCAATGCGACGAAGCACCGCCGTCGCGGCAATCCCCGCCGTATTCTGGGCGGGGTCGGTGTTGAGCGATGGCGCCCCGGTCACAGCGACAATCTCCACCCCGGGCGTCGTGGCGGACTCGACCTCGACCGTATCGCCCGGCGCCTGCAGCGCGAGCCCGAGGACGTCGAACCCTGGTCCCAGATTTGAAGCTGACGCCGGTGCAAACACGCGAAGCCGTTCCGACATGGGCAATCAGTGTACCAGTCGACCGTCGCAACTACCCGCTGGGAACCGCCGAACGCGAATCATGGGACATCGTGGCGACGTCATAGTGCTAGTGTTGTGTCTGTCAAGTGAGGAGAGTCAATGCTTATTCGATTTCTTAGCGCCGCCGCCGTAGTGATGCTTGCCGTTGCCTGCGGAACGGGGGCCCCTGACCAGTCGGCCTCCGGAAACGCCGACGGCCTGCCGCCGATCCTAGCGAAATCCATTGAGTTCCACGGTGGCGACCTGTACAACCGCTCGCGAATGCGCATGACGATCTCGTCACTCTCTGGCAGCTTTCAGATCGAGACAACACGCGACAACGGACAGTTCGAACATATCGTGACCGGGGCCACCCGTGACGGAACAAATCGACGCGTCCGCCTCACCAACGACGCGGTGGAGGAATGGCACGATGATGAAGCCGTCGAGCTCGACGAGGAGATGCAGCGCCGGGCCCGTGCGTATGTCGACGCTCGTGTCTTCTTCCCCCTTCTGCCGTATACCCTTCGAGGGGGCGACATCCACTACGAAGATCTCGGGATGGAGCAATGGAATGGCCGCGACCTTCACAAAGTCGGCGTCTCCTTCACGCCTGGCACCAGCAACGACGCCGATGACGGCTACTTATTCTGGTTCGACCCGGACACCGGGCGGATGGAACAATTCGGCTATGATTTCGACGGTGGCCTACGATTTCGAAAAGGCGTCGCCGTCGAACGAGTCGACGGCGTCTTGTTTTCCACCCAAGAAAACTACGCCATCGATGGCGGCCGAGTCCCGGTCGCCATGCTGTCGCCGGAATATGTCGCCGAAAACATGGCGCTCCTGTCCACGGTAGCCATCTCGGACGTCACGGTCGAGCCGCTCTAGCAACAAGCCGTGCCTGTCCGCTCCCCGACGCAGGAAGAGGCACTGCACTGGTCTCGGTGGCACACGGAACGCCAATGCTGACCAGGCGGACCCTGGCGGTCCTTTTCCTCTCGGGTATCCTCGCGCTCGTGGCCTCCTGGGTGACGAACGCGTGCATTTTGAAGCAGAAGAGCCGGCCGGGCTGGACGACCCGTTCGAAGCGTTTACACACGGTCGTGCCTTCACGCCGCGCGTCTGGTCAGACGCCTTACCTCGCCGCCTACGCACGAGCGGGCAACTACACGCTCGTCACGTTCGACCAAGGATTTCGCCAGTTTGATGGGCAGTCGTGCACCGTGCTCACGCCGGCTGCGTAGCCGGTCGACGTCATCCGATCACCGTGGGCTACCAAAACGCGTCTCCGGAATGCCACGGCTCCCTGCGCAGAGGGCTTGTTGTCTAAACTATTAGGGTCCGCTGGTCATGTCAGTTTTCCTCGACCAGGCACCATGAGAATTCTTTACATCAGGTTGTGCGCGGTCCAATTCGCGATGCTCGTCGCCTTGGCAACGCTCGCGACGGCGCAGGTTCCCGAGAGCACCTCGGTGCGACCTGTCCCGACCACGTCCCCAGCAATGGAAACCAGCGCCGTGGAGCCGGGCGGGTTCTCGTCCGGGTCGGTGGTCGTGACGCCATTCACGAATCTCTCGAGATCGGCGGCTGACGAATGGTTGGGGGACGGTATCGCCGACAGCGTCATATCGGATCTCGTCACCAGGACAGGGGTGACGGTCATCCCCAGCGGCCCGGACTGGACCGAGATGCTGCGAACGCAGGCGGCCTCGACCGACGACGCGGCGGCACTCGCGTTGGGACGTCAACTGGGCGCGCACTGGGTCGTCACGGGTGGTTACCAGCGGCTCGGCGACCAACTGCGTATCTCCGCCCGCCTTCTTGATAGCCACACCGGTGTGTCTATCCGGGGGGTCAAGGTTGACGGCACGCTCGACGATATCTTTGACCTGGAGGACCAAATTTCTGACTGGCTCGTGCGGAACGAGGATTGGTCACCCGCACCGGCCAACGCTCGCTCTCTGACGCCACTCGACCGACGAGACGTAAGCGCGGCGACAGACGGCGAATCCGAACTCGGCGCCAGTGGGAGCGATGGGCCCAACCGCACGAGCAACTATCCAAGATCTCGCGCAGCCGACCCGGTTGAGATCGCCGGTGGCATCATCTTTCCGGAACCGGACTCCTCCGTCGGCGCGGAACGTGGTAGTCCGGACCCTGGCCGTTTAGGCCCTCGCGGGGCCGGGGGCGGCGGGAGCTTTGGCACGTTACCGGCTACGGCTGGCGTGCTCGCGGGCCGTCCGACCGTCGGTGCAGTGCGGGCAGACGTGTCGCCACGCATCGACGGACGTCTCGACGATGCGCTCTGGCAGCGCGCCTCTCGAATCACCGAGTTCGTGCAACAGAGTCCACTCGACGGGGCGCCGGCGACCGAGGATACCGAGATCTTCCTTGCCTACGACGATACCCATCTCTACATCGGGATGTACGCGCACTACTCCGACCCCAGCATGGTGCGCGCCAGTCGTGTCGACCGCGACCAGGGCACGTTCGGGGACGACTACATCTCGGTGTACTTCGACACTTTCCTCGACCAGAAGCGTGCCTATGTCTTTTCGCTCAATGGCTACGGCGTCCAGAACGACTCCATTCTGGAACCAAGAAGCGGCGGCGGTGGAAGCAGTCGGGGACGAAGCCGACGCGGCGGAGGGTTTTCCGGCGGTGGAGGGAGCACCTTCACGGGCGTGCGATGGGGAGACTCTTCGTGGGATGCGCTGTTTGAGTCGGGCGGCACGCTCGTCGATGACGGTTGGACGGCGGAGATGGCCATCCCCTTTAAGAGTCTACGGTATCCGACAGTAGAAAATCGGGCGCATCGGTGGGGGTTTCAGATCGCCCGCCGGATCCGCGGCAAGGACGAGACGGACGTCTGGTCACCGATGTCACGCGGTGTATCCGGTTTGTTGCCGCAGATGGGAGTGCTCGAGGGGTTGAGCGGTCTGTCGACCAGCCGCAACCTCGAGCTCCTGCCCACGATGACGGCGGTGCAGGTTGGTCGACTGAATAGAACGGGAGGCGGCTTTCCGACGGAATCCCAACCGGAGGGCGGCGTCAACGTCAAATACGGGTTGACCTCCAACCTCACTCTCGATGCCACGTTCAACCCCGACTTCTCGCAGATCGAGTCCGACCGGCCACAGATCGAGGTTAACCAGCGGTTTCCGCTCTTTTTTCCCGAACTGCGTCCGTTCTTTCTAGAAGGCCAAGAGATCTTCAACATGCCGGGTCCGGTCAACTTCGTGCACACGCGCACGATCGTCGATCCACGGTATGGAGGAAAGGTGACCGGCAAAGTCGGCAACACCACGGTCGGTGTGCTGGTGGCGAACGACGAAGCACCGGGCAACCTGGACGACCCGTCGAACCCCGCGACTGGCAAGTCGGCAAATGTCATGATCGGACGGGTGCGCTATGACCTCTATTCGGAATCGCACATCGGTGCCATCGTCACCGACCGAGAGTTTCTCGACGACTACAGCCGTCTCGCCGGTATAGACGGCCAGTTCCGTCTGAGCGACACCGCGTCTCTCGGCTTCCGAGCGATCACTACCCAAAATCGGGAGCAAGAGTTTCTGGCGAACGCTGATGGTGTTCTCGAGTCAACGGGAAACGTCATCGACACGAGCGGAAACATGTTCGACGTCGGCCTGACCAGCCAGGGGCGGAACCTCAACTACTTCGTTGCCGGTTACACCATCGCGCCAGAGTTCGAGACAGCAGTCGGGTTCGTGCGACGGCGAGACGTCAGGTCGGTCATCAGCAACGTCGGCTATCGTTTCTGGCCGGAGAGCTGGCTCATCAACTGGGGCCCGACCGCAAGCTACGGTCGCAACTGGGACTTCACGGACACGCTCGTCGACGAGACAGCCCAAGCTGGTGTGAACTTTTCGTTCGCCAAGAACATCAGATTCGGCCTGAGTGCAAACCAGGATATGGAGCGGTTCGGCGGGATCAACTTCGACAAGCGACGGTACTCAACAAACCTGAGCGTGAGCACCTTGCAGGCGATCTCGTTTGGCGGCTTCTTTGGATATGGCGACGAAGTGAACTACAGCGACGCACCGGTCCTTGGCAAGGGAGGGAGCGGTGGCATCTTCATGAGAGTGCGTCCGCTGAGCCGGCTGCAGTCACAAATCAATATCAGCACCAGTAACTTGGTGGATCCGTTCGACGAAACCGAAGTGTTCGACGTGAAGATCTACCGCGCCCTGACGACCTACCAATTTACGGACCGGCTCCTACTTCGGAATATCCTGGAATACAACACCTTCAACCGAACGGTGGGCGCGAACGTCCTGGTCTCTTACCGGGTCAATTCAGGCACCGTCTTCTTCATCGGCTATGACGACCGCTATCAGCAGGGCGACATGCTTCTCGACAGCTCGGGCAATCGGGCCTATGTCGGCAACCCAGATTTTCTTACGACTGATTTTCTGCGCACGAACCGCGCCTTCTTCACCAAGGTCTCGTATCTCTTCCGCTACTAGTCAAAGATCCCGAGTTGGAGCTTGGCCGCGTCGGTCATCCGGTCTTTGTCCCAGGGCGGCTCCCACACCAGGTCGACCCGGGCATCGGTCACACCCTCCACGGACTTGACCTTCCCTTGAACTTCGGCCGGCAACGTGACCGCGGCCGGGCACCCGGGGGCGGTGAGCGTCATCTGAATAACCGCGAGGCCGCTTTGCTCGACGATGATGTCGTAGATCAGCCCGAGTTCGTAGATATTGACCGGGATCTCGGGGTCAAACACCGTAACCAGCTGGTCGACGATTTTTGGCTTGAGCTCAAGCGTTTTGACCGGGTCGGCCTTGAGGTCCGGCGTTGGCTTGGTTTCGGCCGAGGGCGCGGTCAATGCGCTCGTATCGATGGCCGGCTCGGTCCGGGGGATCTTGGCGACCGGCGTCGGCGCGTCATCGGGAACCGATGACTCGGTGTTCCGCGGCGGCGGCACGTCGTCGAGATTGAGGATACTCATGGCGTGGGTCACTCCGTGGTGATGAGCTCGTGGGCATCATCGCATGCGGCGCGTAGCGTGTGCCACGCCAGGCTGGCGCATTTGACGCGGGTTGGATAGTCGCGGACGCCCGCAAACACCGCGAGCTTGCCGAGGCTGTCGCTATCGACTGAACTATCGCTGCCTGTCACCATCTGGTGAAACTGCTCGAATAGCGCTCGGGCCTCGGGGAGGGTCTTGCCGGTGACGGCATCGGTCATGAGCGACGCGGACGCTTTGGAAATCGCACACCCCGACCCCAAGAAACTCACGTCGGTGATGGTGTTCCCCTCGACATTGACATAGACGGCGAGTTTATCGCCGCACAACGGGTTGTACCCGTCGGCGTGTCGGTCGGCACCGTCGATCTCTCGAAAGTTCCGAGGTTTCCGATTGTGGTCGAGGATGACCTCTTGATACAGCTCTCGCAGCTCGCTCATAGCGGAAACATTTCTCGCACGCGGTGCAACGCGGACACCAAATGGTCCAGCTCCGCCCGCGTGTTATACATTGCGACCGAGGCTCGGGCCGTCGCCGGCACGCCAAAGCGGTCCATAACGGGCTGCGTGCAGTGATGACCCGTTCGGATCGACACACCCTCGGTATCGACGATGGTGCCGATGTCGTGGGGATGCGCTCCTTTCAACACGAACGCCAGCACGCTGGCCTTGTTGGCGGCGGTCCCGATCAGACGCAGCCCGGGCACTTCAGAGAGCACAGCGGTTCCATACTCGAGCAAGTCTCGCTCGTGGGGCTGGATGCGGTCGAAGCCGATCCCGGTGATGTAGTCCAGCGCCGCGCCCAAGCCGACAGCGCCCGCCACATTCGGGGTTCCTGCCTCGAACTTGTGAGGCAGATCGGCGTAGGTAGTCTTTTCAAAAGTGACGGAACGAATCATGTCGCCGCCTCCCAGAAACGGCGGCATTGACTCGAGCAACTCCTCGCGCCCATACAGCACACCGATACCGGTCGGCCCATAAAGCTTGTGACCGGTGGCGACATAAAAGTCGCAGTCGAGCGCTTGCACGTCGACCGGCATGTGATACGCCGCCTGCGACCCGTCGATCAGGACCAGCGCGCCCTGTTTGTGCGCGAACTCGATAATTCGCTCGACGGGGTTTATGGTGCCCAGCGAATTCGACAGATGCACGACGGAGACGAGCTTGGTCTTGGGACCGATCATCTTCTCGAACTCATCCATCTGCAGCTCGCCGTGGTCGTCGATAGGCACCACCTTCAACCGGGCATGGGTCTGCTCGCACAGCATCTGCCACGGCACGATGTTCGAGTGGTGCTCCATGTGGGTGATCAGAATCTCGTCACCCGGACCGATCTGCTGGCGTCCAAAACTTTGCGCCACCAGGTTGATGCCTTCCGTGGAGTTGCGAGTAAAAATCACCTCGCGCGTCGCTCGCGCGTTGAAAAATGCTCGGACCTTGTCTCGCGCTTGATCGTAGGCAGCCGTCGCTTCTTCACTGAGCACATACACGCCGCGATGGATGTTTGCGTTGCTGTGGTCGTAAAAGCGCGCGAGCGTGTCCAGCACGGCGCGCGGCTTCTGCGTAGTCGCGGCGCTATCGAGATACACAAGCGGCTTGCCGCGAATCAACCGCTCCAGGATCGGAAAATCCTCGCGGACTCGTGCAACGTCGAACGTCAGGACCGGCATGGGAGATGTCACGCTATAGCAAACGATGCGTGCCCGGTTCCGGGTAGTTGCTGCAAAAGGACGTCGTCGAGCTGCGCCCGGATCGACGGGATCGTGATCCGGTTCAACAGATCACTCGCAAACGCGTGGATGAGTACATTGCGTGCTTGCTCGACATCAAGGCCCCGGGCCCGCAGGTAAAAGAGCGCATTTTCGTCCAGTTGACCAATCGTTGCCCCGTGGGTGCACCGCACATCGTCAGCAAAAATCTCGAGCTCGGGCTTGGTGTTGATTTGCGCGTCCTCCGACAACAGCAGCGCCTTGTTGGTTTGCTTGGCGTCGGTTTTCTGCGCGTCGATTGCGACGATGATCTTGCCGTTGAAGACCGCTCGTGACTGGTCGTCGAGAATGCCCTTGTAGAGCTCGTGGCTATTGCAGTGGGGCGCCGCGTGATGAATGGTCGTGTGGTTATCGACCAGGCTACGGCCGTTCGCCAAATACAACCCATTCAACGTGCACTCGCCGTCTTCACCGTTCATCTCGGCGCGCACGTCGTTTCGGACGATCGCCCCGCCCAGGGTGATCGCGTGCGACGAAAAGGTCGAACCGCGTCCGGTCGTCAAGTGCATGCTGGCGATGTGATAGGCCTGAGCGCGCTCTCGGACCAGCTTGTGGTGGTCGACCACCGCGCCATCACCGACGACCACCTCGGTGACCGCGTTGGTGAAATACGGTGTGTCGTCGTCACCCGTCACACCCGGGACGCTCCCGTAGCTCTCGACCAGACGCAGCTGACTCTGCTCGCCAGCCAGGACCAGCACGCGTGGGTGGGTCATGATCTGACCGCCGCCCGCCGTGACAAACAATAACTGAATCGGGGTTTCGACCACGGTGTGCGCTGCTACCCGAACGACGACCCCGTCCTGGAGGAGTCCGGTATTGAGCGCGGTGAACGATGATGCCGGCGTGTCAAATCCGGCGAGCTTTGACAGATGCGACTCGACCAAGGCGGGGTTCGTCGCCAGGACATCGGCGAGTCCGTGAACCTCCACCCCCGCGGGCAGGGTCGCAAGGCTCGCTCCGGACAATGCAGACGAGAAACGGCCGTTAATACACACGACCCGCGGACCATCGATCCCCGCGAGCTCGAAGGGTGCGAGCTGTGTGTGGTCGATCGCGCCGGCGACATCGGCCGTGTTGTCACCGCCGACTCCGGTCCCGACGGATGGCAAACGAAAACGACTTCTGGCAATCGGAGCGACGTTTGTAAACCGCCACGGCTCAAGTCTGGTCGTCGGCCATCCGCTGTGCACGAACTGTCCGAAGGCCCGCTCGCGGAGCGACCGCAGGTTCTCGGCACCCTGCCGCTGGATCTGCTCGAATTCCGTCCGATAGATTTCGTGACTCTCTGCGACCTCGGTCATCATCTCGATGGGCTCGTCGCCGCGACGTGAGGAGCGGACGTCTCGGTCTCTATCCAACCGTAGCCCTTCTCCTCGAGCTCGAGAGCGAGCTCTTTCCCCCCGGTTTTCACAATCCGCCCGCCGGAGAGGACGTGCACGAAGTCCGGCACGATGTAGTTCAGTAATCGCTGATAGTGCGTCACGACAACGGTGGCACGCTCTGGCGACCGGAGAGCATTGACGCCGCGGGAGACGACCTTCAACGCGTCAATATCGAGCCCAGAATCGGTTTCGTCCATGATGGCGAGTTTCGGCTCGAGGACGACCATCTGAAAGATCTCATTCCGCTTCTTTTCGCCGCCCGAAAACCCTTCGTTGACCGGCCGCTTCAGCAGACCCTGGTCGATCTCGAGGACCCCCATCCGCTCCTTGACAAATTCCATGAAGTCGATCGCGTCCAATTCGCTGTCACCCCTATGTTTCCGCACTTCGTTGAGCGCGGCCTTGAGGAGATAGGCGTTGTTCACACCCGGAATCTCGACCGGGTATTGGAACGCGAGAAACACGCCAGCGCGGGCCCGCTCCTCGGGCTCCATGTCGAGCAGGTCGCTGCCCTCGTAGTCGACCGAACCGTCCGTGACGTGATACTCGTCGCGGCCGGCCAGGACACACGCCAACGTACTCTTACCGGAACCGTTGGGCCCCATGATCGCGTGGACCTCGCCCGCCTTGACAGACAGGTCGATGCCTTTGAGGATCTCCCGCCCGCCGACACGGGCGTGAAGGTTTTTTACCTCAAGCATGTCTTGGCTCGTCTCCTCCGAAACCGTCGTTAGGGTCTGTCACCCAACGCTGCCCTCCAGGCTCACGCCGAGTAGCTTTTGCGCTTCGACCGCGAACTCCATGGGAAGCTCGCGAAAGACCTCTTTACAAAAGCCGTTGACAATCAGGTTGACCGCGTCCTCGGTCGAGAGCCCACGCTGACGGCAATAGAAGATCTGGTCTTCGCCGATCTTCGATGTCGAGGCTTCGTGCTCAACCTGTGACGACGTATTTCTCACTTCGAGATACGGAAAAGTGTGGGCGCCACACTTGTCTCCGATCAGCAGCGAGTCACATTGAGAGAAATTGCGGGCATTTGTTGCGTTCTTGCCGATCCGCACCAGCCCGCGATAGGTGTTCTGACCTTGACCTGCCGAGATGCCCTTGGAAATGATGGTGCTCTTGGTGTTCTTGCCAAGATGGATCATCTTTGTGCCGGTATCGGCCTGTTGATGGTTGTTGGTCACTGCGACCGAGTAGAACTCCCCGACGGCGTTGTCTCCCTGCAGAATGCAGCTGGGATATTTCCAGGTAATCGCGGAACCGGTCTCAACCTGCGTCCAGGTGACGGTGGCGTCGTTCATCGCCCGGCCACGCTTTGTGACGAAGTTGTAGATCCCGCCCTTCCCGTTCTCATCGCCCGGATACCAATTCTGAACCGTCGAGTACTTGATCGTCGCCGAGTCCAGCGCCACCAATTCGACCACCGCGGCATGGAGCTGATTCTCGTCACGCTGCGGGGCAGTACAGCCCTCCAGATAGCTGACGCTGGCGCCCTCGTCGGCAATCAGGAGTGTCCGCTCGAACTGCCCCGTCTGGGCGGCGTTGATCCGGAAGTAGGTCGACAGCTCCATCGGGCACCGAACGCCCTTTGGAATGTAGGCAAACGAGCCATCAGTGAAGACGGCGGAATTGAGCGCGGCGTAAAAGTTGTCAGACGCCGGGACAACCGACCCGAGATACCGTCGAACCAGCTCTGGATGATCCTGGACCGCTTCTGAAAAGGAGCAGAAGATGACTCCCATCTCGGCGAGCTTGCCCTTGAACGTGGTGCCCACCGAGACACTGTCAAAGACCGCGTCGACAGCCACGCCGGACATGATTTTTTGCTCCTCGAGCGGGATGCCCAGCTTTTCAAACGTCGCTCGCACCTCCGGGTCGACCTCGTCCATGCTGCCCAGCTGAGGCTGCTTTTTTGGCGCGGAGTAGTAAATGATGTCTTGATAATTGACCGGGGCGACCCGAACGTTGTGCCACGTCGGCTCGGTCATCTTCGACCAGATCCGATAGGCTTCCAGCCGCCATTCGAGCAGCCACCCCGGCTCGTTTTTCTTGGCCGAGATTGTCCGAATGACGTCTTCGCTGAGGCCAGGCGCCAGACGGTCTTCCTCGACATTCGTCACAAAGCCGTATTTGTACTCCGTATTCGCCAGCTGTTCGATGGTCTCTGGTGACGTCGTCATTTAATCTCCGACCAAAATAGTCCGCTTTCGGAATAGTAGCCGATCCGCGAGTCCGGTGTC
>Ga0310124_10000316_pt1 | contig 32975 bp, 29 predicted proteins | sample CB11b_AW_Bot5_MG_FD_203507 | JGI IMG/M metagenome (GOLD analysis project Ga0310124, IMG submission 203507) | Marine microbial communities from Western Arctic Ocean, Canada - CB11b_AW_Bot5 | ecosystem: Environmental > Aquatic > Marine > Oceanic | place: Canada: Western Arctic Ocean | collected...
GGCCGCAGGCGCAGCCGGCTGGCGCAGCTGCGCGAGTGGTGGCGCACGCCGCGCTTCAACCCGCTCTGGATGATGGGCGCCAACCGTGCGGTCATCGGCGTCCATCTCGGCCGCTACCGCGACGCCGAGCGGCTGCAGCAGGCGCAGGCGCAGCTTTTCGGCTGGCTGGAGTCGGGCGAAATCGCGCCGCGCATCGACTCGGTCTTCCCCGGCGCGGAAGCCGCGCAGGCGCACCAGCACATCCACGACCGGAAGAACATCGGCAAGGTGCTGCTGGACTTCGCGTAACCCTATAACCGGCCGACCGCTCGCGCCCCATGGCGGACCCGGTTGGCGACGCTGCGGGCGAGGTGGAACTGCACCGTCGCACCAGCGCCGACGAGGCGGACAAACTCTTCCGCATCCTGTTCGCCGCGGTCCAGCTGGGGGCGCCCGCTTCCAAGCGGCAGATTGCCGAGCAGGCGGGGCTCTCGTCGCAGCTCGTGGATTACCACGTCCCGAAGCTGGTCGCCAGCGGGCAGCTGCTGCTGCAGGCCGGCCGCTACCGCCCGCAGGCGTGCCTGACCGACAAGAACCTGTTCCGGCTGATGAAGTCGTCGCTCATCCGCCAGCAGCTCATCGAGCAGGTTGCGGCGGGGCTCGACTTCTCGCAGGCGGAGAAGGACGAAGGCGCGGTCATCGAGGAGAACATCCTGAGCCTGCTGCGGCTCTTTACGATCGAGCTGAAAAAAGGGCGCTGAAATTGCCCTTCGGCGCACCGCTCCGGGACCGGGGCGCGGCTGCCGCACCAGCCGCGCCAAGCACGAAACAAAAAATTTTTTTTGGCGCCGCTTTATATATCGCGAGCACCGCCGGAGAGTTATGCGCCGACGCCATATGCTGGGCAACCACCGCCTAACCATCTGCGGCTATCCGACCACTCAACAGGAGCGCCGCGCGATGAGCAAGACCCATTGGGGGCAGGTCTCCTGCAAGCACTGCCTTGCGATGCACGACAGCCATCCTGCTCTCGGGATGGAGGTTCCGGCATGAGCGACCGCCTCACGGTTTTCGGGACGCCGGTGCAGCGACCCCGCGCGATGAATCCGCCGCCGGTTCCCGGTAGCGGGCCGTCGCCGCTGCTCGCGGTGGGCGTGGTGCTGACGCTGGTCGTCGCGGCACTGATGGTCTACCAGCCGGCGACCGATGAGCCGACCGGGCTGACGACGGTCCAGAGCGACTTCCTACAGGGACTGGTCGCGGACCAGGCCCGCAGCTCGCCGCAGTTGCAGGCGTATAATTCATGCGACGCGCTCGAGGGCGACCTGAAGGAGCATCTCAAGGACGAGATGCGCGCGACGCTCGCGTCAAACCAGGGCAGCTACTACCGTGGCGGCTGGGGCGGTGGTTGGATGGTGGATGACATGGCGGTTGAAGAGAACATGGCAATGGACGGCGGAGCTGTGGCGACGCCCAGCGCTGACACGTCCACCGGTACCGCGCAGGGATCTACCGGCGGTGGAGGCGCTGCCGAAGGCGAACGCGAGTTTTCCGGCACCAACAATCAGGAGGGGGGCGTTGACGAGGCGGACTTCGTCAAGACCGACGGTGACTACATCTACGTGCTCTTCGGCGACCAGTATTACTACTATTCTTACGGCTACGGCGGCCACCTCGACGGCGGGCGGCTGCACATCCTGTCGGTGCCTGAGGTGGGTGAGGTCGAATACCTGAGCAACGCGACCGTCGAGGGCTGGCCGCGCGAGATGCTCCTTTCGGGAGACCGCATGGCAGTCTACTCCGACCTCTCGGTCTGGGACCTGGTCTACTCCGAAGGCGAGCATCCGCTGCTGCCCTACCTGCTGCGCAACAGCGCGAACGAGGGTGGAGCGCAGAACTCCGCTCCCGGTGGCTCGGGCTTCGTCGCGGACAGCGCCAGCTACAGCTACGACTCCTTCCGCGTCAACTCGCTCTCGAAGCTGACCATCTTCGAGCTGGGCGACCGCACCGCGCCACAAGTGGAGCGCGAGCTCTACATGGAGGGCTGGTACCAGACCGCGCGCGAGGTCGACGGCACCGTGCGCATGGTGAGCCAGGGCTACCTCGACATTCCCGGGTTGGTCTACTGGCCCGAGCTGCCCGACGAGTACTGGAACATCTACTGGGATGATGATAACGGCATCTGGGATGACGAGGCGCAGCAGAAGCTCGCCGAGCAGCTCTGGATGGAGGCGATTAACGCCACCATCACGCAGAACGAGGTGATTATTGACGCGACCGATCTGGACGAGCTGATTCCCCGCGTCTATGAATTGCAGGACGGCAACGTCACGGTCCACAGCTTCACCGCCGCCGCCGACTGCCAGGACTTCGTGATTGCCGAGGACGGCACCGCCAGCAGCGTCACCAGCATCATGACGCTCGACCTCGAGAGTGACGACCTCTCGTTCGAGGCGGACCACGTCATGAGCAACTGGGCCACGATTTACGCTTCGGCCGACATGCTCGTGATCGCCGAGATGGCCAACGACTTGTGGTGGTTCTGGGACGGCGAGGTGGCCGATTACCAGGAGGCGACCAACTTGCACGCCTTCGACATCTCGCAGGCCGGCGAGACCCGCTACATCGGCAGCGGCCGCGTCAATGGCACTGTTCTGGACCAGTTCTCGCTCTCCGAGCACAACGGCTACCTGCGTGTTGCAACGACGACCGGCCAGTGGGGCCGCTGGTGGCTTTCCGCGGAGGAGCAGACCGGGCCGGAGAACCACGTCTTCGTACTCGAGCAGCTGACTCACGGAGACTGTGCGGTGAACTGCACGATCGAGCTGGCGACAGTTGGCCATGTCGGCGGCATCGCCGTCGGCGAGCGTATCTGGTCGTCCCGCTTCGTCGGCGACCGTGGTTACCTGGTGACGTTCCGCAACATTGACCCGCTCTGGACGCTCGACCTGAGCGACCCAACCAACCCGCAGGTCATCGGCGAACTGGAGGTTCCCGGTGTCTCGACCTACATCCACCCGCTCGACGAGGACCATCTGCTGACCATCGGCATTGCTGGTGACGAGAACGGCCTCGACTGGGGCAGCACGCAGCTTTCGCTCTTCGACGTCACCGACTTCGCGGACCCGAAGCTCGCTTCCAAGCTGGAGCTCTCACCGGTCCCCGATGATGAGAAGCACGGGTGGAACTGGGCCTGGTCGGAGGCGACCTACGAGCACAAGGCGTTCCAGTACTGGAACGGCCAGCTCGCGATTCCGCTGAGCACCTACCGCTACACCTGGGATGAGGCCAGGCAAAACTACCACTACGAGTATGTTTCGAAGCTGGTGCTGGTTGATGTCTCGATTGCAGATGAATGTCTCCTGCCGCTAGAACATCCGGACCGGAAAGACTGCCTTACTATCTATGACGGCTCAAGCATCGACCACTCGATGTTCTACGAGATGGACGAGTGGTACTGGGACCGCCCCGACATCCGTCGCACGGTCTTCATCGACGACTACGTCTACGCCATCTCGCAGCAGGGCGTCACCGTCCACAAGCTCGACACGATGGCCCTAACCGACTACGCCGGCCTGCCAGTCAGCGACCCCGGGTTCTATGGCAAGCAGTGGGAGGATGGGCCGCGCGAGGAAAAAGAGGACGGGAGCGACTCCGATGACGAGGAGTCAGACGATAACTCGCAGTCCGAGGACGACTCTGCGACCAGCCCCAATGGCTCGGCCTGAAGAAACCAGTTTATAGCGCAATCCAGACGGGGGCGCATGCGCTTCACCGTCTCGTTCACCGTTGCGTTGCTCATTGCGGTAGCGCCGCTAGCAGCGCTGCCGCTCGAGGCTGAAAATCCGCAAGGCGATGATCTGGAGGCACTGCTGCTGTCGCTCTGGCTTTGCCAGGAAGCGGTCACCGTGCAGGACCTGAACTATTCCAAAGCACTCGAGTGCAAGGTCGAACTGGAGTTCACCTCCGACGAACTCGTAATCGCCGCCAGCGGCGTCCCGCACCACGACCACCACTCGGGCCCGGGTGGGCAGGGCACCAATGGCGTCGAGCCGCAGGAATATGAGTGGCGGCTGCCGCTGCCGCCTGCCAACGACACCGACTGCGACCCCGCGGTCTCGGCCGCTGGCTGTGAGCTGGTGCCCGGGCTGGGGCCAGTGGCGGTGGCGCTGAACGGCGCGCCCATCTTCGGTCCGGAGGACGGCCCCGGCGGCGACGCCGTGGCGACGCAGATCGGGCAGTACGAGGAGACCGAGCAGAACATCTGGCTCGGCGTCTGCGGCGGTCATTCTGGTCCTGGCGGTACATTTCACTACCACTTCGATGCTAATTGCGTACATTGGCACCCCGAGAATGAGGGTGAGACCCATCAAGTAACAATAACTGATGACAAGGATTTCCTGCCTGAGGGCCTGACAATCAACGTCGGCGATGCCGTAACCTGGACCAACGATGATGACAGTTCCCATACTGTAACAGCGGAAGACGGCCAATTTCACTCTGAGACTATAGCAGAGGGGGCAACCTGGTCATACACCTTTACGGAGACTGGAACGTATGATTATGGGTGCAATTATCACGGAGGAATGGAGGGGTCGGTATCTGTTGTTGAAGAAGATGACGATATTGTCTGGACTGATTATGATTTCAGCCAAGTAGATGACGCGGTACATTCACCAATCCTCGGTTTCGCGTTCGATGGCTACCCGATTTACGGCTCTTACGGGTGGGGAGATGATAGCAGCGTGAAGCTGATTCGCTCATCCTACCTTCTGAATGACGGAGCCGTGGGTGAAGACGGCATCCCGGATTACCACTTCGAGGCAGGCTCTGGAAACCTGGATGCGTGCAACGGCCGTTTTAGTGCGACACCAGAATTCCCAGATGGAATCTACCACTACTACTCGACACCCCCAGTCGCGGACGGCGACGGTACCATCTCAACCAACAATGCATTCCCGTATTTCATCTACTGCTATCGCGGCGTCCCTGACCTCTCGAATACTGATAATGGTGGTGGAGGAGGTCCTCCTGATGGTGGAGGTCCACCCGACGCTGACTCCGACGGCGTTGGCGATGGCTGGGATGACTGTCCCGATACACCGTCTACGGTCTGGCCTGACGGGGAGCCAATATTCCCGCGCGGCTGCACGCAGGCGCAGTACGACGCCGCTGGTGCAGGGCCGGTGCTGGATGCCTATAGCGGTAACAACCCGCCCGCGCCGCCTGACGCCGATGGCGATGGCATCGTTGACCCGGAGGACGAATGCGGCGACTCGCCTCACGGGGAACCAGTCTATCGCAACGGCTGCACCGTGACGCAGAACGGCGGCGGCGAGCCGCCGCCGCCGCTCGCCGAAATTTGCCTGACCGACCACTCGAATCTGTCGCAGCACTTCCATGTCTCGCTCGCAATTTATGAGAACGGTGTCGCGGTCACGATTCCCGGCAACATCGGTATCGACACCGCAACCTGCCCGGGCGGGATGCACGCCATCCACACCCACGACGCTAGCGGGACGCTGCACGTCGAGCTGCCGGTGGCGGGACCGGTGACACTCGGCGACTTCTTCGCCATCTGGGGCGAGCCGTTCTCTCCGCAGCAGGTGCTCCACATGGTCGCCGACGACGACGAAACGCTGGCGATGTGGGTCGACGGGGAGACCGCCGCCACCTGGGGCGGGATGCTGCTCGCCGATGGGCAGGTCTTCCGTGTCGAATATCTGCTGGTCGACGGGGGCGGGCCGGACGACCCGCCCACCGATCCGCCTGCCAACGACACCGGCAACAACACCACCACCGAGCCCTACCCCGACTCGGGCGATGGGACGCAGCCGGACGACGTCGGCGGCATCCCCGCACTGTCGCTACTAGTCACTACGATTGCACTCACTCTGATTGCGCTGCGTTGCCGCCGAAGCGACTAAAACCGCTCGCCGTTCACCAGCCGATGGCCCCGACCTATGCGGAGTACCTGCGGCTGGAGGAATTGCTGGCGCTACAGCGGGGGCACGACGGTTCTCCGAGCCCTGACGAACTGCACTTCATCATTGTCCACCAGAATTTTGAATTGTGGTTCAAGCTGGTGATTTCGGAGCTGCGCACGTCGCGCGATATTCTCGACCGCGACTACGTTGCCGAAGAGCGCATCCCGCGCACGGTGCACCACCTGCGGCGGGTTATCGAAACCTTTCGGCTGATGGCGCAGCAGTGGAAGGTGATGGAGACGCTTACGCCGCAGGACTTCCTGAACTTCCGCGACAAGCTTGGTACCACCTCCGGCTTCGAGTCGTTCCAGATGCGCGAGATGGAGACGCTGCTCGGCCCGCAGCTGCTCGATGGCAAACCGCGCGAAATGGACGGGCCGGCCGAACCGCGGCCGCTGGTCGCCGTCGTTGGTGACTGGCTGGCGCGTACGCCTATCATGGGCTCCGCACCGGGCGACGCGGGCGACGACGCGGTCGTCGCCCGCTTCATCGAGGACTATCTCGCAGTGCACGCCACGCTTGGCGCCGAAACTGCGGAGCGCTACGGCGGCTCGCCCGAAGTCAAGGCGCGCTTCGGTGCCGAGGCCGAGGGCGCGCGCGAGTTCTTCGCGGACGGCGACGGGGTGGACCGCGCTCGCGCAGGACTGCTCTTCATCGAGTCCTACCGCGAGCTACCGCTGCTGGCGTGGCCGCGACGGCTGGTCGACACGGTCGTCGAGCTGGAGCAGCAGATGGTGCTCTGGCGCTCGGCGCACGCGCGGATGGTTGAGCGCATCATCGGTCGGCGCACCGGTACCGGCGGGTCGAGCGGGGTCGACTACCTTGACTCGACGACGCAATGGCGTGTTTTCGGGGACCTGTGGGCGGTGCGCACGCTGCTGATTCGGAAGGACGCGCTGCCGCCGTTGGAAAACGCCGAGTTCTACGGCTTCGCGGGAGACGAAGATGGTTGACCTGGTGGGCAAGCGGGCGCTGGTTTGCGGCGGCACTAGCGGCATCGGTGCCGCCACCGCCGAGGCGCTACGCGACCGCGGAGCCGCGGTCACGATACTGGCGCGTTCCGCCAGCGGCGACGCGGCGCTGGCATGCGATTTGGAAGATATTGATGTACTGACGATAACTATAAAAAAGGAAATTGACGCCAACGGCGCGTTCGAAATCCTGGTTAACAACTCCGCTGGCCCGCCGGCGGGACCGCTGCTGGAGGCGGCGCCAGCTGACTTCGAGAAGGCGATGCACCGCCACCTGCACGCGTCGCACACGCTGGTGCAACTGCTGCTGCCGGGGATGCGCGCCGCGGGTTACGGGCGTATCATCAACATTATCTCGACTTCCGTAAAGGAGCCGATTCCGGGGCTTGGCGTCAGCAATACCGTGCGCGGCGCGATGGCGGCGTGGGCCAAGACGCTCGCGAAGGAGCTGCCACCCGGAATTACAATCAACTCGATCCTGCCGGGCTTCACGGCGACGCAGCGGCTGGAGGAGCTGAAGCAGACGCTCGCCACGCAGCGCGGCGTCTCGCCCGCGGAAGTCGAGGCGGCGTGGCTCGCGACCGTGCCTGAGGGTCGGCTGGCGCAGCCGTCGGAGCTGGGGGCGGTCATCGCATTCTTGGCATCGCCCGCGGCGGGCTTCGTGCGCGGCGTCGCGCTCCCGGTTGATGGCGGGCGGCTCGCTTCTATCTGAACATGCAGTTCGACATTTTTCTCTCAATTTGCCATACTCCTGTCGGCGGGCACCTGCCAAGCGAGGCAGAGATGTTCCAGAACTTCTTTGCGCAGCTGGAGGCCGCCGACGCGCTGGGGTTCGGCACGGCGTGGGTCGCGCAGGCCCACTTGTCGACTGAGGTGCAGAAGCGCAACCGCCAGTCGGTGGTCCCCCACTGGGAGGGCGAAGTTGGCTTGTGCACCGACTTCTTCCAGCTGGCGCACGCCTGCTTCGCCCGCACGGAGCGCATCGAGGTCGGCAGCGCGGTGATGAGCCTGCTGACGCACGGCGGCCCGGTCGGCATCGCCGAGCGCGTCGGGGCATTCCTGGCGCTGCACGGGCTCGACCCCGTCGAAAAGCGGCGGCTGCGCATCGGCTTCTCCGCCGGCCGCTTCGAGTTTATGGCGCGGCCGTACGGTATCGTGCCACGCGACGCCGTCGAGGAAGTGGCGTGGCCGGCGCTGCGCGGGCAGATTTTCGCCGAAGCGTGCGAAATCTTCCTGCGGCTGCTCAACGGCGAGGTGCTCAGCAGCGAAACGGTGCGCAGGACCGTGCTGAGCCGCGAGAACTTCCGCTCCGATGGCGACTGGGGGGCGGTGCAGCAGGCGGCGGTCAAGCGCGATGCGCTGACGGCAGCGCCCGACGAAATCCCCATCCCGAACCGCTACGAATTTGAGGAGCTGAAAACCATCCCGCAGGAGTGGCGGCAGGAGCTGCTCGACCTCATACTTGGAAGTCATGACCCGCCGCTGCAGGTGGCGTGTAACCGCTGGCGGCCGGTGAAGACCTTCAATCTCTCAATCACGCCGCCCGCGGTCATCGACGCGACGCACGCACGGATGCGCGACTGCTACCACCTCGATGGCGGGCCGTGGCAGCGCCACTACATGCCGCGTACGGTCTTCGTGTTTCTGAACGAGGAGCCGGGACTGGCGGCGGCCGAACGTTCGGCCGCCGCCCATGCGGAAGCCCGGCAGGCGCTCGGCAGCTACTGGGGTGCGCTCGAAGGGACGATTGACCCCATGAAGGTCGCCAGCGCTGCCGACAACGCGGTCATCGGCAACGCCGACGAAGTGGCGCAGCAGCTGGCGGAGTGCTTCGACTCGAAGGATTGCGTCATGGCGTGGTTCGATTTCTTCAACCACGACTCGGAGCGGGTGGTGCGCAACATGGAGGCGTTCATGCAGAAGGTCGCCCCGCAGGTGGCCGGACTGCAATGAGCCATCCTGTCGACTCAAGCGAACTTTACCCAGAAAGCCCGCTGGGCGACCTGGGGGGCGATGTCCCGACGGGGCGCGACGTCGAGTGGGAGCCGCTGGTGGATTACCGGCGCAACGGCGTCTCGGAGACGACCATCCACGGCGCGGTCGCGTGGGCGCACGGCGCGGAGACCATCCATAGCTTTGGCGGCAACGTGCTCTGCTACGGCCGCTCGATGATGAAGCCGCTGATGCTCAAGGTCTTTGCCGACGAGTTGGCCGACCTTGCGTGGGAGCAGAAAGCCATCACCGTCGCGAGCCACAACGGGACGGCCGAGCACGTGCGCGCGGCGCAATCGTTGCTGCCGCGCTCCGACTGGGGGCTGATGCAGACGCCACTCGACACCCCGCTAGTGCAGTTCGGCCGGCAGGTGCGCCGCTCGCGCCGCTGGTATTCCAACTCGTCGGGGCAGCACGCCGCCATCCTGCGCGGCTGCCGCGCCCGCGGCTGGAACCGCGCCGGCTACACGCTGCCGAGCCACCCCTTCTTTTTCGCGTTCCTGGAGCAGGTGCGGCGCTACCTTGGCCCGCAATGGGAGCCGCTGCGGATTGCGCGCGACGGCGACGGGCTCCCGACGCTCTCGAACACGGTCAACGAGCTGGCGACCTGCTACGCCGGGCTGGCGCGGGACCGCGACGCGGACTGGATTTGGGAGGCGATGGTGCGCCACCCCGACTTGGTCGGCGGTTTCAACCGGCTCGACACGACCATAATCAAGTCGGGCCACGGCCGCGTCATCGCCAAGGAGGGCGCCGACGGGTTGCTCGGACTGGCAATCGACCACGACGATTTCCCCGCAGGGCTGGGTATCGTGGTCAAGCTCGCGCACGGCTGGAACCCGCAGGCGGGCTGGTATGTCGCGCGCGGCATCTTGGGAGTGCTCGGTATCGAGCTGCGCAACCCCTACCCGTTGCGGCGCCAGAAGGCGTTTCTTGTCCCGGGCGTCGTCCCGGAACGCTACCTTGAGGCGCTGGAGGGCATCCCGACCTGGGACGACTGGGACCCCGACCAAGATCGCTGGTATTTCGACCCCGAACAATATCGAGGCGAGGCGTGAAACGGCTCGCCAATCTGATTGGTGGTGAGTGGCTTCCACCGCAGGACGGCCAGTATTTCGACGACCACAACCCCGCCACCGGCGCGAAAATCGCCGAAATCCCGTCGTCGACTGCAGACGACATCGAAGCGGCAGTCGCCGCCGCCCGTGCCACGCAGCCGGCGTGGGGCGCGCTCCTGCCCGGGGAGCGCGCCGACTGGCTCGAGCGCATCGCCGATGCGCTGGAGGCGCGCAGCGCTGAAATCGCCGAACTCGAGAGTCGCGATACCGGCAAGCCGGTTGCGCTGGCGCGCGCCGTGGACGCCGCGCGCAGCGTCCTGAACTTCCGTTTCTTCGCCGAATTGGGGCGCGAACTTCCCGATGAGCAGTATTTAATGGAAGACGCGCTCAACGTGGTGGTGCACAAGCCGGTCGGCGTGGCCGGGTTGATAACGCCGTGGAACCTGCCGCTCTACCTACTTTCTTGGAAGGTTGCGCCCGCGATCCTGATGGGCAACACCGTCGTTGCCAAGCCGTCACGGTTGACGCCACTGACTGCCAACCTGCTGGCCGAGGTCGTGACCGAGGTGGGGCTGCCGACCGGGGTCGTCAACCTGGTCCACGGCAGCGGTTCTGTCTGCGGCAGCGCGCTGGTCGAGCATCCGGCCGTCGGTGCCGTCTCGTTCACCGGCGGGACGGCGACGGGGCGGCGCGTCGCTGCCGGCGCCGCGCCGCTCTTCAAGAAACTCTCGCTTGAACTGGGGGGTAAGAACGCTACGATTGTCTGCGCGGACGCCGATCTGGAAAAGACGGTCCCCGGCGCCGCACGCGCGGCGTTCATGAACCAGGGGCAGGTCTGCCTTTGCGGCAGCCGCTTGCTCATCGAGCGTTCCGTCTGGGATGAGTTCGTCCCGCGCTTCGTCGCGCACGTCGAGGCGATGACCATCGGCGACCCCGCGAGTTGCGACCTGGGCGCGCTGGTTTCGCAGGAGCATCGCGCGAAGGTCGAGGGCTACGTCGCGCTTGCCCGCGAGGAGGGCGGTACCATCCTGTGCGGTGGTAAGCGCCCCGTATTGGCGCCGCCATTCGACGGCGGCGCCTTTCTCGAGCCGGCCGTGATTGAGGGCCTGGCTCCCGACGCGCGCTGCGCGACCGAGGAAATCTTCGGCCCGGTGGTGACGTTGCATCCTTTCGAGGGCGACGAGGAGGCGCTGGCGATTGCCAACAACACCGAATTCGGCCTGGCCGGCAGCGTCTGGACGCGCGATATGGAGCGCGGCCGCCGGCTCGCCGAGGGGCTGGAGACGGGGCTGGTGTGGGTCAACTGCTGGCTGCACCGCGACCTGCGCGTGCCGTTCGGCGGGGTCAAGAACAGCGGGGTCGGCCGTGAGGGCGGGCGCTACTCGCTCGAGTTCTTCTCCGAGCCGACCAGCATCTGCCTGATGGAGCCGTAGCTCAGGACGCCGGGACTTATTAATCCGGCCGAGATGCCGGCGCTATGTCGAAGGGCGAAATCGTGATGGGCGCGCTGGCGCCACACCCGCCGCACCTGGTCTACGCCGAGAATCCGCCGCAGAACGAACCTGTCTCCGAAGGCGGCTGGGAGGAGCTGCGCTGGGGCTATGAGCGGCTGCGTAAGTCGCTCGCCAGAAAGGAGTTTGATGTTATCATCGTCCACACCCCGCACTGGCAGACCTACGTGGGCACCCATTTTCTGGGCGTCCCGCAATTCAAGTCGCTCTCGGTCGACCCGATTTTCCCGAATCTGTTCCGCTACAGCTACGACCTTTCGGTCGACGTCGAGCTGTCGCGCTCCATCCACGACGCGGCTGCGAAGGCGGGGTTGCATGTGATGATGATGGAAAACCCTGACTTCCGCATCGACTACGGCACCATCACCAGCTGCCACCTGGTGCGGCCCGAGTGGGACCTGCCGATAGTCTGTATTTCGTCGAACCGCTCGCGCAATTACTTCTCGGTCGAGGTGATGCAAGCTAACATGCTCAAGCTCGGCAAGGCAACGCGCAAGGCGGTCGAGGCATCGGGCAAGCGGGCGCTGCTGCTCTCGAGCAATTCGCTTTCGCACCGCCATTTTACCGAGGAGCCGGAAGTCCCTGAAGACATGTCGCAGGAGCACATCACCAACCACAACCAGTATCTCTGGGACATGAAGATGATTGAGCTGATGCGCGCCGGAAAGACGCGCGAACTCGTAGATATCATGCCCGACTTCACCGAGCAGACCGTTGCCGAGACCGATGCCGGCTCGCTAACGTGGCTGATGGCGGCGCTCGACTTCCCCACTTACGGCGGCGAAGTGCACGCCTATGGAACGGTCATCGGCACCGGCAACGCCATCATCGGCTGGGACCCGGCGAGCGCATGAACGCGACCGCCGCCGGCCGGGTTGCGCAGGGCGAGGCGGCCGCCGACGAACCGGCGGCCGCCAACGCGGTCCCGCTCGGAATCCTGGTTCCCGGACTACCGCATCCGCTGCTCTGTCCCGAAGGGAATCCGGGCTGGCAACGCGTCCGCGACGGCTTCGGCGCAGCGCGCGAACGGATTGCCGCCAGCGGAGCCGACCTGCTCGTCATCTACTCTACGATGTGGCCATCTATCCTAGGGCATCAGTTGCAGGCTAATCCGGAGCCGGAATGGACGCACGTCGACGAGGATTTCCACTATCTGGGGAGCATTCCCTACAAGTTCCGCATCGACGCCAGGTTTGCCGAGCTGGCGGTCGCGAAAGCGCAGGTGCGTGGCCTGCGGGCACGCACCTGCGCTTACCACGGCTTTCCGATTGACACCGGCTCAGTGGTGGCGCTGAAGCTGCTGAATCCCGATAACGAGTTGCCGGCGGTCATCGTCAGCAGCAATATCTACGCCAACCGTACCGAGACGGTCGTGCTCGGCAAGGCGTTGCGCGACGCGGTCGAGGAGCAGGGCCGCAAGGCGGTGGCGGTCGTTGTCTCGACGCTCTCGAACCGGCTCGTGACCGAGCCGATGGAGCCGGCCGACGACCACATCCATTCGCTCAAGGACGACGAGTGGAACCGCAAGTTCCTGGAATATCTCGAGAAGGGCCGGCTCGAGGATTTGTCGCAGCTCTCGCGCCAGTTCCACGACGAGGCGCGCGTCCCGAAAGTGGTCGCGTTCAAGCCATTCTGGTGGTGGGCTGCGTTCATGGGGCAGGCTAATCTCTACGCTGGCACGGTCCACGCCTACGAGCCGGTCTGGGGCACTGGCAGCGCGGTCGTCAGCCTTGAGCCGGCGGGCGAAAGCACCGGTGACTTGGAATACGACGAGGACGATCCCGAGTTCTACGCGGGCGACCGCGAGGTGCTCGACCTGCGCGACGCGCCTTCGATGGGCGCGCTGCCGGAGGGCGATGGAGACTGACGTGGCGCCGCCCCCGGTCGGCGCCTACGTCCACTACCGCCGTGAAGGCGATCTGCTCTTCCTGGCCGGCGTCGGGCCGCGGCTGCCTGACGGGAGCGGCGTCGCCGGCGGTGCGACGCGCGACGAGCAGGACAACGCCCAGGAATATGACGTCGTTGCGCAGACCGAGCAGGTGGTGGCCAACGTGCGCGCCATCCTGGAGGTGGCCGGCAGCGGGCTGGAGAAGGTTATCGACGTCACGGTTTTCCTGACCGACATGCAGCGCGACTTCGCGGATTTCAATGCCATCTGGGCGCGCCACTTCGACGGGCTGGGGGTGACGCGAACCACTGTTGAGGTGGGCGCACTGCCGACCCCCATTGCGGTCGAGTTCAAGGTTGTGGCGCGCGCTTGAGCCCGCCGCGCTACATCTTCATGGCGATTCGCGAGCACCCGTGGGGGCGCGAAATGCTGGCGCGGCTGCTGGAAGCGGGATTTGCGCCGGCGCTGATTATTGAGGAGGATTCCGACGGGGGTGAGGTCGAGCGCGAGAAATTCGAATACCGCATCGGTTCCCACCCGGTCGGGCCGCCGATGGCCGACCAGGCGCGTAAGCAGGGCATCCCGGTCGTGACCGTCCCCATCCACAACGACGAGCACTGCATGGGCTACCTCGAGGAGGCGGAGCCGGAGCTGATAGTCTTCGGCGGTACTCGCATTATTCGCGGTGCCATCCTGGAATACGGCGACGCGCGCGGCGGCGTGCTCAACGCCCACCCGGGGCTGCTGCCGGAATGCCGCGGGTCGGCGTCGCCTGCCTGGAGCGTCTACCTTGATATCCCTATCGGCGCCAGCTGCCATTTCTGCTCTGCCACGATTGACGCCGGCGACCTGGCCGGTCGCCGCGAAATCCCCGTAAGGCGAGGCGCGACCTACCAGGACCTGTGCCACGCGACGCTCGTCGAGGCCGCCAGACTGATGGCTGAGGCGGTAGCGGCCTACGCCGACGGGTGGCTCGACGAGTTGCGCACCCCGCAAGGCGATTCGGAGTGGCCCACGTATCGCTACGACGCGGAAATCGAGCGGGCGGCGATTGCGAAGCTGGAGCGCGGGGAATACCGGCACTATGTGGACTAATCCCGAGACGGGTACGAATCTCCGATTGACCGCTGGCGATTTTGCCCTGCTTTGCCTGTTCATCCTGCAGGGCATGCGGAGCCACGACTCCAGCGCCAGCTTCGGCGAAATCCTGCTCCCGTTCGCAGCCGTGGCCGCCCTGCTGCTTCCGGCGCTCCACTACGGCGGCCGCGACACCAGCTCGCTCCCGGCGTGGCTGGCGGTAATCGTCGCTGGCGCCGCGCTGCGGTTCACGCTGAACGGCAGCGTCGCTCCCGCGTTCCTGGCGGTCATTACCGGCTATACCTTCGCTACTTCGGGATTGCTACGGTTCGCTAGCGAGCGCTGGGGTAACCGCCCCTCGTCAGGCCGGTGAGTCGTCGGCTCCGCCGCCGCTCCCCGCCACCAGCCCCGTGAAGAGGCAATAGAGCATCCCGCCATTGAACAGGTGCCACAGGAAGTGGGTGCCGAGCGGGAACGCGTCGCACGCCTGCTGGTCGATTGAGCGGAACAGCAGCGCCGTCATGAAGAGTGGCGTGGCGAGCAGGACCAGCCAGGCACCCTCCTTCTGCGCGTGGTGACTGTAGCCGCCCAGCAGTGCGATGAAGAGCAGGCCGGAGAAGTAGCTGGAGGATCCGTTGGCGTAGTCTGCCGGGAAGGGAATCGCCAGCAGCAGCGTCGTGACGACGAACGCTGCCCAGCCTGCCAGTACCACCCACCAGCGCGGGGCAAGCATATGCCAGTAGAAGACCCCCAAGTAGGTGAACTGGAACAGAGTAATCGGCCCTACGTCCGCCACGAAGGCCCAGCGGGTGGCGAAGGTATGGAACAGGAAGCTGCCGATGCCGATAGCGCAGAGCAGCCCCAGCAGCAGGACGAATTCCCATCTCTGCTGTCCTGCCTCCTCCCGGTAGCGGCGGTAGCAATAAACACTGGCGACGAAGGCGGCGATGAAGGCGAGGTTGCTGAAGGCGTTGAGAGGCTCGGCCCAGAGGCTCGCATCGGTCCGCTCGCAGTAGTTGTCGATGGCCTCGAACCAGTCGGTCGCCATGCGGGGTCAAGTGGCGGGCGATTATTATTCTTGACGCGGGCGGCCGCGCCGCCGTCGCAGCACGATCGCGGCGGCCGCCGCCGCGCCGAGCGCCAGCGCCGCCGCCAGCGAAGGCTCCGTACCCTCGCCGCCAGTCGCGCCTGCGGGGTCGGGAATCTCCACCAGCCAGATGTCAAGGCTGCCGCCGCGGCCGGAGTGGAACGCCAGCAAATTGCCTTGCGGGGACCAGTCGGCGTGCCGGTCAATCGCAGCGTCCATGGTGATGCGCCGCTCGGTGCCGCCACCGACCGGGACGAGGTAGAGGTCCTTGTTGCCGTCGCGTTCCGAGTCGTAGATAAGCCACTCGCCGTCGGGGGACCAGCCAGGGTAGCGGTCGTAGTGCATGTCGTTGGTGACCTGCCGCGCGTCACTGCCGTCGCTCCGCATGACCCAGATGTCGTTGGTCTCGCCCCGCTCCGCCTCGTAGGTAATCCACTCTCCGTCGAACGACCAGCGCGGGCAGTGCTCGCTGCCGTCGCCCGTCGTCAGCCGTACAGGCTCGCCTGTCGGGCTGCCGTCCGCGTCGACGGCGACCTTCCAGACGTCGAGCGAACCGCCGCGGCTGGAATGGAACGAGATTTCGTCCCCGGCAGGCGACCAGCGCCCTGAGTCGTCGAAAGCGGGGTCGAAGGTGACCTGCACCGACTCGCCACTGGAGAGGTTGACGGCGTAGATATCCATATCCAACGTTGTTTCGCCCTCCTCGGGGGCGTAGGAGTTGAACACCATCCGCTCCCCACTAGGCGACCAGCCGGGGTAGCCGTGATAGCTGCGGTCGGTCACGATGGGCTGCAGGTCACCGCTCACAACGGCCAGCGTGTAGAGGTGGTAGATGTGCTCCTCCAGCCCGCGGTTGGACTTGAACACCAGCCGGTCGCCAGCCGGTGACCATTCGGGCTGCAGGTCGGCCGCGCCGTCGAAGGTGAGCTGCCGCGGGTAGATTACGGTCACGCGCACCGGCGCGCTCTCCGCTTGTGAACCGTCATCGTCGCTGCCGCGCGCAACCAGCGTGAAGTCAGCCGGCGCGGTGGCATTCGCGACCGCCGTGTCCCACGCCAGCAGCTCGCCGGGCGAGCCGCTGGCGACTACCGCGCCGTTCGCCAGCAGCTCGACCTGTGTGAAATTACCCTCAGCCGTGACTGCCACCTCGACGACGCCCTCGACCCAGTCGCCATCGGTGAGTGATGTGATGGTGACCGGCGGTTGCTGCTCGAGAGAGCCGGTAGCGGGGAAGAGCAGTAGCGTAGCAACCAGCAGCGCGAGCGACGGGCGCGAGCGGCGCACGCCGACGGAGTGGAGCTGTCCTGAAAAAGTTCCCCGCGGCAGGCGCACCGCTTCAATAGCCCCCGCATTGCGCTAGCGTGGACGACCTGCAGCTGCTGTCGCTGACGGTGCTCTTCGCCGGGCTGGTGACGCTGGCGCTGCCGCTGCTGGCGCGGCTGGTCGAGTTCGCCACCGAGCGGCAGTCGGGCGACTGGCTGCTGCTGGGGCTGCTACTGCTCTTCGGCTCGGCGCTGGTGGCGGCGCTCTGGGCGGTCTGGGCTGCCTCGACGCAGAGCTGGCTGCTCTGGCCGGTGGGGGGCTTCACGCTGCTCTTCCGGCTCGCGTCACCCCCTATCCTGCTGCGCGCGCTCTCGCAGCGCCTTGGCCCGCCCGCAGATGGTGTGGCGGGCACGGCGACGCTCGAGCAGTCGGTGACTGGCCTAGCGGTGGTGCTCGGCAGCTTTGCGCTTCTGGCGCCGTGGCTCGAGCCGGCGCACGGGACGGCGATGGCAGCGGCCGAGACCGGCCTCGCGACAGCCGTGGCGGTCTTCTCGTTCAGCCAGTTCTACCTGCTGCTCTTCATGGAGCGCATGCGCGAAGGGCAGACGCACTTCGCGTGGGTCGCGGGACTGTTGTTGGGAGTGGGCTTCATGGTTCTGACGCCTGCCTATTTGCCGGGCTTCCAGACGGCGTTCCGCACCACCTCGGCGCTGGGTTGGTTTGGCGCCGCAGCGCTGTTTCACTACGGCCGGCAGCTGGACCCGCCGCCGCTGTTGCGGAAGCTGCGGTGGAATGGTTAAATTCCCCCCGCAAGTGCGCCACGTATGTCCAGCGAAACGTTACAAACGCTCGGCATAATCCTGCTGCTGAACGCGGTCGCGTGGGGCGGCTACGTCGCGTTGCAAGAAGAGCCTGACATCGTCTACCGCTACCGCGAAATCGTCGCGGAGAGTGCTAACGTCACGGTCACGCTCGACTTCGGCGACGCCGGGGCTAACGCGACGACCGTTGTCAACGCGACGACGGTAAGCTTCGCTGGCATCGTTGTCACCAACGACACTTCGGCCTACGCGGCGACCATCGCGGCCGCGCGCGCCAACGGCTTTGCGGTCGGCGTAACGTGGTATTCCTTCGGCCCCTACATCCACACCCTCGATGGCGTCGCCGGAGACAGCGGTCGCTACTGGGAGCTCAAGCACAACGGCGCGTACTCGGTGGTCGGCGCCGGCGACCTGCAATTGCAGGACGGTGACGTCGTGATGTGGAAATACGTCGTCGCCGACTAGTAGTTCAGTCGAAAGTCAGCGCCGCGTATTCGGCGAGTGACTCCGGGTTGGCGAGCGCGTCGCGGTTCTTGACCGGCCGTCCAGTGATGGCGGCCAGCACCGCCTTCTCAACCTTCTTGCCCGAGATGGTGTAAGGGATTTCGGCGACCGGGGCCACATGCTTCGGGACGTGGCGCGGCGTGGTGGCGCTGCGGATGGCCTCGCGGAGTTCCGCCGCGAGGGCGTCGCTGAAGGCGACGCCCTCGGCCAGTTTGACGCAGAGCACCACCTCGATGTCGCCCGCGACCGGCCGCCCAACGACGATGGCGTCCGCCACTTCGGGGCGGTTCTCGACCGCGCGGTAAATCTCGGCGGTGCCAATGCGGACGCCGCCCGGGTTGAGCGTCGTGTCGCTACGGCCGTAGATGATGGCGCCGCCCTCCGTGGTCATTTCAACGAAGTCGCCGTGGGTCCAGACTCCCGGGAATTCCTCGAAGTAGGCGGCGCGATATTTCGCGCCGCCCTCGTCGTCCCAGAACCCGGTCGGCATCGACGGGAACGGCTGCGTGCAGACTAGCTCGCCGCACTTCCCCGTAAGGCGCTCCCCGTCGGGCGACCACGCCTGCACGTCCATCCCCAGCTGCGCGCACTGCAGCTCTCCGCGCCGCACCGGCGAGAGGGGGTTGCCGCCGAGGAAGCAGCCGATGATGTCCGTCCCCCCGGAAATGGAGGCGAGCTGGATGTCATCGTGGACGTTCTGGTAAACCCAGTCGAACTGCTCGGACACCAGGGGTGCACCGGTCGAGAGCAGCGTGCGGAGCCGATGCAGGTCGGCGGCGTCGCGCGGCACTAGTCCGGCGGTGGCGCACGCCGAGAGGAATTTGGGTGAGGTGCCGAAGTGGGTGGTGCCTGTGCGCTCCGCCAGCCGCCACAGCGTGCCGAGGTCGGGATGGCCGGGGCTGCCATCGTAGAGCACGATGGTCGCCCGCGAGGCGAGCGCTGAGACCTGCCAGTTCCACATCATCCAGCCGCAGGTGGTGAACCAGAAGAGCCGCTGGCCGGGTTGCAGGTCGCACTGCAGCTGGTGCTCCTTCAGGTGCTGTAGCAGCGTCCCGCCCGTCGAATGCACAATCGACTTGGGCGGGCCGGTCGTTCCCGACGAATACATGACGTAGAGCGGGTGGTCGAAATCGGTTGGCTCGAACTCCGGCTCTGCGGCCGCGTTGTCGAGTAGATCGGGGTATTCGACGACCGACCCGTGCGCCAATTCGCCTGCGGCTCCCGAAAACGGGATGCGGATAACGTGCTCGATATCCGCAATCTGTTCCAGCACGCCGTTCACCTTCGCGTCGAGCGCGAAGAGCTTCCCGTTGTAGCGGTAGCCGTCGGCAACGACGAGTAGCTGCGGCCGCACCTGCCCGAAGCGGTCCACCACGCCCTGCGCGCCGAAGTCGGGCGAGCAGGAAGTCCAGACGCCGCCCGTCGCGGTCGTCGCCAGCATCAGCACCAGCGTCTCGACGCAGTTCGGGACGAACGCCGCCACGCGTGTTCCCTTGCGCAAGCCGAGCGCGTGCAGGCCGGCCTGCGCGCGCGCCACCTGCTGCCGCAGCTCGCCGCGCGTCACGCGTATGTCGTCGCGCCCTTCGGCGCAGCCGATGACTGCGGGGAGTTCGTCGTCGCCCGCCAACAAATTCTCGGCGTAGTTGAGGCGCGCGCCGGGGAACCAGCGCGCGCCCGGCATCGCCGGCTCGGCCAGTACCGTGTCGTAGCCGCGGCTGGCGCGCAGCCCCGATAACTCCCAGAAGTGGGCCCAGAACGCTTCCATCTCGTCGAGTGACCAGCGGTGGACGTCAGCGTAGGTTTCGAGCTTCGCCGGCGCCGATTGCATAAAGTGCCAGAGCAGGCTTGCCTCGCGGCGCTCCTGCGATGGCTCCCACAGCACGGGATTCACGACGCGGCAGCGCCCGCGACTGAAAAAGCTACAGCATCCCGGCTTTCTGGATAATCAGTAGCTGCTCGGTCGAGAGTTTTTCGCCGGTGAGGAACTTGCCGAACAGCTCCTCGGCGTTCGCGACGTTCTCGATGGCGCTGGCGCCGGTCCCGCCCCTACGCCGCTCGGCGACCACCTTGTCGATGGCCGAAAGCTTCCGCAGCTGCTCGATATAATCTGCGTGCACTACGTCCGCCAGCTCCTTGGAGTTGACGAAGGCGCGCTGCGCGGCGTCCGCCTTGCGGCGGGCGATGCGGTTCGCCTTGAGCGCCTCGCGCATCATCTCGTGCGCCCGCTGCGCATCGTCGCGGACGCGCTTCATCTCGTGCGTCAGTTCCTTGCGCTTCTTCTCGCCGGCGCGGAACAGGTCGCGCGCCCCGGCGACCTCTTCGTCGCTGTCCATCATTTCGTCCTGCTCGGTAATCTGCGCTTGCAGCGCGCCGATTTTCTCGACGAGCTCGCGCTCTTTTTTGATGCTCATCGAGCTGGTCATTTGCTTGATTTCCAGCTCCTGGATTTGGCGCCGCAGCTTCGGCACCGGCGGCAGGTGGGTGCCGGAGAAACGGGCGCGCTTCAGCGTCAGGAATTGCTCGCGCAGCTTGTCGACTTCGTCGAGCACCTCGCGCCGCTCGTCGCGCACCTGGCTCACGTCGAAGTTGAGGCCGTTGCGCAGGTTGCGCTGGTATTGCACCTGCTCCATCTGCACTTTCGCCTCATTGTTCAGCTCGTTGCGCTCGGCGGCATGCGACTGCGATTCGAGGTTCATCTCGTCGCGCCGGATGCGTAGCACTTCGGCCGCCTCGTTGACTTCCTTGCGGTGCGCCTTGAGCTCCTTCTGCGAGAGCTCCGAGTAATTCATTGAGGGTTCCCCGGCTTTTTCCGTCGTGGCGCCGGCTTCTTCCAGCCGCGCCAGCAGCTCAGCCTTAGTGCCGGAGACCGGGAGTTCCTGCTCGCGCAGTTTCTCCTTCAGGTCGGCGACCTTCAGGCCAGCGTTTTCGCTGGGTGCAGGCGTGTTGCCTGCCGGGGCGTCGGGGGCGGGTTCCTCGATTTCGGTCTCCATCGCTTCTCCCGGGGCAGGGCCCCGCTGGCGGGCCTAACCGAAGAGGGCACCGAGTCCTTCGACTGCTTCCTCTTCACTGACTTCTTCTTCCTCGGCTTCTGCTTCCTCTGCGGGGGCTTCCTTGTCGCCATCGTTGTCACCAGACGCGGCCGGAGCCGCAGCGGCTGCCGGGGCAGCTACTGCGGCGGTTGCCATGGCTTCCTCGATATCCACGCCTTCCAGCGCGGCCACGAGGGCCTCGGCCCGTGCTTTGTCGGTCTTCAGGCCTGCGGCCTTAAGGACCTTGGTGACGTTTTTGGCGTCAATCTCGGCGCCCGCCGAGTTGAGCAGCATTGCCGAATAGATGTATTCCATTTTTTGTTTCCTCCTATTCGAATAGTGCTCCTAATCCTGATCGGCGTCTTCCTCGGACGCCTCTTTTTCTTCCTCGACTTCCGACTCCGACGCGGTTTCTGCCTTCGCGCCCGGCGCTGCGGCGGCGGGCGCCGCAGCGCCCTGCATCGCCCTCAGCTCATCGTCGGCACCGTCACCGGCGTGGCCGGCGACGCCCAGCATCTGCTGGTGCGCCTCGGCGAGCAGCGCGGCGATGGTCGCCTCCGACGGCCACGCCACGGCGTGCGCCACGGCGAGTGCGTCGCGGCGCGCCTTCGAGAGCAGCGGCACCGTCGTGGTGTCGCTGAACCAGCGCGCATGCATCGCGAGGTTGAATGCTCCGGCGGTCGCTGATTGCAGCTGTCCGCGGAACTCGTCATAGTCAATATCCAGCACTTCGGGCGGGTAGAAGTTCTCACCATCGTATGCGCCGAGCAGCTCCATTCCCATCATAATCGGGAAGATTTCCAGCTTCGCCAGCGCCGAGGCCACTTGCGCCGAGATGGTGTCGCCCTCCGCGACGGCAACGTGCCGCTTGCGAAACACGATTTGCCCCTTCACGATGGCGGCCGGGAAGCCCGCCTGCTGGAATTCGCCCACGATGGGACCGGCCGGGAACGGCGTCGCCCCTTTCTCGATGACGATATCTGCGCTGGCGGTCTCGCCGCCCTTCGCGGGCGCCTGTGTCTGCGCCTCGCTGAGCATGCGGAAAATCGTGAACGGGCTCCCCTCGCCGGTCAGCAGCGCCAGCTGCTCCTTACGGAACGCGTCGGCCAGCTTCTCGAGCCCGGGGCGCTTGGCGGCGACGCCGTCAATGGCGCGGCGCAGTAGCCGGTTGCGGCTCATGCGCACGCGCACGCCGCGCTCGCGCAGCGACTTGCGCATTTCCATCATCTGCCGCGCGGGGATGCCGCTAACGTCGACCAGCGCGACGACCGGCGCCGCGAGGTATTCCTCGAGCTGCGCAATCTCGTCGTGTTTCCATTGCGTGGCGACTGCCTGCATCAGATCCTCACCGCCTTGCCCATGGTAGTCTTGACCCAGACCGAGGCGATATTCTGGTCGCCGCGGTCGAGGTGCGACTCAATTCGCTTCAGGACCGTCTCTAGGTTCTCGGCCAGCTTTTCCTGCTCCATCGCCACGTTGCCAATCGCGACGTGGAAGGTGGGGCGGTCGCGCGACCGCAGCACCACCAGGTTGCGCAGCCCCTCGATGATGCGCGCGATGTCGGCGGTCGGTGGCACCGGCCGCGGCATCTTGCCGCGCGGCCCCAGCACGACGCCCAGCGACTTGCCGATGTCAGCCATCATGCTGATTTCGGCGACGAAGTAGTCGATGCCGTCGACGACCCTGCGTGCGCGGCGCTTGTTGTCGGCAAGGTCGCCCAGCTCCTCGGGAGTAATTATCAGGTCGGCGTGCGCCTTCGCCTTCTCGGCCAGCTCCTTGCGCGCGAAGACGCCAACCTTCGCCGGACGCCCACGGCCGTGCGGCAGCGCCAGCTCGTCGTTGATGCGCTTTTGCGGGTTCTGCAGGTCGACATCGCGCAGGTTAATCGCTACATCTACCGTCTCGGTGAACTTGCGCTCTTTGCGCGTCTCGAGCGCGTCTGCGATAGCCTGCTTCACGTCGCCTGCGATGGTTTCACCCCCGTAGTGTGCGGAGCAGCGCTCCTCCTACGGACTTCGCGCCGCACCCGGGGGCGTATTTAAGGATTCAGCGCGCAGTCTTCAGCCATTCCAGGTCGGACTGGTAGAGCATGCGGATGTCCTTCAGCCCCAGCCGCAGCATCGCCAGTCGCTCCAAGCCGAGCCCCCACGCCAGCACCGGCGTATCGATGCCGAAAGGCGCGGTGACCTCGGGGCGGAAGATGCCGGAGCCGCCCAGCTCGAGCCAGCGGTCGCCGAACTTCACCTCGATTTCCATCGACGGCTCGGTGTAGGGGAAATAGGCGGGGCGCACGCGGACGTCGGGGAAACCCATGCGGCGGTAGAACTCCTTCAGCACGCCAATCAGCATCCCGAAGCTCGCCTCCTCCTCCATGATGATGCCCTCGACCTGCGTGAACTCCGGCAGGTGCGTCGCGTCGACCGCCTCGCGCCGGAAGACGCGCCCGACGGAGAAGACCCGCACCGGCGGCTCGCGGTGCTCCGACAGGTAGCGGATGGTGCTGACCGTCGTGTGCGTCCGCAGCAGCGCCTGCTGGGCGACCTCGCGCGACCAGTCGTAGCGCCAGCCGGTCGAGCCAGTGTCGCCGCCGGTCTCGTGGACCGCCTTGACCGCCGCGACCGCCTCTTCGTCGTCGAGCAGAAATGACTTCGGGTCGTCCAGATACAGGGTGTCCTGCAGCTCGCGCGCCGGGTGGTCCTGCGGGATAAAGAGCGCGTCCATGTTCCAGAACGCCGACTCGACATAGTCGCCCTCGATTTCGGTAAAGCCCATTTGGAGGAAGATGCTGCGAATCTCCTCGGCGAAGCGCGTCAGCGGGTGCAGCGTCGCCTGCGGCGCGCTTTCGGCCTGCGTCTCGAGCGAGTAGCGCTGGAAGCGCCCCTCGCGCCATTCGCCCGACTGGAGCATCTCGGGCGTCACCTCGCCCAGCAGCTCCTCGCCGCTCAATTCGTCGAGCGCCATTCGCCCCGCCTCGGTGATGCGCAGCGTCCGCGCGATCTGCTGGCTGCGGTCGAGAATCTGCCGCCCCTGCAGCAGCTTCAGCCCCTTCGGGTCGAGGCTGTCGATCGGCTGCGCGCCGTCGGCTAGCTGCCGCAGCAGCGGCTCGTCAGCCCCTTCCGGTGCGTCGTCCCGCGCGGGAGTCAGCATCACGCCGTCATCGCTCTTCTCAAGCCACGCCCACTGCTTGCGCTTGAGCCAGCCAATCACGATGCGCGCCTCGTCGGTGGTGAGCGGGCCGTCGGCGAGCTTGCTGGCGGTCGCGGCGCCGTGTTCGTTGAGCCACTCAATCGCGCGCCGTTCGGGGAGCCCTTCGACCGCGTAACGCTGCCCCTCCTCGTTCAGTCCGACCAGTTCGGTCCCCGTCTCCTCGATTTCGGCCAGCTCCTTGGTGCGCAGCCAGGAGGCGGCCGAGATCGCTTCCTGCTCACCGAGGCCGGCCGCCGCCGCGGCGGCGGCCGGCGAGAGCTCGCCAGCGGCGAGCGCACGGAGCACTTTCTGTTCGTTGGCGGAGAGGTCCACGGCGTGCAATCCCGCCTGCTCTAAAGCGTTGCCCAGAGCGGCTCGAGCTGCGCCAGCTGCCGTAGGATTTCGTCGCGCACGTCGGGCGGCTGTTTGCCGTCGGTATCGACGATGAGGTCGTAGCCGGCCGGGTCGCGGTAATCAAAACCGTAGAGCTCGAGGTAGCGCTGCCGGTCGTCATCGTCGCGGCGCGTGTTGTCGCGCAACTGCGCCGCGACGTCGGCAGCGCCCTTCAGCTTCAGCGCCGCGACCGCCTCGGCCAGCGCCGCGAGCGTCTCCGGCTCGCCCGGCGGCAGCGTGTCGCGCGCCAGCCGACCGGCGTCCTCGCCCAGCTCGCGCTTCAGGAACCGCACCGCCTGTTCGCGCCGCGAGCAGCGGAAGTAGAGCCGCGCCATGTTCTCCTTGCCGAGCGACGCCATGAAGCCGCCGAGCCAGCCCGGCTGCCGTCCCTCGATGGCCACCATACTCCCGTCGAGCCCCGCGCCGCCAATCCACTCGCAGGTGGTGTAGTCAATCTCGACATCTATCCCGCGCTCGGTCAGCAGCCGCCGCGCCTGCTCCGCGACCGAGATGCCACGCCGCGCTGCCGCCTCGCGGAATAGCCCGCCGACCGAGCGGCAGACGCCGCTGTAGTGGCCGGCCAGCATCCGCGCCTGCGTCGACTTGCCGGTCAGCTGGTCACCGGCGATCAGGATGACCGGCAGCGGCGTGACGGTCGCCATCAGCCGCTCGACCGCGTCCGGCCCGATGTGGGTCGTGAAGGCGCGCTCGATGCCCTTGAGCGGGTCCACGACGGCGCACCGCCAGCCACCGGTTAAGACGGTTGTGCGTTCTTCAACAACTGAATTCCGGTTCTAGATGCCCCGTAATGGGGTCGCCGAAGTCCATCACGCGACCGGGGTAGTCCTCCTCGCAGACGAGTGAGATAAGGCTGTTCGGCGCCTCGTCGATGACCTGCCACCCCAGTTCGTCCGCTATCTCCTGCGCGAACGCCCTGATTTCAGGCCACTCGAGCATGTTGCGCTGGCTGAGCCGCTTACGCGCCGGGCCGAGATGCATGTATGATTTCACTTCGACCATCGTGCGGCGGCCGGTGCGGCGCGCCAAGGCCGCATAGCCGGGGACGTCGAAATCGTTCCAGTCGCGGACGACGGTCATCCGTAGCACCTTGCGCGTCTCCAGCCCGTCGAGCAGGTCGAGCGTGCGGGTGACCCGCTCCCAGTAGTCGGGCAGCAGCGGGACGTCAATCTTCTTCCACGTCTTTGCGTCGGGCGCGTCCATCGAAACATACAGCTGCGTCGGCAGCGCATCCTCGTCGCGCAGCCGCTCAATCATCTCCGGGTGCAGGCCGTTTGTCACGAGGAACGACGAGATGTTGCGCGCGCGCAGCTCGCGCAGCAGCTCCGGCAGCCGCTCGTAGAGCGTCGGCTCGCCGGTCAGCGAAATCGCGAAGTGGCGCACCGTCAGCGACTCCTCGAACTTCTGCCGGTCAATTTTGGGGTTGCCGCCAAAGCCGGAGAGCTTGTGCAGGTGCGCCTCAATTGAGCCCTGCACGATGTCGACCGGGTCATCCTTCGCCTGCTTCATCAGGTCCTGCTTGCCGGAGAACATCTCGTTGGCACGCCAGCAGTAGACGCACTTCTGGTCGCACGCGACCGCCGCGGGGGTCATCTGCGTGCACTGGTGCGAGCGGATGCCGTAGAATTTCTGTTTGTAGCACCCCCCCGAGCCGGTGCGCATTCCCTTCTTGGTCCAGCCGCAGATTTCGATGGCTGAGTGGTTGCCGACAATTTCGTAGGACGCCTTCTCGAGCGCACGCTTGTATTCGTCGGTGAAGAGCAGGTTTCCGCTGTCGGCTGCCGATTGCATCAGATGTCCGAGACCTCGCGAATGTTCTGCAGCTCCCAGTTGACGAGCGTGCAGGTCAGCGTGTAGTCGAGCGGCTCGTTGAGGGGCAGCGGGTTGGCGTCGTCCTCGTAGGTAATCACGCCCGAGACGGCTGGCCCCGCCGCCTCGAAGGAGGCAATAAACTCGTCGATCGAGTTGGCCGAGCCGGAGACGGCCTCTCCCAGCGCGGTTACGGGAATGGTGATGGAGATTGTGACGTCAAAACCGGCCCCCTGCGCGGATTCCGAGAAATTGCCGGCGGTGATTTGCAGCGAGACCGTCGGCTGCCCGATATCTCCGCCCCGCGCCGACCAGCTCAGTTCGACGACGACTTCTGCCAGCTGCATTTTGCCCGCGAAGTCCCACTCGCTCTCGCCGGCGTCGACGCCGAACTGCACCGTTGTGCCCTCGCTGTTGAGCGTCCCGCTCTTGCCGGGGCCGGCGGTGGTGTTGGTCACCACGTCCGCCTCGAAGCCGGTCGAGCCGCCGCCGATGCCGGAGACCGCGACCGAGTTGGCCGCCGACTGGAACGAAATTGCGAGGATGATGCTGATGATTGCGAAGCCGATGGCGCCCGAGACCAGCCGGCCGGTTACGGCGAACGGGAAGCCGCCCGGCAGCTCCATGCGGTGCAGCTCGCTGTTGTTGTAGCGCTCGAACTGCTTCAGCTTCTCATCCACAGTGTCGGACAGTGCCATTGAGGCGGCAGTAGTGGTGCGTTATTAGGTTTAAGCCGTTCTACGAGCAGCCCGTAGTCGCGCCGCAACCTGTGCACTTGAAGCAATTCCCGTTCGGCACCAGCATGAACTGCCCGCAGTCGGGGCACGGGTCGCCCGAGAAGCCCATGCGGACCGCCTCGGCGACTGTCGCCTGCCGCGGGTCGCCGATTGCGCCGGGGGTGAGCGGACCGGGGTCGAGCCCCGCGCCGGGGGCGCCGCCCATGTCGTCGAGTGTCATCTGCACTTCGTGCTGGTCGCCCGACGCCTCGCCGTGCGGGGAGCGTCCGCTGGCGGCATCTTCCAGCTCGTCCTCGGCCACTGAGCGCAGCGCGTCGGGGCGCAGGTCCTCCTCGGTGATGCCGTGCGCCAAGTCGTAGCGGCCGAGGTAGTTGATGGCCAGCTCGCGGAAGAGGTAGTCGATAATCGAGGTCGCCATCTTGATGCGCTCGTTGCCCTGCACCGGGCCGAGCGGCTCGAAGCGCGAGAAGACGAAGGCGTCGACGAATTCTTCCAGCGGGACGCCGTGCTGCAGCCCGAGGCTGATGGCGACCGCGAAGCAGTTCATCAGGCTGCGGAAGGCGGCGCCTTCCTTGGCCATGTCAATGAAGATTTCGCCAAGGCTGCCATCCTCGTACTGGCCGGTGTGGAGGTAGACCGTGTGCCCCCCAATCTTGGCCTTCTGGATGTACCCTGTACGGCGCTCGGGAAGCCGCCGCCGCTGCGCGATGTAGCGCGTTACCACCTTGCGCGCAATCCGGTGCGCGTCGGGCGTCGGCAGTGCCTCGGCCATGATTTCGACCGCTTTCTCGGCCGAGACGAGGCCTTCCGGTAGCAGTTCCTCTTCCTCGTCGGCCAGCGCAACTGCCAGGCTGGTGCCCGACATCAGTGGCTGGCTCAGCTTGGAGCCGTCACGGTAGAGCGCGATGGACTTGTTCATCGTACGCCATGATTCTTCGTACGCCTGACTGATTTCGGCGACGGTCGCCTCGTACGGCATGTTGATGGTCTTTGATATGGCGCCCGAGATGAACGGCTGCGCCGCCGCCATGATGCGGACGTGCGCGTGCCACGAAATCGAGCGGGTGCCGTAGCGCCCGCAGCGGTTGGCGCAGTCGAAGACCGCCAGGTGCGCCTCCTTGAAGTGCGGTGCTCCTTCGACCGTCAGCCGCCCGAAGGTGTAGTCGTCGGCCGCCTGCACCTCATCGGGCTCGTAGCCCAGGTGCTCGAGCAGGTCGAAGGCAGGGTTGGTGACCTGCTCCTGCGTAACGTCGAGTTTCTCGAGGCAGTATTCCTCGCCGATGTGCAGCGGCGTCACCAGCATATTCAGCGAAGTCGTGGTGGGAATCGCCTGCTCGAGCCGGTCGATGACCTCGCCCGAGAGCCCCTTGCGTTTGAGCGATTCGCGGTTGACGCCCGGCGCTTCCTCCAGCGTGCCGTTGCCGAGCACGTAGCGGATAATGTCGTCACGCTGCGCCTCGTCGTAGCCGAGTCGTTCCACCGCGAGCGGCACCGACTGGTTGATGATGCGTAGCATCCCGCCGCCCGCCAGCGTCTTGAGCTTCACCAGCGCGAAGTCGGGCTCGATACCGGTGGTGTCGCAGTCCATCTGGATGCCGATGGTGCCGGTCGGCGCAATCACGGTCACCTGCGCGTTGCGGTAGCCGTGCCGTTCGCCCACCGCCACCGCTTCGTCCCACGCCTCGCGGGCGCTGTTGAGCAGGTATTCCGGGCAATACGCGGGGTCAATCGCGAGCGGCTTCACGGTCAGCCCTTCGTATTCGTCGGCCGAGGCATTGCACGCCGCACGGCGGTGGTTGCGCATCACCCGCAGCATGCAGTCGCGGTTCTGCTCGTAGCGCGGGAACGGCCCCTTAACGCGCGCCATCTCGGCCGAGGTAGCGTAGCACGCGCCTCCGAGGATGGCGGTCAGCGAGCCACAAATCGCGACCGCGCGCTCGTCGTCATAGGGAATTCCCATACGCATAAGCAGCGAGCCGATATTGGCGTAGCCGAGGCCGAGCGTGCGGTAGTCGTAGCTGCGCTTTGCAATCGCTTCGGACGGGAACTGCGCCATCAGCACCGAAATTTCTAGCACGATGGTCCAGAGCCGGATGGCGTGCCGGTAATCGTCCAGTCGCAGCATCCCCTCGCGCTCGTCGTAGAACGCGCCGAGGTTGAGCGACGCGAGGTTGCACGCCGTATCGTCGAGGAACATATACTCCGAGCAGGGGTTCGACCCGCGGATGGGGCCGTCGGGCGCGCAGGTGTGCCACTCGTTGATGGTAGTGTCGAACTGGATGCCGGGGTCGGCGCAGGACCAGGCGGCCTGCGATATCTGGTCCCAGAGGTCGCGCGCCGGCAGGTTGCGGCACGCCTCAGGCTTGCGCCCTTCAGCCGCGGCTGCCTCGAGCTCGGTGCGCCAGTAGAGCTGCCACTCCCCGTCGGAGAGTGCCGCTTCCATGAATGCGTTGGAGGCGCGGACCGAGTTGTTGCTGTTCTGCCCCGAGACGGTCTGGTAGGCGTCGCCTTCCCAGTCGGTGTCGAATGTCGCCACCTCGAGGTGGGACCAGCCCTGTTTGCCCAGATCGAGTACGCGAGCAACCAGCGACTCGGGGATGTAGTCGCGCAGCGCCGAACGCACCGCGCGCGCCAGCGCCCGGTTCAGTTTCTGGTCCAGTTTTTCATCCTTTTCGGGGTGCGCTACGATAGCGGCCAGGATTTCGTTGGCATGGTCCTGCAGCTGCCGCGAACCGGCAACCAGCGCCGCCACTTTCTCCTCCTCGGAGGTCTTCCAGTTGATGAATTGCTCGATGTCGGGATGGTCCATGTCGAGGCAGACCATCTTGGCGGCACGACGCGTCGTGCCGCCCGACTTGATGGCGCCCGCGGCGCGGTCGCCAATCTTGAGGAAGGACATCAGTCCCGACGAGCGGCCGCCGCCCGAGAGCGGCTCCTCGCCACTACGGATGGAGGAGAAGTTGGAGCCGGTGCCTGAGCCGAACTTGAAGAGCCGTGCCTCGCGCGTCCAGAGGTCCATGATGCCGCCCTCGTTCACCAAGTCGTCGCTCACCGACTGGATGAAGCAGGCGTGCGGCTGCGGGTGCTCGTAAGCGCTGGTCGAGCGCTCCAGCTCGCCGCTTACGGGGTCGACAAAATAGTGGCCCTGCGGAGGTCCCTCAATCCCGTAGGCCCAGTTGAGGCCGGTGTTGAACCACTGCGGCGAGTTGGGCGACGCCATCTGCGCCGCCAGCATGTAGCAGAGTTCGTCGTAAAATGCGCGCGCATCCGCCTCGGACGCGAAGTAGTCGTGTTTCCAGCCCCACCAGGTCCAGGTCCCCGCCAGGCGACGGAACAGCTGCCGCCCGTCAGTCTCGCCCCCCCGCCGCTTGCTGGCGGAAAGTTTCGCCAGCGCCTTCTCGTCAGGCGCAGAGCGGCGCAACCACTTCGGGACGCCCTTCTCAGCCACCGGCTTCAGCTTGCGTGGGATGCCGGCCTTGCGGAAGTATTTCTGCGCCAGTACGTTGGCTGCGGTCTGACTGTAATTAGTGGGGAGGTTGACACCGCGCATCTCGAACGCGGTCGTCCCGTCAAAGTTGCGAATCAGCGTGTCGCGCTTCTTCCATTCCAGCGCGTCAAACGGTTCGGCTCCGGCTTCTGTAAAACGCCTTTCAATTCCGAGTCCTTCCGGGTTGGCTGGCATCAGGCCACCCCCCAAGGTGGCTGACATGTAGCATCGCATTTTGTCATTACAATCATGGGTTCGGGGCATTCTGGCTACCTGATATAAGCGTTGCAGAGGGGGCTAATTTCGTAGAATACCTCGAAATTCGGGTGGTGTTCCACTCCTTTTTGTGAGAAAAACGGGTGGAACCTGCTAAAAACAGGGTAAAGGTTCCACGATTTATGTAGCTAAAGGTGTGGTTATTTTCTCTTCGTCAGGATGCGTTATAAGTGGCTTTTACGAGTCAGCGCCGGACCCCCGTGGTTTCGCGCCAGTCAATCCCAACCGTGCGGCGCCCCAGTTTACAAACAGGCGGGAAAATTCGCTTGTGAATCGAGCGCCGCACCAGCGCCGCAACGCGCGCCGCATCCGCCTCCGGAACGCCGCGCACCGCCATTTTTGCTGGTGAGTCATGCCGCTCGAGCGCCGCCAGCAGCTGGTCCAGCTGCGCATACGGCAGCCCCAGCTCACCCTCGTCGGTCTGTCCCTCCCACAGCTCGGCCGTCGGAGGGCGTTCTCGGATGGCCGCAGGTACCCTGAGGGCGGTTGCGAGCAGCTGCACCTGGCTTTTATACAGGTCGCCGAGCGGCAGCAGGTCGGCACCCCCGTCGCCCCACTTGGTGTAGTAGCCGGTTAGCAGCTCCGACTTGTTGGACGTTCCGAGCACCAGCGCCCCGCGCTCGGCCGCTGCGCCGTAGAGCAGCACCATGCGCAGGCGCGCACGCAGGTTGCCCTGTTGTTCGCGCGACTCAAAGAAGGGCGTTGCGTCGCCGAACGCGCTTGTCAGCGGCGCGATGTCCACCTCGCGCGTCTCGACCGCCAGCGCGGCGGCGTGCGCCGCTGCCATTTCGGTCGAAATTGTCTCGCCGTGCGGGAGCAGCAGCCCGTGGACCGCTTCGGCACCGAGCGCCTCAACCGCGATGGCGAGCGCGGTCGCCGAGTCGATGCCGCCCGAAAGCCCGAGCACGACACCCGAGGCGCCGGCATCGGCGACGCGGTGCTGGATGAAGCCAGCGATGATGGCGCGACAGTCGGTGGGGAGACGCATCATTATCGGAAAAGAGGGCAGCTATTGAGGTTTCAGGTTCCCTTGCTCAGCCGCAGCCCCATGTAGATTGCGATTCCCCCCATAGAGATAGCTATGAACAGTAGCGCAATCGGTCCGTTTGACCATCCTGATTCATCGCCCGGCTGCCGTTTACTCGCCACTTCTAGTTCCAGCGCAAAGACGTTATTGTTCTCGTATCGCTCTGCCACATTGCCTGTGGAGTCAACCACAACATAGATTGTGTGCTTGCCTGCAGTAGCGGTCCATTCTTGCTGTAGCTCGTAATTAACTCCTTCGAATGCTTCGCCTATCTCCGATGACCCTAGATAGCCTGCGTCACTCTGTTCGTTAACGTAGAAGGCAACCATGAATGATTGCTCAGCACCCCACCCCTCCCCTTCTAGCGTAATCCCAATCAGTGCATTGAGCGTAATCGTCTGTCCCGGTACGGGATTGCCATCAGAGAGTTTCAGGTCACTGACGAAGAGGTCCACTGTCGGTGCGTCAACCACGTGTAGTGTCTCTTCCAACCTTGCTTCGTTTCCGGCTGAGTCACGTACAATAAGGTGCAGCTGATAATTTCCCCCTTCCTCATACGTGTGTTCTACAATCATCCCGGTTCCGATTTTACCGTCACCGAAATACCATTCATATTCTAGGAACGCAGGTATATCCAGATTATCGCGAGTCAGGCTGGCATCCAGTCTGAGTGGCACCTGTGCCATTGCTTCGCCATGAACTGCCTGTGCACCTTGTAGGTAATGGTAGCTAACGGCAGGTTCAGGTGGTACAGTATCAGCCACCATGATGCTCATTTCGGAGCTACTGCTATGGCCGGCCGCGTCGGTAACCGTGAGTCTCACTAGCAGTTCACCCATATCGTTGAATTGTAGCCTTAGTTGTTGCCCCTCTTC
>Ga0310124_10000317_pt1 | contig 32966 bp, 30 predicted proteins | sample CB11b_AW_Bot5_MG_FD_203507 | JGI IMG/M metagenome (GOLD analysis project Ga0310124, IMG submission 203507) | Marine microbial communities from Western Arctic Ocean, Canada - CB11b_AW_Bot5 | ecosystem: Environmental > Aquatic > Marine > Oceanic | place: Canada: Western Arctic Ocean | collected...
ACGAAGCGCCCCGGAGGCCGTCGTAGTTTCGCCAGAGTTGAAGACTATCCTCTCGTCCAACTCGCCGGAAGCTGCGACAAGCGCATCAGCATTCGTGGTGATGTCAGCACGCAGCGCCCCGGAGGCTGTCGTAGTTTCACCAGAGTTGAAGACTATCCTCTCATCCAACTCGCCGGAAGCTGCGACAAGCGCAGCAGCATTGGTGGTAATAGCTGTTCGTAAGATACCAGAAGATGATTCTGAACTATGCCATAGATTATCACCGTGGAATATTAATACTTCATTCTCTGATGGAGACATACTACTATTGACATCAGTCAAGCCGGGAAGATCACTAGCTCCAGTCCCTGTGTCAACTAAGCTTCCATTCCACCAAAGATTTGAACCAAGAGCATACAAGTTGTTACTGGTATTCGCAGGTGCCGTGTTGTCGATGCCACCATGAAATCTGATAGTTCTAAAGTTTCCACTACCATCTGTCTCTAACTGGAAGGGAACATTTGCGCCTAAGCTCAACCCACTACCAACTAAGACCTTACCAGACCCTTCTACTATATCATGATGAAGATATCCAGATCCGTCTTCAAACATTCCCGATACAGTAACAACACCCTCACCGCCATCTGAAACACCATCTATTCTGTTGTTTAAAAATTGTCCAGATGCCAATATTTCTTCATGTAAAGCCCCGGAAACTGTATCTATCTCGCCAGAGTTGAAGACTATCCTCTCGTCCAAGTCGCCGGAAGCTGCGACAAGCGCAAGCCAATTAGTGGTGATGTCATCACGAAGCGCCCCGGAAACTGTATCTATCTCGCCAGAGTTGAAGATTATCCTCTCGCTCAAGTCGCCGGAAGCTGCGACAAGCGCAGCAGCATTGGTGGTGATGTCAGCACGCAGCGCCCCGGAAACTGTATCTATCTCGCCAGAGTTGAAGACTATCCTCTCGTCCAAGTCGCCGGAAGCTGCGACAAGCGCAGCAGCATTGGTGGTAATATCTGTTCGTAAGATACCAGAAGATGATTCTGAACTATTCCATTCTGCCCCGTGGAATATTAGAATTTCCCCATCCGATGGAGACATGCTAGTATTAACATCGCTCAAGCCGGGAAGACTGGTAGCCCCAGTTCCCGTGTCCACCTGTGTGCCATGCCAGTACAGATTTGAACCAAGAGCATACAAGTTATTACTGGTCTCCGCAGGTGCCACACTGTCATTGCTACCATGAAATCTGATAGTTCTAAAGTTTCCGCTGCCATCTGTCTCTAGCTGGAAGGGCACATTCTTTCCAATGCTCAAACCACTACCAGTTAGAACTTGACCAGAACTAGATACAATCTCATTGTGCAAAGCTCCAGATCCGTCTACAAACATTCCCGAAACAGTTACGACACCCGGACCACTATCGCCCATCTCGTCTATTTTATTATTTAAAGCGCCTGAACCGGACACAAACTCACCAGATACAAAATCAATATAGTTATCCAGTATCCCAGATAATTCTAGAAGATTTGAACTAGAGCCTCCGCTAAGAATGCCAGACAGTTCGGTTGGGTCTAAGTATAGAGCTTTGCTAGAACCGTCTGTCAACAAAGTGGTAGCTATACCGGAAACTCCACTTATCCAAATAGTATCGCCCTGATGTATTGCTTGTGCTGGGCTGGCTCCCAAGTTAAACATATTACTGACATTAAACTCAAGGCCACCATGTAGTTCCAAACCACTACCCGCATAGTAGGCTCCGCTAATAATATTGGTACAATCTCCACGAAATATAATGCCGCTTACATCAACACTAGCATATTCTCCTGCATCTTTTGAAGTCCAAGCGTTACAATTTTCACGCCAAAGCCAGCTTTTATCTTTGTTTTGATCAACTACTCCTGTTCCATCACCAGATGACTTTATGAGAATACCAGCCTCATCTATTTCATTATCCGTATATCGACGCCATCCACTCATCGAGGCTAGTTCAATCTGATGATCAAAGATAGTAACATTTTGACTATCAATAGTAGTGGTCGTACCCCTGATATCTAGATTTCCATCCACGGTAAGGGTTCCACTAACATTGGCATCTCCACCAACATACAAGTTGTCAGAAATTCCTGCGTCTCCATTAACATGAAGATTATAAGACGGCCTAACTACACGAACTCCCAATCTATTCTTACCGCTATCCCAGATAAAGGATGGGTCACAGGCAACGGTCTTATTATCATCAGCCCAAAAAGCGACACCGCTACCGGCATTTTCGCATAAATCATGGCGTGCTAGATATAGAGAAGACAAGTCTGGAATATCATCTAACACTAAAGCTCTAAAGGTAGGATATGCTGGTGAGCAAGGAGGAGTGCATCCGTCTGTTGGGCCAGCAAATACGTGGCCAGCACTCTGCTGCTTGAGCAGGATATACTCATCAACTACTCCACTTAGTTCGATAATCTCTTCGATAGCAGTTGAAATTCCCAGCTTCTCTGCGGAAACAGCAGCCGCATCACCAAGATCATTTTTCACGAAGTGTTCTAGCTGTCTACCACCTGAATAAGCCGGAACTGAATTTCCGGTAGGGAACGAGATTCCTGAGCTACCCACAATCAGACCAGATGCCCGCAGGGCCGAATAAGAACCGTCTCCGCCAATGTCTATAGCGTACCCCGGAGCGTTGGTGCCAACGCCCATGAATTTATTTGTAGAGTCCCAGATAATACTGGAATCATAGTTGAGTATATTGGCAGATGCCCAAAAAGCAAAGCCACTTTCCTGCGGCTGATTATATTCCGCATCTAAACCAAAGGCAGTATAGACAGAATGAGGTGCTGGATAAGTAACATAGATTTCTTTTACCCCAATGGGCCACACCACTTTTCCTGTGCCCGCATCGCCTGTCTTCCAGTTTCCACCAACACCCTTGCTTCCGAAAGGAAATCTGACTAATTGATTTTCAGAATAAGATGGATCAGAGGCGTCCATATATTGCCCCGAACCAATCTCATAATATTGGCCATCAGTAATCGCGTAGTATACTAAATCTTGATGACTATAGAAATCATTAAATTTGCTAAATCCAGTATGAGCACCGTCCAGTGACATATTACCGTCACCAACGGTGCGACTTAGCTCTTTTATCCTATCGGATAGAATGATAATATTGTCAGGCATCTATGCTTCCCTTACTATGATGGGTTTATAGTTGGTGCTGAGTCTGCGGTGGTGCCAGAGCCAAGCCCAAACACAACTAGATCATTGATCTCAGCATCTACGTATTCGTTGTCATCACTCTTTACTAGGTAAGTTATCGTTCTTAGATTATTGAGGTCATCACCTTCCCTCATAACCAATCCCACCGTATTGACATCAAAATCTTCTGGGCTACCAGAAGCTCCTATTGCATTACTATTACCAATTGCCACATAACTATTATCCAAAAAAGTGCCGGAAGTAAAGGTAACCTTGTATTTGCCTTGAGCCATATATTCCAGCGCGTGGATATTGTAAGAACTTCTTACCACGGGTATAGCCTGTGTGGGCGAAGCGGCTAAATCGTTGCCGCTTCCTTCAAAGTTAAGCCAAGCTTTAGCCATACCCTTGGCTGTATCCAATCTTGATCCGTCAGTATTAAATTGGAACTGAGTACCCGATCCAACATTAATCTGCTGCATGGGAATATTATCGTGCTGTTGAAAACTAAGCCCAAATTCTTGGTATCCAGATGAACCTATCCAACTATTTGCGTTGGAGTTCATCCGTAAAGGCCCTTCCATCCAACGTTCACCATCTACGGGAAGATATTGAGCATGAGGATCACCAATATCTAGTTGACCTAGGTCAGGATGATTGATACCAAAAGGTCCGGGATATGCAAAGATTTGGGTCTTACCGTCTTGAAAATGTACACCAGACTCAGCTATAAAAACACCAAAACTTTCATCTTTCTTAGCGGCCCTTACATTACTTCCAACAAAGGGATAAGTAGTATCTACATTACCACTAGATATAATTAGATTTATAGAATCAACGGCATCATACATGTTAGTTCTAACATCTTCTGCCGAAATAAGCCCTGCGTTATTATCACCAAGGTCTGTGCTTATGTTGTCCAGAATGGTGGTTTTTTTTCTGATAGTCATCTATCTTTTCTCCTCATTAGTATAAATATCCGTTTCTATGACCTATGTTTCTGCGAGACACCAATTCTGATGCTGGGCTATACGGACCTAAAATAGCTTGTCCAGCTATACTATTTCCAGCTTTATAATCCAATAACATTTGGTCATATTTTTTACACAAATCCTGATATAGTACGATTAACGTAGAAGCAACACCTCTCAAGTCTATAGCAGACGGGCCATCTTTAATCGAGATGGCATTACTTGCCTCGCTGCGGACTTCGCTGCCAACCATGATACAAGAAGCCTTAAGGCATGTTAAATTAATAAAGGCGTTGTCCTTGGTTTCGGTATCGGTTGGATCGGGAGATAGAGCACATTGCTCTACATTAACCGTATAGGTATTATTTAAATCTGAGCCTAAAGTCACAAATTGTGCAGCCACTAGTATTGTAGTTTCTATTCTTTTATCGCTGTATTTATACGAAGACGAATCTACATCGTCAATTAAATACCTAACCATAATTGACATCTGACCTTGCCACGACATGATAAATCCCTCTATAGGTTACTGTGAACCTGAAACGTATTTATGTCGGTATGAAAAGTTCCTTCGGTGTCGAATTGAATTTTACCTTGCAATTTCCATAAACCCACTTCGTCCAAATCGTCAGCCACCGTATAATAATGCATGACACCAGAAGTACAACTTCCGTCTCCAGCCACCGCCCCTGCCTTGATGACAACTGAGTCGCTAGGTTTTCTAAAAATGATGCTTCTAGAAATTATGTTATCATCAGAAATATCAACAGTTTCAGCACCATCTTTAACGGTGATTATAAATTTGGTGCCGATATCATTGATATGAATTTCGTTAGCCATTTATCTATCCCAAGGAGATATTGTGTTGCTGATGAATATACACAGCGTTATTTCTACTACAGTATCCATTATATTACCTCCACTAGTGACGTGTCTATTTCAAGGGTTTCGCTAAACTGGGATAGAATATCACCAGTCATAGCGACCTCCTCTTGTGTGTACAGGGTAAATGCGGACCAATTATAGTTGTATTTGTTGTAGGTAATCCCAATATCACCTAAACCACCCTCACCTAATGGATGATGTCCAAGCATTTTCTTCTTATTCTCCTAGTGATTTAATGGTTTCTGTAGTAGTATACACAGTTATGGGCACCACCATCTTGATATATTTCCCACCTTACTGTAAGGGAGGTTTAATATAAAGTGTTAACAACGCCCCCCATCGTCTTTAAATGGTAGCAGGATTATACACTTTTCTCTATTTTAGTTTGCTAAAAATCAATCCACAAATAACAGGAATGCTGGGCTTGTGGTCATCTTCGTCTATTGAATATCTACATTAATTTGGTTCAAAGCCGTGTCTACTGAATCGATAGCCGCCTCTTCTACGTCAACAACAGCAGATTTTATTTCGTAAACTTTAATTACATTTTTTACATAGCCAAGTATACACTGTATAGTAAATTCATACTTGAGTTCTGATTCTTGTTCCGATGTTAGAGAGTCTACTCCCAATTCATCCTTTTTGTCGAACACTACAGTTTTCCATTGAGCATTATTAACAGAAACAAACGCTTTTTCGGGTTTGCCTAGAAGTTCGTCTGGATAAGTTATCGTTATGTTTTTGCCACCAAAAGAGGCTGTTATTTCCGCCATGATTTACTCCATGAATAATAGAAACGCTGGGCTTGTAGCTGCCGCTGATACTTCTGGTACATCTGCACATTCAAACCATGCCTGAGAAACTTTAACGGTTTCTCCCCCACTGCTCATCATAGTCACTCCTCTTTTAAACCATAGCTCCAAATCGTCATAGTTGTCACCAATAGCTGCTGCTTGTGTTGAATTTAAACTAATAGTGTATTCAGTCCAAGTCCCGGAGAAGTCCTCACTATTCAGAGTTTGAGCAGGGGCCGTGATTATCGCTGTCTCTGATGTGCCCAGATATAAAGCAACAATTAATTGAGGCCCCATCCCACCAGCCCCAACTGCACGATATTTTATCTTGTGGTCATCTTCGTCTGGGTCTGGGTCATTAACCGTGGCCAGTTTAATCATGCACCAGCCCTGCGTGTCTGTCCCCGGATACGCAACATATGTCGATTTCATGTAATCATCATCGTCAGCAACTGCTTCTTTTATCAATGCATTAAGGGCACCAGTAGCCCCATTTTGCTTTACCCATTCGGCATCTCCACCGTCAGAGTTTGGTCTTGCGTATTGTGTCATTGTTATGCCTTTATATCTTGTCCTATAATAAATCCATCAAAGACATCCGCTGAGATACATAAAAATCCATATACATCTATCGCACCGACTCCAGTTGTCAGCACTGGCTCAGTTCCTCCGGGGAAGTATACAACATCGCCATCCCCGGTGGTTGCAAACCCTACAGTATCACTTCCGCCATTAGTGACTCTCACTATAATTCTTTGGCCGGGGGAGGCGTTTGAGAAATTCCAACCCGTAATATTTGCAGTGGTAGTTATGGTAAAATGGTTTGTGGTGTTACAGTCTAGGACCACAATACCACTAGTACCACTCGCAGCAGCAGGCGCAGCGGGTTTGATTGCTTTAGAAAAAGTAACATCTCCCTCGGCAGCAATAGTAAGCGCAGTAGCCGTATTTACTATGAACAGCATTTCATCGCCATCGTGTTTATATCTAATATGACCTATGCTATGCAGGTCTGTATCTCCGAAGTAAAGATAAGAGCTAGCCGCATTTCCAGCGATAGCCTTCAGGACGGCATTATTACTAGTAGCCCCAGTTCCAGCGTGAAATTCAAAAGTAGAGTTTCCGATTCTCGTACTAGCATCCACATAAAACGGAGTGGCTACAGAGGCGCTTATATGCAGTGGGTATGACGGGTCTGTACCGCCAATATGTAGATATCCCTGCTCGTCAAACACAGTTTTTACGGCATCTGTTTGCTTAAGTTGGAGAAGGTCGCTACCTCCACCACTGTGCTTGTTCTCTAACAGACACACCGCTTTTGACGAAGTGGCTTCGTAAACATGAAGCCTTGCCAATCCGGGGAACACGCCACCGGATGTGCTATTTGTATTTATGCCAACCCTGCCGTTTTGATTGAGCCTGAAGTATTCGCTAGTACCAGCCACCTCTTCTGTGGCGGTCTCCATGACAATGCGAGTCCCGCCCTTGTTTCCTTCTCCAAGAACCTGAATCTTAGCCCTTACTCCCGCAGCATCAGTATTTGCGTCTTGACCTTCAAACTCAATCGTTCCATATGGTTCATCAGCAATAATAGCCGTATCTGTATTCTCTAGCCTAATAACACCCACTCCAGCAGCGGCAGCTATGTGAAGATCCGCGTCTGGACTAGAGACTCCAATACCCAAACGGCCAGCAGAACTCAGCGTCATTTTAGATGTAGCGGCACCATCCGCCGCCAAGGAAAATACCATTTTTGTTTGGTTCTCGCCAGCGGTAAACGCTTCTTCTGCAACGGCTTCTATTTTGCCGACGACTAAAGTAGAATAAGTACCATCGGGATCACGGGCAACAAAGCCTAATCTACCAATAACAGCATCGGTGGTAACATGACTATCACCTGTGCCCTCTGGGCCTTGTAATACTATAGTATGAACCATATCAAACCCCTTGTACTATACAACATACCAATCTGCACTATCAGAAATGAATGTCATAGCTTCATTATGATAATTAAGTACTACGTTTCCAGCACCACCATCAATATTGTCAGTACTAGTAATAGTTACTGCGTTAACATCATTGGTTTTCTTTTTAATTGTCACTATAGTACCATTAGCTACATCTTCATTTAAAGTCACAGTTACTGCTCCTGCAACGGTATCCACAAGAAGATATCTATTCGATGTGGCGCTTATTGCCGTAGCAGAAGTAACCGTGCTAAGAGTACTATTTATTTGGCCAGCCGAGGCTGTAACACCGTCGAGGATGTTTAGCTCAGCAGCGGATGCTGTAACAAGCGTGCTACCAAGTATTAGGCCGTTGGCGGCGGCGTCGTGGGAAGCAATGGTAAGATCTGAACCATCAAACGTAAGATTTGCTTCACCATTAAGAGCCGTCGCGGAACTGTAGGTTGCGATTCTGTCATTTAAACCATTGGCAGTTCCATCAATCGCAGCGGTGCCGCTCTGTGCATCAACATAAGCCTTAACAGATTGTTGCGTAGGTAAGGCTGTGGCGCTGTCTGAAACCATGTCGCCTTCGTCTATCGTAGTCATGCCGTCCAGTAAGTCAGCATTAAGGTTTGCTACTTTAGTGGTTGACGTTACTGTTAACGGGGAAGTTCCTATGGCAACATCTGAAACAAGGGTATTGGCTGTTAATGAAAAAGTGCCAATATCAACATTAGCCGCAGCCCCTTGAACGATTGCTAGGTTTTGGGCTGCCGAGGTCGTTAGCGTCCCAGCACTAACATTAAGAGTTTTGGTGGAACCCACAGTAACATCGGAGGTGGCAATAGTAGCCCCATCAATAGTGCCGCCATTGATGTCTGGGCTTGTTAAGGTCTTGTTAGTTAAAGTCTGGGCATGATCGTTGAAAGTAAATTCATCTGCCCCACCCAAGAGCGGGAGGGTTACCGTCCTGTCGGCGGCAAGTTCGCTTACCGCAAAGACATATTGATGATTCGCACTGGTGTCATTGATCTGTGGAGTGGTTAAAACGGGACTGGTCAGGGTCTTGTTAGTTAAAGTCTGTGTAGCCGCAAGACCAACAACCGTATCTGTTACGTCAGGAAGTGTCCAAGTTTTATCTGAAACCGTGGTGTCTGCGGCGACAAGAGTAGTCTCATAGTCATTCACCGCACCTTCAAAAACAACCCCATTTGCTGTAGCAATTTCAATCTTGTTTACGGTAGTGGTTGTGCCTGTTACTGTCAAATTACCGGGAATCGTTACCGTGGCATCAGCATGACCAAGGGTAACAGGCTGACTAGCCTGATTAGCTATTAGTAGAGCACTGCCATCCCAATAAATAGAAGCCTCTGCTCCGTCACCAAACTTTACCTTGTCGCTATTTTGAAATTCTATATCTCCGTTGTCATCAGCAAGATAAAATTTATTTGCTGCTGACTGGCCTTCAGTAATTCCAAACGCATGGGGTGAATATGACATTTTTATCTCCAGTTGGGGTTTGCTTGTACTTGTACTACCTTAGTATACACCTAGATCAAATACCAGTTGCTGTTATCGGAAATAATAGTAACTGCTTCATACAGGTGTTCGATGTTGAAAGAAGAGCCTCCGTCTATGGTCTCTGAACTATAAGTGTTGATAGTGGCATCATTGCTGCCAGATGCCCTTTTGAAAATAAACTCCTTCCCACCATTACCAACCGCTGTGGGTAAAGTGGCCTCGATTGACTCAGATGTAGAATTAATCAACACAACGCAGTCACTGATGGCAATGGTTGCATCTGAGCTTATTGTCTTATATGTTCGGCGTACTCTTGGGTATCCGGGCACAGCAGAGGTCGCATACCCTTCATTGTCTAAAAACACCGCTCTAGCTGCTGGATAAGTAACAAAAACAGTAGAGACCCCTGCTAAAGATATTTTAAGAGCAGAGCCATCCACTGCGTCAAGATTGTTACTGTCTAATACTGTATCTCTACTCAATGTGTTGGTGCTTGTGGTGTAGGTTCCCACACCAACTTCCCACCTACCAAAGTTTTCTATGGTATAATAAGTTTCCTTTCCATTACCAACCCCCTCTTGAAAGGTACTGAATTCTCCCTCAGCACCTTCTAATACAAGGTCGGCTGTTCCTTCAGTAAGGGTTGTTTCTTTTACCCTGTCAGATAAAACAATGGTCATCACTTACCTCGCGATATGCTCTCTCTTTGTATCTATAGTAAGAGTTCGCAACATTCTAGTAAAAAGCTTAGCCACCATTGTGGTTTTAGATTTTATATTCAGGGTAAGCTTTAAAATTAATCTATTAGATACACCTGTTCTATCTTCAGAAAATCCGTGGTGACCAAACATATTATTATTCAGGGTTGCTAATATCTACATTAATTTCCAGACCTTCCAAAGCTTGCTGACGAGCAAGTCTGGTTTCGTGTGACTTAACATGCCCTAACAAAAACGACCTTACCATACGATGAGTCAAGTCTCCTTGGGTTTCTGGATTATCAATCTGTGCGGGAATAGGATTACCTGCTTCATCGACTGGGATAACATAAGTTTCATGACCAGCCTCATTAAGAACAGGATTTCCTCCCTCGTCAAGTTGAACCTCAAGCTCATCAAAATTAGGATAGTCGGGATTCTCAACCATAGCCTCCCAACCATAGTTAGACGCTACCGCTGACAGCACTCTATCAACATCTGCGTCAGCTATTTCAAGGGAAAAAATTGTCATTTGTAACTCTCCTCGTTTAAAATATTGTTTCTTACTTATTTATACACGTTTTTCTGCATACTGTTTATAAGGTAACCGACTTTCATAAGCGATGTTAGTATAAAGAGTGTACAGACCCATCGTCATCCTTAAAAACCAGTTTATTTTTAGTAGAGCTATAATACATTGCAGATTTGGGTGCTGACAAATCATCTATCTTTTCATCAAAGACCATCGCTCCATCACGATTAACAGAAATGAGTGTCACCTCGCTAGAATTACGCCATTCCTGTAAATTAGATGATTGTCCCACCACTCCTTTTACCGTAACGGTAGGCGAAGTAGAGGTAGAATTAACCACATTAAATAGATCTACAGCATTATGCCTAATCCAAAATCCGTTTGCGTCATGTATAAAAAATCCGGTACTAGTAGTAGAATAAATTCCTGCTGATCCATTTTTTCCATAAGCATATCCATAGTTAGGCTCCTCCGTAAACGACGAAGGAGAACTCTTAAATCCCAGCTTCCAAGTTGGATTGGATGCAGGGCTAGTATTAATATGCAATCCTACTGTCTTATCATAAGAATTGTCTACATAAGAATGAAGCAAATTACCAGCCGTAGATCTAGTCAATGTGAGAGGGGCACTGCCGTCTGGTGGTGCTGCCAGATGTCCGACTGGAAGCGGTGCTGTAGTTTGCCTCGTTCCATCTGGAAACGATACTCCCTTGTAAGACGGTGAAAAACCTGTTATGAAATCGTCATCATCTAAGACCAGTGCCTTATTAGCAGGATAAGTAACAAAAACTATAGAAACACCATCTAGAATAACTTTATTATCACTATTACTACTCGCCAGAATAGTGTCTCGTGACAAGGTATTTCCATCAGAACTATATGCCCCTACACCCACTTCCCAATTACTATAGTTTTCAATAGCATAGTATGTATTATTTCCATTTCCAATTCCTTGGGAGAAAGTCTGAAATCCTCCAAAATTACCAGCACCCAACACAAGACTGCCAGTCCCTGTAGTTAGTGATGTTTCCTTTACTCTATCTGCTACGACAAAAGACATCTTATACCCCGTTAGAATGTATGCTCTTCATGTACAGTACCCTTGAGATATAAATGTCCTCCTTTAGTAAGACGCGCAACCACTTCATCACCAGAGTTTTTCCATTCCTGCAAATAGTCGGCGTCCAGCACCTCTTTGACTTCCAATACTGCGTCTGGATCTCCCCCGCCTCCTAACGAAAGTGATCCATCTTTAGCGAGGCGTGCTACTAGTGTGTCTTCATTGTTCTTCCACTCCTGCAAGTAGTTTGTGGCAGACAGAAAAGCCCTAACTTCTAACGCTGCAACTGGGCTACTTCCGGCTCCCAATGAAAGTAATCCATCTTTAGTAAGGTGTGCCACCGGCCCATTGTCAGAATTCTTCCACTCCTGTAAATGAGTCTCAGATCCATGCGCCTGAACCTGCAACACTGCGTCTGGATTTAAGTTAGGAGAACCAATAGATACTCTACGATCAGTCAGAGATGAAATTCCAGCAATGCATGTACCAATAGCAAGTCTATTATTATGATCTGCTCCATCAGACATAATTCTATTTGATCCACCAACACCAGCAGTAATTTCAATATTATTAGTACCAGCGGTTCCCGCTAATGCGTTATCTCCAATACCAATAGATCTATCTGATGATGAACGATCTCCTGCGGAGTCTCCAATAAAGATTGAATATCTAGCACCATCTGCATCATTACCAGCTTGAGAACCAATGAATATAGCATTATCAACATTGGATGCATCATATCCGGCTCTATAACCTATAAAGGTTGCGGCCCGGTTGATTGCTCCATTATAATCAATAGTAGCCCCTGCTCCAGCCTCACTTCCGATAAAGCTTGAGTCTGTCCAGCCCGTAGCTTCATGTCCTGCCCTGTATCCAGCAAATACATTTCGACAATTAGAAGTGAGATCAATCGTGCTAGTACTAGTAAATATGTGGTTATGACAATCCAAAACCCTAGGAGTACTTGGTTCAAGATATCCACCAAGTTGCTGTATAGTAAGCTTTCCTACATAGCCACTAGTACTGATTGCAAGATATGATTCCTCATCGGAGGGTACAGCTTCCTCGAATAATGGAGATTCAGTGGCAACATACAGTTCTTCAATATTAAGATCAAAGTGTGTCTGACCCCCGGAAAGTCTTGAACTTAAGCCTGTGGCGGCAACAGGTGCTAAATCAGTAGTACTATCAAAGTATGTACCATCACAGAACATGATTTGCCCTGCCACAAACAAATCTCCACGAAGTTCTGCATATGGTCGAGTTCTTTCATAGTGTTCAGACCAACTGCCACACGAATTCTGGAAGCCTAGAGTAGGATGACGCATAGAAAGCAGGGGATATTCGGTACTAGTACCATAATCCTCATCCACCGCAGTAAACATGAATACAATTCCTCCATCAGGAGGATCGCTATCCGTATCTAATTTTTCTATTAAACCAGCAGGACCAAGACCTCCGCCAAAGAAACCGGTCTTGTGTCGTAGCTGCAAAGCGTCTTTGCCCTGTGTAACTTGCAATCTTCCCTTGGGGATCTTAAGAACTCTGTCGCTATCATTTGGTCCCATTATGCCATGTAGGAATATTTTTTCTTCATCTGTACCAATAATAAAGTTGTAATCTTTACTGGGCAGAGGACCACTACTATCACCAAGCGTTTCTCCAAGGCCATCACCACCAATGATAATATTATAGCTAATATCATCTTCAGTATTTTCTACTGACCGATGCCCAATGATAATATTGCTTACACCCCCAACAAGCTCATCGGCAGATTCTCCTATAATAATATTCTTGGAGCCTGTAGTTATGTTCCATCCCGCCTTGCAACCGATAGCAGTATTATTGTCACCCGTAGTAATCTCATGTAAAGCCTTATATCCATAAGCAGTATTACAGGTCTGATCAGGCAGAATAGTACTTCTGTTTTTATTGGACAGTCTACCAGCAAAAGTATTACCATTATCATCTGTATAGACAGCCCTACCATCATTCATATCGTACTTGTTAAGTGTTAGATCGAATTCATTTCCATCGTCGTCTAACAAGTATACAGACTGTGTTTGGTTAACAATACTAGTCTTAGGCTTGATATACAGTTTACCATAATCATCATGAATAATTGGCGGATCGTCACGCTCCTCCATACTAATAACGGGACCAGCCGTATCGAGACCGCTACCTAAAGTCAATAATTCATTGGGGTCTATCTTGTGTAGACCAACAAACTTGTTCTCGTTATCAAGCGAGATAACAATCTTATTTGCGCCATCGTCCCAAAGAGATATATCTGCCCGTCTTTGAGCAGCAGTATATTCAAGCTCCACACCTTCTGAAGTTATATTTAGGGGATTATTTTGATCGGCTAGTAGTTGAAGAGAAGTCTTATGAGTTGTGCCCCAAGTAGTATTACGAATAATAGACTCGCCGGTACTCTGAATATTAAAAATAGTTTCAGGAAGAATAATATGAGCGGCATTTTCAATGTCACTAATACCAACTAAGCCCGGATCATCAGACCTCATAACCGTTAGAGCATTAAGTGGTTCTACAGTGTCATCATATGCAGCGATAATTAGCCGATCTTCACGCTGACCAGTATATCCAACTCTATCATCTGCATCTATATAATCAATACTAAATCCAGTAACACGTTCCCTTGGTGGATTGGCCGAATCTGTTCGTTTATCCATCGTCCTAGTAACGAGGCGCTGACCTACTACGACATCAGAATTCAGATGTGAGTAGCTAACATGATAATCTCTATCAACTCCAGAAGCGATAAAGTTTACATCTGTAACGTTGCCAATTTTACCTTCTGGACTAATTGGGTTCGGCTTGATGTGAGCTTCTTTAGTTAGATAAACAACATTATCAACCTTGGTGATTGCTGATATATCAGCCATACCATCTTGAATACTAGTTACATTACATGAACCCCCAGTCAGAGCAGCCCCTTGACCCTCATGTCTCAGCAACACAAGTTGAATCTTCGGCATGATCCCTTCACGTACAGAAGGTACATGAACCCCAGTCCGTCCCTTTGTTCCTACATGGCTATACCCCGTCGGCCCATAATAGCGCAGGACGGGAGCTTGATCTTCCTCCATCAATGTAGCATCAAGGTATGTAATAAACCATCCAGCCTCCATCAAATCATCAGCCACTGAACCTTCTGGCCAGAACCCCTTTGTTTGTTTGGTCAGCCCAATACCATTAGATGATATAAGAACCTTGGGCGTTACTCCATCTGATTGAGTGCCAAATACCTCATTAAATCTTAGTTGGGCAGTCGCTACAGTATCGCTAGTATATAGAGGAGCGGAATCTGTTCCAACTACATAATCATCACCAACCTCCATAGACTGAGTAAATACAATATAATGGCCCTTGTGCTGAGGCTCCACGTCATTATTATATATGTTACTATCAGACCAGAAAGCGAAGTCTCTATATTGCTGATAATCGCCATTGTAATAACGGCTATAATCATAATAGGTCCAAGTAAAGCTTCCTGATAGTTCATCTAGATTTGGTCGTAATGACCCGCCGTTTGTATCGTGAAAACTAATCTTAGAGATACCTTCCTGATCATCTCGGTCTGGCCAACCTTTGGCTACGTAGAATCGCGACTCCCTGCTCGGAGGTTGTTGTAATGGCTGTTGTGTAGGATTCAAAGATACTATACTCCCACCCGCAGCAATAATCTCTGATATTGTATCGTACTGGATGTTCGGTTCATTATTACTCTGGTCTATCTGATACCCAGCTAGAGTTGCGGTCCAGCCAGTAACACCAAGAGAAGCAACCTTATCATTCAAAATATATACTATATCTGAAGAAGTAGCATCATAAGGTATGGGATCGGTTTCATGAATAACATCATCAAACTGTGTTCTAAATCTTATTTTCCATGATCCACCCGTAGCAGGACTAGAGGAATTTCGGATTTGAAATATATCGGCAATATGATATGTCCATCCACCCGGTGGGGTGGTAATGCCATCATACCATGGATAGGGTGCTGGATAGGATCGGTGTCGATGTGCAAAAAAGACTCTAGTCTCACCTACCGTACCGCCTACAGTTAGCTCATCAGCATCACAGGTAATCAATGGAACATTTGTTAAGGCATAATTTCCTGTAAATACAATGGTCCATGTTCCACCATTATTACCAGTAACAACAATATCCCCTTCCGCTATATTGTCTAGTTTTTCGAGTTCTTCCTGCACTGTTGCTGCTGACGCATCATAAGGTATAGGATCGGTTGGACCTTCACCATCAAATGATAACGTGAACGTTCCGTCAGTAGCCTCAAGTGTTATTGCCTGAATTTCATTTCGACCAAGATCACCAGTTCTGATAATGTCATCGTCTCTGTTAATAAACCAGCCATAACAACCATTGGTATTTACTATAGCTACATTATCATAACCAACCACCCTATCTGTCTTAAGATGAGATCCAGAAGCAATATGAATACTGATATTGCTATTCCACGAAGATCGAGAATATGGATTACTATAATCTAGACACACAAGTGTGGGATCTGGAGCATTATAGACCCACTCATAGTTTCTACGGAAGAACCCTTGATTGGAATCATCAAGTCCGCTAGATTGAATAACAATACCAGCGCCTTCTAATTCTTGATCTGTAAGATATCCGCATGGAGGCCCACCCTCATAACAGGGGTCGCCAGCTACAGCAAGATAAAGAGTTTTGCACTCATAAAGACAGCTATTAATTTCTTGATAGTTATATGTAGTTACATCTATTTGGCCGTCAACAAATAGATTTTGAAAGTAACCACTACTCCATATTAACTCTGGATGACCAAGAGAAAACTCTCTATCCAAAAGAGGAACTATGCTTCCGCTGGATGTAACTAAGCCTTGGTCCCCGGAAGGAGCATTAGTCCCCAACCCAATATTACCGCCACTCTCCAAGAACACAACGGTATTCTTTGTATGTTTTGTGTCATAGTCCACTATGCTCGTAGTGTTTCTATTTATAGATAGGTGGCTACTATCTGGATACTCTATAGAGTCTGAAATAAACAGATCTCTCCATCTTTTTTCTTCGTGTCCAAGGTCGTACTTGCCCGGATTCTCAGATGGAGTAATATGACCGCCTACCTGTAGAGTTCCATATTCATGTAACCCACTAACTGCAACCCCCAGTACTAGACCTTTAAGGTCACCATACATGAGAGGAATAACACCAGACCCAGATAGGTCTTCACAGATGCCGCTACCTTCAACATCGTGGCTTCCTACATAGAAACGATAGCTTTGGTTAGTACCTACATAATATCCGGCACCATGACCTATAGCTATATTAAAATTGCCCAACTTATTAGAATATAGGGCAAGATTTCCTAAAGCAACATTGCCAGAACCAAACACGTTTCCGGCAATAGCTTGATAGCCTACGGCTGTATTATCTTGACCGTACAAACTACAGGAAAGAGCCTGTGAACCAATGGCAGTGTTTCTTTGTCCGTCATAGTTCTCAGCAAGAGCAGAATAGCCATAAGCAGAATTATCAACACTACTATAAGCTTGAAGATGTAACTTCCCTATAGCCAAGTCACCGGCTCTAGTGGTTCGCGTAGCTGGAGTGCTAAAATTCTTAGCTAGTAAATTATGGTCAGCCGTAAATAGATGTACGGAATCAATAATATCAAGCAAGTTATGCCTGACATCGCGTGGAGATATCTGCCCAGTAGAATTATCTGGGATCTCAGTCTTAATAGTATTTACTATCGTTAACTTATCGACGATCATAGGATGCCCTACTTAAAGCTAATTTCCAGAGTTCCAACGTCAAACTTAACATTATCCCCTGTGTAAATTAACCTAGGATTATCCAATTGAGCGTGCATTAATAGATTGCCCTCACCAATAGTACCATTATCTACAATAGCTACTCCAGAGACCCAGCCCCAATCGGTTAAAGCGGTATTAAAAACAATCTGTCCACTGTTTCTAATAATCCCACTACCACCGTCATAATCATCAGACATATATGACCATGCTGCCAAGCCGTTTAGCGGATCTCCAGCAGCAGGATCTCCTAGCCTTACTCTTCTGTATCCTGTACCAGAAGCGGGGCTGTCACTGTGCTCGATGAGGGTGGGTCTACCATTATAGTCAATACTACTAGGAAGCTCAGGAAACTGACCGCCATAAAGGGAAGAGCTACCATTATTACTATCATGAGGAACTCCACTAGTAAGAACAATGGCAATATCGGGGGGTTGAGGAAAACTTTGACCTCTAAATATATAGTTTAGAAGGCCAGATTCCAAATAATCAGAGAGTGCGGCCATTTTTTGCTCCTGTTTATAATCCTAAAAAGAACATGTTCTATTGATGTATACACATAAAAAAAGAGCCACCCCCAATGACAAGGGAGTGGCTCTTACGAAGTGTAGTTAGCAATCTGTACTAGAAGGAACCAAGAATGACCCTTCTGTTGTCCAAAACGCCAAATCCAAGTTCAGCCCAACCGTAGAAGCCAGCGCGTTGCTGACGATGAAGAGTAGGATCTTCAAACACTTCTAGGGCCTGCTTCATTGGCATAATAAAGCTATCACTGGTAGACTGATCAAGTCCTACAACAAGCTCTAAATCAGCAGTCTGAACCGCTCCACCAAGACCAGTGACCGATGAGAAGAAGTCTTGATATTCTTGACCTTCACCAAGCTCATCAAGGTCATGGAGATTTACACCAAAGATTCTTGTGATGGGCGCTCCGTGCTCATCGGCGGTATAAATCTCACGACGGGTCACTTCATCAATCTGGTCCAGTCCCCAATTGCGGACATCTTCCAGAGCTTCTGGGCTGACGTACAAGTCAGTCAAACGGCCACGACCAACAGAGGCGGTGTTCCCACCAGAGTTGCGGCGCATAACAGTTTGCATTAGAGAAACTAGTCTCTTGCTAAACATGCCTGCGGTTGCATCGCCATCGTAAACCAAAATGTTGCGGTCAACACCGGCAGCAAGTAGAGTGTGCCAGCCGTCGTCATTCATCTTCTTGACAAAACCGGCTTCCATCACCTGCATGGCACGACCAACGATATCCCATCGAGCTTCGCGTGCATAACGCAAGAGATAGTCAATTGAACTTGTGATGCTATAGGTCGGGATCATCACGAAGTCACTCTCGACAGCCCGTTCTGGGATTCTACCATGTCCGGGGTTGGTGTAGGCAACATGCTCGCCTTCCATACCCGGAGAGATGAGATCCAATGGCCACTCTGTGGTACTTCCCGGTTCGACATTAATAGTTTCAAAAATGTCGCCCAGAACATTACCAACTAAAACGCCCTTGCGGAGTGGGAGTTCTAATGCTTTTGCGAATTCTCGCTGTGCCGCCGTTGCGACATTAACATCAGTGTCCCCAGATTTGCGAAGAAGGGCAAGGAACTCTTCGCTAGGTCTATTATTAGTTGACATCTTATGTCTCCTTTTTATATTCTTCGCTTGTTTAAGATACGTTAACGCCAGCGTTAAGGTTAGGCAAGTTTACTTCAACCTTGCAATAGCCATCCTCATCCTTTCCGGTGAGAAATCGACCAATTGCCAGATCGCCAGAGTTACCGGGTGAATCACCACGAATATTACCCTTAGTAATATGACAAGCATATGCCACATCACCAACAGAAATAGCCGGTGTGTGAGTAACTCTGTTAGTTACTACCCAACCCTTACGCAATACCGTAACCTTACCACCAAGCTGAACTTCATCCTTATAGTGGTTAATGTGGGTACGAGTAAGGTCTTTGTTAACGATGTCATTCAGGAGAATGCCAACAGGAATTGAATCTGCCGTAACGGCCTCTTCCATTACCTTATTAACGCCCTGATCCATTGCCGCACCAGATGCGGTTGTACCATCATGAACAACAACTCCGCCGCGAGTAGCTACTGCTGAATCGCTAAAGAAGCTGATATCCGTTTGGAATTCATATCTATCTGCTTTAAGAGCCATTTTAAATCTCCTCTATAGATTTATTACTTAGTGTTCATCTTTAAAACGTTTTCGGCAAGCCACTCAGACAACTCGGCCCTAGTGTTCTGCAAATGATCTTCATCATCAGCGGCCTCAACAAGTGCAGCCTCTGAAGATTCGACTTCATCAAACATTTCTTCGACACCTTCCGCTTCTTCTGCTTCTGGCTCAGCATCTACTGTGTCAGTAGCATCAGTTTCAGTGGCTTCGGCATCCTTATCCTTTTCTTCGTCCTTCTTCTTCTTCTTCTTGTCGAACCACTTAGAAACGATAGCATCAAACGCTTCATCATCTAATGCGTCATATAGAGAAAGTGACTCTTCTGCTTCTGCTTCGTCAAAGCCTGCACGAATAAGACTAGCTAATCTCTTTTGCTGTCTTTCTCGCTGCTTCCATTCAGCTAGCTGATTTACTGCTGCCGAAAGTTCTTCTTCTTTTTGAGCTAAAGCGTCTTCAAGCTCTGCAACATTAGCTTGCTGAGCTTTAATAGTTTCCTCTAGACCGGCCATACCTGCCGAATCCTGTTGGCTTTGACTTTCAAAAGCCTCAATCGTGGCCGCAAATTCTTTATCTTTGGCGTCCTCGATATTTTGCTTCATAGCCACATTGTCTTCTTTAGCAGCATTAAGCTCTGCCTGAAGATCAGCTACTTGCTTTTCTAAAAGGGTTGAATTATCTGACATTTGAGTGTCTCCTATTGAAAACTCAGTAAGTTTAGCATTCTCTTCTACGTGAAAGGCTTTGCTAGAATTAAAAATAATACTGCGTGGGTTTGCTGGCTTAGAAACAAGTCCCTTACCAGAAAAAGAAATATTACGCAAAGCCCGCCCTATCTTGTGTCCTTCATACTCTCCAGTGCCTCCATAAGATCTTAAATGCTTAGTTAGAAATGCCGACGATTCATTTCTTTCTAGCAACTTTGATTGGCCCTCGGGGTCCATTAAGGCGTAATCAAAACCTGCAAAAAGACATTCCATAGACACAAACCATTTTCCATCCTCAATTTCAGCAATAATTTGCTGCATCCTATCTCTATTTTCGGGGGTCGTCCAACTGTTATAAAGCACAGCCTCAGTTATAATATCAAACTGGTTCGGATGCTCTGTATCGCCTGATATCCTGTTCCCAGACTTATCTATTACATAACTACTGGTAATATGCCCAATGATATCGTTCTCATCGTGCATAAAGTTGAATTGCTTATCTTCGGGAGTATTTCTAGCGTCCCAAGTAACCGTAGGTTCGAAAACATCATCATTTTTATTCCAGCCCGTGGACACCAGAACAGACTCAAGATAATATAAATCTATCTGATGAGGATTACTTTTAGCAATAAGCTTCTTCAGGGAGTCTGACAGCTTAGTGTCTTCTGATGACGACAAGCTAGCCTGAGAACAATACGCAACAGAAGCGTTGCTTTGTATAATATCAGACAAGCCGTCTGAAATTTCTTGTTCGTATAATTTTACTTTATTCATCGTTAGCCTCTAAGAGATATATACACAACTTGTTTAAAATATTGTGAATTATGTATTCTCTACGACAATAAAATACTCAACATACAAGCCTATAACGTGCTGACGGTAGGCGTCTATACTCATATTATCGGTATTAATGTCGTCTTCAAGCATCCTCTTTCTAAATTGGTGTGGAGATCGAGCACCACTAGAAAACTGTATCTTGATCACTTCGGCGGTCACATCAGAGATGGGCGCTATATTAGTAAACACATCAACCTTTAAGCTTTCCAAGTCTGCAATATCAACTTTCGTGAGTTGTCTAAGGTTCTTCTTTCCTCTAATGCTCAGAAAAGCCTCATTAACTATATCGGAGATATGGGAGTAAGAAGCATGGCTCCAAGAGATTAGATCTGCCAGCCCCGGCTTTGAGCGAGGCTGCTGTACCCTTTTCTTGCGAGGTTCGGTATCATTAGAAAACTTGGGTCTCCCTCCATCAGGTCGTTTGGTGGTTTTCTTGGGCTTCTTAGCTGGACCGCCAGACGGAGCCATAGGTTGCTGCTTAGGAAACTTCCTGTCCATCATTTCTTTAGGGTCTAAACTACTATCCACCCCAACATCTTCCGGGGTAACCACGCCTTGTTGTAAAGCAATCTTCTCAAGGTCATATTCATGCTGAGGATTATGATATGGACCAGCTTTATCAGGATACGAACTATTCTCTCGATCTTGCTTTTCTCTCTTCAGCCTAATCTTTTCAATAGAAGGCTTTTCTTTAAACCTTTCAAGAATAGTTTCCTGACTGATTATGTCTCGGTCAGCCAATTGGATTAATAGATTTTTCTCAGACGCTTCATCAGATAAACTCATTTGGTCAAAATGAATCTGGGCAGGATATCTAAATCCCATAGCTTTACGAACAAGTTCAATCTCATGCTGCCAAAACTTAACCAGCAGGTCTCGTCCATATTGGAGCCGCTCAACCAGCGTCTTTAGCGATATGAAGTTATTTGTAAACCCGCCGCTTTGACCAGCCATACCGGTTAATGTAGGTGGCACACCAAGCCCAGCATATATACTATTAAGAACAGCAGAATACTTCTCAGAGCCTAGGAATTTATATACTTCACTATGAGACTCGGTAAAGCTAAGCTCTGGACCCCAGACAAGTTCCATAGTTCCACCACCGACATTATTTGATAATATTTCTCTTAGTTTATTAATTGCGGCCTTATTGGGAAGTATCTTGTGCTCTAGATCTCCAAGTGTCCACAGTCTGATATTAGATATAGCACCATCAAGAGCAGATAAATCAGCAAGCCTCATTTTCTCAAGCATCATGATATCATCAAGAATGGCATATATCATAGGATTAGACCATTGGTTCCAGTCATCCTTCTTATAATAAAATAACGAAACCCGTTCCGGGTCAAGAGGGATCTGCTTATCACCACGCTGAATACTACGCTTCACTTGGGGTGGCAATGTGTCAAGAACATGTGCTGGAATACTTCCGTCCTTAAAATTATCCAGAAAGGACGTTGTTGATAACATCAAGTTTTTCCTGCCCAAGAACAAAGACAAATTACCGTCTTTTAAATTGACGCTTAAAGGATTGAAGAAATTATACCTCCAAGGTATGACGTTCTTTTCCACGTCAAGAACCTTAACCTTAATGTCATTAGCAATAGATTTCATAAACTTACTAAGTTCGGGAGTTACCTTAGCAAAACTACGGTATATAATTACGTTACCTGTACGATACAAGTTATTAAGAAATCTTTCAGATCTCTCCTTGCCATCAACTTTCTTAAACCATTGCTGATAAAACTTTTCAACGCTCCTATTCTGGTGTACAAGATTGATTCCTTGTTGTCCAAAGTCTCCCATTAAGTCCACTACATTGCGGATAATCCCTACTTTATCATATGCCTCCATGCACATTTTTATGATACGCTTCTGTTTCTGAGGAACTTCCTCATGAGATCGAAACGCATAGTAATCAGGATATCCATATCCAGTCTTAACTGTTACGTTTGGCTCTATATTAGTAAAATCCCGACTATGGGAAGATTTAGAAATACCATGATATGCTTCTATAGATGCGGAAAACTTCTCTATTGCTTCAGCTTTCCCTTTATCATCACCATCAGACCATGTTATCAAATGATCGTTATCATTCATCTTTATCTCACTATTCAAAAACAATTGAAATGTAATTGGACTGTTACTACATTATACACAGTTTAGTACATGTCGTTAATGTTATCAGTAAACCAGTTTGGACCGGAATACAGTTCTCCTTTTTTCTTCTTCTCTTGATATTCATCTCCAGCAAAAGCAAAGCCTCCGTAAAAACCATACTCTTGTGGAGAAGGTGTTCGTTGCAATATTCTTGCAGACATATTTGACATCAGCAAAGCAGAATATCTATCCTTACGCATTTTACTCTTTTTCCCTACACCCACTATAACTTCTGGAGTATCCCATTTATCTCTCCCGCTAGGCGTTTGGCTCATGGTAATCATAGATAGCTCGTCTTTAAGTTCTTCTATATCCATAACACACTCTTCTAAAGTATCAAACATTCTATTCTTCAACATGTCTTCAGAATTGGAAAGACCCAAACTGATAGAATCAAAGAAAGGAAATATCAAAACTTTATCTTCAAAGTCTTTTCTCAAACCATGATTAGCTTCAGCAAGCCAATCATACTTAGCAAACTGGCACATTTCTAAAATATGAAGTCCTCTTTCGTCATCGGTATCCTCTGGCTTATCTTCATTTATTACTGGCCATATAGCTAATTCTCCTTCTTGTATCTTATCTTTATCATGTAGAGATTCCATAACAGCAATTCCACCCCCCTGTGCATCCATAGAAATATGTATACAAGAGAATAGTTTCATAAGATCTCTAATTTTCCTAGCACAGTAGGCATAAAAGTCTGTTTCTTTTGAATAGCCTTTCTTAATCTTTCTTCTATGTTCAGACCTTGTCGTAGTCCAACAATACACTATACGCCTATGGTCTGGACGTACCTCTAACACTACAATACTAAAGTTGTCTATTTCTGAAGCTGGGTCAACACCAAAGATATAACGACTCTTAGGGTCTCCTATCAATCCAGCTTCAAAGTTTATTTCGTTTCCTTGGCTATCATTAATAAGATGGTCTTTAGTCAAAACGCATGATTCGATTAACGATCTCTTGAAAAACCCTTGAGAGTCTCTTGTAAAACAAGTACCAAACTCCATCTGATAAATACCTGTATGTACAGTTGCTTTAGATCTAGCAACTTGAGCCGCATCCATGAAGCCCGGAGGTAGAAGCTCATAAGGTATTCGTATAACTGAATATTGTCGCCAATCAAAATCAGGAGGTGGATCTTCTCCACCAAACACTTCTCTCAGTTTCGTTATACTGCCTTTGCTTTTTATAATAGTCTTCCACTTTTTCCAATATTCTGCAAAGTGATTGAAATCATAATACGCAGTACCAGAAATAATAATTTGATTATCTTGGTTTTCAGAGACGCTTGCAATAAATTCTTCAGTCTCTATTCCTATTCCTAACTCTTTTGCTTTTTTATTGGCGGCCATACGTTTGACATTATCTATGGGATCAGCAGTTACAGCAGCAAAGCCAGCAACAACGGTTTCAAAAATATCTCTTGGAATGGAAGCAAATTCATCACTAATAATATCGTTGGCTCGTTGGCCTCTAATTTTTTGTCCATCACCTAGTGGTAAACATGTGATAGTACTTTCATTAATTCTCAAGACACAACGGTCTACATCTCTTCTGGGACCACTGTTCTCATTACATATATCTCGCAAGATAGGAGCGTTTCTCCAAATAGTTTCCATATATTCAAACAGAATTTTAGACTGCCTAAAAGCTGCCCCAACAATAACAACCTTTCTTCTAGGAAGTATTAATGCTCTTAGAATAGCATACAATGATAGTATAAACGATTTACCAAATCCACGGCTAGCTATAAGGATTGGAAATTTACGATTCCACATTTCATCTATCATCATTGCTTGCGAAGGAAGAAGCTGTACGTTCAATATATATTTACATATAAATGAAAGATATTCTGGTTGTATCATTAACCAAGATAACTTAAGATGATAGTCATCCTCGCGTGGTCGCAAGATATCTGTAGGATTAAATATATTACTAGTGTCTATATCTAACCCAAGCCATGCATCATCAATTATTTTTAGTTGTGTCATTGCTGGTCTGCCATTAAGCTTTTCTTCCTATGGTATACATTTCATTAACCCTTTTTAGGATACTGCTAACTGTCAAAAATGCATTATGCTTATTCTCGCAAAATAACACATGTATATCATCATGTAGCTGAAACTCCATTAGACATTTCAGCAGATACTTACCTGTTATTTTAACTCTAGATTTATTCTTTTCTGGAATTCTAGTATTATTGGGGAAGTCTACTAAATCAGAGAGAGTAAATTCTAGTATGAGAAATTTATGTGGGAACGGCTTCATTCTTTCTATTTCGTTTAGAAAGGTGTGTTTCTTTTGTCCCAAGTTAATGGCCAATTCTTCAATACATCCCTTGCGTTCTATACAACACTTATCCTCCATTCCTTTAATAGCATAATCTCCTGTATCTAATTTTTCCTCAACCATCCCTGCACATGCTCCATACTGACTGAAATAATATCCTTCCTGTTCTCTAGTATCTTTTATTACTAAGAAGTCAGGAGCTTTGTTATAGGTTGCCATGTTTAGAACTCACTATATCTTTAAACAATACTTCGTAATGTGATTCCATCCCATTAATGGAGTCATGACATTTTTGGCAAAGTGTTATTCCATTACTAGCTTCATACCTTAACGATGAGGCTTCTGACCACTTTTTGATATGATGCGCTTGTATTTTGAACTTAGACTTACATCCCGGCATCTGGCACCTACAACGATCTCTCCGATAAATTTTTCTTCGCCAATCTTTATAGGCGGGGTCTTGGTAGTTTCTCCTCATTCGCTAATAGCCTTTAATACACGAATGTCTTTTTTAATACTACGACACAGTAATCTAGTTTCTATAGAATCATCTTGATCAAGGATAATCTTTATTAGTAGATATATCGCTTTAAAGCAGGCATCATCTGGACTTTTGGCCTCTACAAAGATTATAGGAAATTCAGAGTTATACTCTTTGAGCCTAAAGTCCTTAAGCCTACTAATAACTAGTGACAAATCTAAATGTATTTTATACAGTGCCATCTAAGTCGTGTTCCATCATGATATTAACAAGATCCTCTATGCCATACTTTGGCTCCCAGTCAAGCTTATTCTTAGCTTTGGAGCAATCTCCACGAAGATAATCCACCTCGCTAGGTCTATAAAATTTAGGATCTACTACCACAAAGCTGCTCCAATCTTTAATCCCAACATAATTAAAAGCGTAATCTAAAAAATCTCGAATTGTGTAAGTTTTTCCTGTACAAATTACATAGTCATCTGGCTCCTCCTGTTGGAGCATTAACCACATTGCTTCCACATAGTCTCCTGCATATCCCCAGTCTCTGTAGGCCTCTAGGTTTCCCAGTCTAAGCTGAGGGAAGTTCTCGTCTTTACCGCTGCGAACAAACTCCCCAATCCACTTGGTGATCTTTCTTGTAACAAAGTTCTCGCCACGTCTTGGTCCTTCATGGTTAAATAAAATACCAGCACTAGCATGAAGCCCATAAGCTTCTCTAAAAAGCCTTGTGGTATAATGAGCAGCGCATTTAGCTATTGCATAAGGGGACTGTGGTAGAAATCTTGTATCTTCATTTTGGTATTTTGATTTATCAATAGGATCGACATCATAAGAGTCTCCAAACATCTCACTTGAAGAAGCTTGATAAAACTTAGCATCAAGCATATTTAAATCTACTATACTTTGCAGGATATTGATACATCCTTTTCCTGTAATATCCCATGTTAGTCCCGGTTGCTTAAACGAAATTCCCACATGCGATTGCGCTGCTAGATTATAGATTTCATCTACATCATCGTTATCCTGTAAGATGCCTATTACGCTATGAGCATCTGTAATGTCTCCCTGAACCACACTGAAATTACTAGCTCCCTCTAGATGTTTGATCCTCTGCGTATTGTCTACACTGCTCCGTCTAGAAACTCCTATTGCTTCATAGCCCTTTTCTACTAGTAAGTCTGCCAAATGGCTTCCGTCCTGCCCCGTAGCTCCAAAAATAATAGCTTTCATTAGTAACCTTCCTTATCTGGTAATACCGGTGGAGGAAGCTTATGAAACATTATCTCCCCGTTCCTAGTTAAACTTCCTTTACCTTTTCCTTCTCCTGTTTTTTCTTCAGCACCTTTTTCTGACCCTTCTCCTTCTCCCGGCTCGCCTTCGTTAGTGCCTCCCACTCCTTGTCCCCCCATTAACATCTCGATAGCTTCTTGTGTCTTCTCATGCAACTCTCTAGAGTACGACAGCTTATGTGCTCTCGGTTGAGACTTCCCGTCATAGAAAGAAAGCAAATAATCCTGCCAATCATCATGTTCTTCTTCGGTCTCAGAAAGAGGCTTTAGCCATAAATAAATACTACCCTCATCTCCTAGTTTTACATCAGGCTCCTCAACTACAGCCCAATGCAATAGAAACTTATTCGGTATCTTATCTTCTGTAGGCCATCCCATAAACTCAACAACTGATAGACCAACAGATAGACAAAAATACAACGAAAACAAAATGATTGCTGCTTTACTAAGCCAATGCCCTTTAGCTCCTATTACAAACCATAAAATCAAGGAAGCTATTAATATGAACCCTAATGAAATACCAGTCATTGCCTCAAAGCTCCCTTCTTAGTCAAAGAAATAGGAAGCTGGTTAATCTCCTTAACGTTTCCATCTTTGTCTAATACAAATCTAAATGCCGTCTTCTCATCTCCACTATCACCAAGAATAATTTTCTTAAGGACAATCGTCTTAAAAACCGGGTTGATCTTATCTAGCTGAACATAAATCTCAGTCTTTAGTTCGCTATCATTTCGTCGGTACATGTGAACATTCACGATATACTCTCCAGTAATATACCCACGAAGAGTTACAATCTCCTTATTTTCTTGATGCTCAATAGGGCCAAGGGGTGTTTGCACAATATCGTTACGTTTTCCCAAATCGTCACGATCTAAATGCATTAAGCCTTCTTCTCTACGCATGAAGGCTACTAAGTTTCCTTGGGGGTCTTGAACATACACATCTACATCGTTGTCCCGTTCATCAGGCCACGTTACAGTAATAAGGAAGTCAGCTTTTGATTTGACATTATTCTCATTCTTACTAGGATTAATCAATATAAACGATAGCATAAACAAGGCTGCAAAACACAACAGGGTGTTAAACAATAAATCTAAAAACGACAGATGGGCATGATAGTCCCTTTTCATCGCCTTGCCTTTTCTACAGCTTGACTTAGATTGAAGTATTGAACCTTCAATAGAGCGCTACATATCAAACCAGCAAGAGTACTATAAAGAGCAGTTGACATGCCGATACCCAGACTTTTGATAAGCCCCTGTATAGTACTAACATCTGAAACATCTATCTTAGTAAATCCAGATAGCATCATGATAAAGCCGATAACGGTCCCCGCCATACCAATAGTAAGACACAGGTCGCTAGTAAACCATCCGGCCTCCATCGTATTTTCCACTTCCCTAATCATGTGCTCATCTTCTATCTTCTTTCCCCTATCTAAAAAGCGGCTTAATAGCCACGTTTTATATCCACACCACTGAGACATAACTAAGAATATGGTAATAATAACAAAGCTTAGTTTGGTAGCATCCTTATCATACAGTTCGATCCAGCCTCCACTAAAAGTAAAGGTTGTTAAACCAATTAATATTCCTGCAAAAGCAAGCCACCACCTCAAAAAAAGCTTATGTTTAATCATTCCACGTCCCCTTTGATGATTGAGCCTGTACAACTCCACATCGTTTACAACGTCGATGGTGAGGCGTATGGTCCCCGATTACCTCCGCATATAAATATTCCCACAGGTGCCAACCCACCCAACATAAAACCTTAAGGACGTTAAGCCACATAATTATTCCTTTGCCGTATCTGGTGTTAAAAACGGTTGATCTATAGTCCCGTCATCATATTGGTGGAATGCCGACAAGCGATCCTTTTCTTTTTCCATAGCGAGTCTCATCTTTTCCATTTCTATTCCATACTCCTTCATGATACCGGGATTTTGTATCAAGTGAGCAACCCAACCCGTAAAGGTTTCACGCGAATCTTCCAGCCGACGAATTCGCTGTTCACGAGTTGCTTTCATTTCCTTTAGCATAGAATTCTTTTTGGTTTGTAGATCTCGATAATCACGGTTAAGAGATTCCTGAGCGGCCCGAAGTGTCGCGGTCTGTCTCTCCAGATTCATAATATAATCACGATCTTGTTGATCAGGGTCTACCGCCCTCTCTTCTTGAATAAGCTTCTCAAAAGCACTAATCTGATCTATGTTCGTCTTGTTCTGCTTCAAGCTCCGATTCATTAGTATTTCCAGCTTGATAACATCTACGACCTGTAGTTCTTCAGTCGGAAAGACATCATCCTTAAACTGGCCGATAATACGTCCCCAATGATACTTAACAAGTTCTAATTCATCATGAGTAAACTGTTGCTTCAGTTCGGACCAATAGGGGCGTTCTTCTAGAGTATAAGCTACTTCCTCTTCTGCTGACAATCCAAGGCGGAGTTTTCTTTTTATGAACATTTCGATAGAGTTAGGGTCACGCTCTAAGTGTGTGGAGATAGCCTTCACAGACATGGTGTCAGCATTTTCAGTGATAAACTTCGTTTCGGCGTTTGATAGCCTTCCCTTACGCATAACCATGCTCCTCTAGTATTTCATATACTTCATCGAGCACTTCTTCTTTTCGCTTTTTACTAACATATACATCATTTACTATTCTAAGATAATCAGCGCGCATGTTGGCAGGGAGTTTGCGATTAAGAATAAATGACATGTCTTTATAATCAAGGGCTTCTTCGTGAGATTCTGTTACACCTGTAATACTTTGTTCATTAGCTAATTGACCGGGTAATACAATACGACGTTTTTCATCTTCACCTCTAGAGAAATAGTTATCACGCACAAAGTTCTTAAGCCTATTAGAAAGATGTACAGACAAAAAGTTCTCTAGTGGTCTGGTAGGATCATATCTTTGCATAGCCTCCATACAAATCATAAAGGACTCTTGCTTGATATCGTTTATTTCATATCCATAAAAGGTGTACTTAGGGGCGATTTTGTTAACGACAAAGTTTATCTCATCCATCAATTGTTGCTCGGTCATGTTGTGCGGTATAATCATCTTAATCGTCTTTCCAAGCCAAGGCTCTCCATTGAGTTCCATCACAGCATTCTAAGCAATTGGATTCAGCATTATATATAATACTACCTTGTACTTCGGGAGGTTTCTTCTTATCTGTATATACTGGCATAGCCCTAAGCACGGGAGCAATTAGGGCGGCATTTTTACGCTCAAGACGGAGATGGCGAACCTTTAAGTTCCACTGTTTCTGTGACTTAGAATCATGGCTAAAAAATCTATCTCCTATCATTTCAAATAACTCATCCATATCTATAGATTGAACGAAGCCATCTTTACGACCTAACAGAGAAGACTCTTCTAATTCTACTGGGGTTGGATCACACTCAACGGTGCTGGCAATAACAGAATTAGGAGTTATAAGAGCTTCGGCATAAGTTGGAGGAATTATAGACCCAACGATAATATATTCGCCTTCGCCAAATTGAACATGGGCCGCACCATCTAGTAGATATTCTTCTCCTTCAGCATCATACCAGACAAGAGGCATAACTCTTTGTAAGAAAGTCTTGCCTTCCTTCTCTATAATACTTCCCACGCCTCTTTCTCTAAGAACAGACGGCGGCTTGGGTGGTTGATTCGGCTCGGATGGATTAAGAAAGTATTCGTCTATAATATAATAGCAGCGACGATTTAAGCCAATCATGCTCTTAAAAGATAGATTGGCAGAATCAAATATAGCTTCATCAACATCAGGCATATCTGGTAGATTATTGTGCTTTATATGGATCTCAACAAGTTTTTCAGTACCCAGCAATTCTATATCCTGAGACTCCATAGTGGCATGTCCTAATTCCACTGCGCCTGCCCTAAAATTAACTTTATGCATCCTCTTCTTCCTCTTCCAATAATTCTGCTAGCGAACCATCTTCCAAGTCCAGTTCAGCTTCTACTTCTTCATCTAGCGAAGCTGTTGCCTTTACCTCTAGCTTGGCGCTAATTTTAGTCGGCTCTTCTTCGTCACTACAGCTACTGTCGCCACAACATTGACCAGTCATAATATACTCCCTATGAATTGAAATCGAATCAGACTGTTTCCTAATTATTATACACCATTTGAGGAACAAAGACACGCTATTACTACAGATAACTAATAGTTACTTAAGAAACTTGGGGGCTATGGGAGAGGTTTAGGTAATACATAATTAAAACATCGGGCTTATTTTGTCTCAACCACCTAGGTCTTTTCACTAAAAAGGAAGGGGCGCTTTTTTGAAGATAAAACTACCCCCTTTTGCTTCATCGGTCAAAATGACCCGCGCTTTTTTTGACCTAAGTGCTTTGTAGATATGAGGTTACGACGAATTTGGGAATACTTTGATCTATTTTCCAGAAAAGGTGGCGTTTGGGGTTGATTTATGCCGATAATATAAGTATAATGGGAGCATACAAAGGAACAACAATGACAACAACACAATTCCTCAACTACATTCGATACAGTGCAGTTCGACCACAACGTATCAGCGATGTCCGATGGGTTGGCATGATTCGATGGGCAATCACACATGGATATATTTCTGAGAATACTCAGAATAGTATCTGATTGGTCTTGACAAGATACCAACTACTTGGTATAATACAAGCATACAAGAGACAACAAGGAAAAGGGAAACACAATGGAAACACTACTCGCAATCAGCATGACAACAACAATGGCAATCGTAGGGCTTTGGCTTTACAGTAGCTTCAAGTGGCAAGGTTGGGGCAAGATCTAACATACATCAGGTTACTGGCGCTATAGCTAGGATGAGAATCATCACTGAATCCCTTCGGGGAACTGGAGCTATAGTTAGGATTGAGAGTCACTGCAAACCTTGTCTTCTCTAATCTATTAGAGTACAGAATCTGAAAAACTACCGCGAGGGAGAACGCAGGACAAAATTGCCCCGGCGTTTTTTGATGTAAGTCCTTTGATAGTAATGAGTTACAACTACTTTCTTTTTCTTTCCAGAAAAGGTGGCGATAGGGGTTGACAAATGACGATAATATAGATATAATAGGAGTATACAAAGCAACAAGGAACAAAGGAAAACAACAATGGAAACACTACTCGCAATCAGCATGGTAACAACAATGGCAGTCGTAGGGCTTTGGCTCTACAGCAGCTTCAAGTGGCAAGGGTGGGGCAAGATCTAATCCGAGGATTGGGCTTGACATAGTACCAATGACTTGGTACAATACAAGCATACAAGACACAACAACAAGGCAACACACAATGATCAAGATCCAAGACGCAACAGTAGAGACACTCGACAAGAACCAAGCAAGACCAATCGGAAAGACGGTGTTGAGCGTGACGATTGGTGATCACACGTTCAACCTACTGGTTGACGAGGATGAGTTGATCCAAGCATTGGCTTCGCAGTACAAGTAACACACACACACACACACACAAGGGCAATCATGCAGTACAGAGTAGAGACAGCGGTACTAAACAATGATACACTAATGGTAAGCGAGTGGGTTGAAGCTGATGACCTATGCCATGCTGCCATTGTGTTC